>Ga0182743_1001759_pt1 | contig 20360 bp, 19 predicted proteins | sample eDN3rd30CKraftOP_FD_128522 | JGI IMG/M metagenome (GOLD analysis project Ga0182743, IMG submission 128522) | Enriched Organic Plus compost microbial communities from Emeryville, California, USA - eDNA 3rd pass 30_C Kraft OP (version 2) (version 2) ... | reverse complement strand
GATCCCGGATCGTGACGAACGGGAACCGGGCGCCCCACTCGCGGCCGTCGGGTGCGAGCGTGACGGGGCCGGTCGTGCCCTGGCAGCCGCCGAGCATGTTCGGCACGACGACGAACCAGCGGTCGGTGTCGATCGCGAGCCCAGGACCGACGACGTCGCTCCACCATCCGGCCGTGGGGTGGCCGGGGCCGGGTGGGCCAGTGACGTGGCTGTCGCCGGTCAGCGCATGGACGACGAGGATCGCATTCGAGCGGTCCTCCGCGAGCGTCCCGAACGTCTCGAACGCGATCCGGACAGCGGGGAGGACGCCGCCTCGCTCGAGCTCGAGGGCGCCGATCGACGCGAACCGCCGGTCACCGACCGGATCGCCCTCGCGCCAGCCGCCGGTCGCGGGCGGTTTGCCCACGAGCTCACGGACGTTCGCGTCCGTGATGAACGCCGAGGGGAACGAGTCCTCTGGGGTCTGCCAGTCCATGAATCACCGTTGGTCGAGAGCGCGCGCAGTCGCCGTGCCGAGGTCGGCCTCGATACGCCTGCCGTCGCAGGCTACTCGACCGGGGCGCGCGCGTTACGCCGTCGCGATCTGACGGGCGCGCTCGCGCGCCGCGGCGAAGCCCGCCTCGAGGTCCGCCTTCAGGTCCTCGACGTGCTCGATCCCGACCGAGAGCCGCACGAGGCCGGGGGTGACGCCCGCGGTGAGCTGCTGCTCCGGGGTGAGCTGCGAGTGCGTCGTCGATGCGGGGTGGATGATGAGGCTCCGCACGTCGCCGATGTTCGCGAGGTGGCTGAAGAGCTTGACGTTGTCGACGAGGGCGCGGCCGGCCTCGACGCCGCCCTTGAGCTCGAAGGACAGGACCGCCCCAACACCCTTCGGGGCGTACTTGTTCGCGGCGGCGTACCACGGGCTCGTGGGCAGGCCCGAGTAGTTGACGCTCGCGACGTCCGGGTGCCGGTCGAGCCACTCGGCGATCTCCTGCGCATTCTGGACGTGCCGTTCGATGCGCAGCGAGAGCGTCTCGATGCCCTGGATGAGCTGGAACGCCGAGTCGGGGGACACCGCGGAGCCGAGGTCGCGCAAGAGCTGGACGCGAGCCTTGATCGCGTAGGCGATGCCGTCGCCGAGGACGCTCGTGTAGCTCGCGCCGTGGTAGCTCGGGTCCGGCTCGGTCAGGCCGGGGAAGCGCTCGACGTGCTGCGACCACGGGAAGCGGCCGCCGTCGACGATGACGCCCGCGATGACGGTGCCGTGGCCGCCGAGGAACTTCGTCGCCGAGTGGATCACAATATCCGCGCCGTGCTCGAAGGGCCGGATGAGGTACGGCGTGGCGATCGTGTTGTCGACGATGAGCGGCAGGCCGTTGCGGTGCGCGACGTCGGCGACGAGCTCGATGTCCAGGATGTTGATCTTCGGGTTGCCGATCGTCTCCGCGAAGAAGAGCTTCGTGTTCGGCCGGACGGCGGCCTGCCACTCCTCCGGGTCGTCCTGGTCCTCGACGAACGTCACCTCGATGCCGAGCTTCGCGAGCGTGTACTTGAAGAGGTTGTACGTGCCGCCGTAGATCGAGGACGAGCTGACGATGTGGTCCCCGGCCTGCGCGATGTTGAGCACCGCGAACGTCTCAGCGGCCTGCCCCGAGCTGACCAGGAGGGCGGCCGTGCCGCCCTCGAGCGCCGCGATGCGCTCCTCGACGACCGCCTGCGTCGGGTTCTGGATGCGCGTGTAGATGTTGCCGAACTCGGCGAGCGCGAACAGGTTCGCGGCGTGCTCCGCGCTGTTGAAGACGTACGACGTCGTCTTGTAGATCGGGGTCGCCCGCGCGTTCGTCGTGGGGTCGGGCGCGGCGCCCGCGTGCACCTGGAGCGTCTCGAACTTCCAGTCGGTCATGTCGTCCTGCTTTCGTCGTGGCCCCGGTCGCGGGGCGAGAAGGTCTGCCCGCGAGCGTAGGAGCGCGTGCCGGGCGCGACAATCCCGTCGTGACACACGGCGTAGCATTCCGGGGTGAACTCCTCGAGCGCGGCCGCCAGGGGACTCGCGCTCGCCGTGCTCATCGTCGCGGTCGCGATGGCGATGCTCGACACGACGATCGTCAACGTCGCGCTCCCGACGCTGCGCTCGTCGATCGGTGCGGACGAGGCGACGCTCAGCTGGATCATCTCCGGGTACTCGCTCGCGAGCGGCCTCGCGCTCATCCCAGCGGGTCGCATCGGCGACCGCATCGGGCACAAGCCGGTGTTCCTCACGGGGCTCGCCGCGTTCACGATCGCGAGCCTCGCGTGCGGGCTCTCGCACGATGCCGTCCAGCTCATCGTCGCGCGCGTCGTGCAGGGACTCGGGGCGGGCGTCTTCTTCCCGGCGGTCGTCGCGTTCATCCAGCTCCTCTTCGCCGGCCGCGCGCGCGGCAGGGCGTTCGCCGTCATGGGTGCGACGATCGGCCTCGCGACGGCGCTCGGGCCGCTCATCGGCGGACTCATCATCGAGGCGCTCGGCGCCGACCAGGGCTGGCGCTGGATCTTCTTCGTCAACGTCCCGATCGGCGCCCTGGCGCTCGGGGCGGGGCTCTGGCTCCTGCCGCGCCGACGCCCCGAGCGCCCGGCGGCCGCGGGGATCGATCTGCCGGGCGCCGGGCTGCTCACGCTCGGGCTCGTCGCGATCCTCGTCCCGCTCATCGAGGGCGAGCAGCTCGGCTGGCCCTTGTGGACGTGGGTCTCGATCGTGGCGGGCGTCGTCCTCATCGCGCTCTTCGGCGCGTGGGAGGTCGTGCACGCGCGCCGCGGACGCGTGCCGCTCGTGCCGCCGCGGCTCTTCGCCCACCCGTCGTTCGCGGGCGGCGTCGTGCTCGCCTTCGTGTACTTCGCGGGGTTCACGAGCATCTTCTTCACGCTCTCGCTGCTGTGGCAGGCGGGCCTGCAGCACTCCGCCCTCGAGACCGGGCTCATGACGATCCCGTTCTCGATCGGCGCCATCCTCGGCGCCGCGCTGAGCGAGCGGCTCGCGCATTCGATCGGCCGGACGGTCCTCGCGATCGGGACGGGCCTGCTCGCGACGGGGCTCGTCGCGCTCTGGCTCGTCACGCTCACCGTCCCGAGCGCGGACCTGACGAGCTGGCTCCTCCTCGCGCCGCTCGCGGCGGCAGGCGTCGGGAGCGGGCTCTTCATCGGCCCGAATGCGCAGTTCATCACCGCGACCGTCGACCGCACCGAGGCCGGGGCCGCCTCCGGCGTCATCTCGACCGTGCAGCGCATCGGTGCGGCGATGGGCATCGCGATCGTCGGCTCGGTGCTCTTCGCCTCGCTCGATCCCGCGCTCCTCGCGCAAGGACGCCCGGATGCCGCCTTCGGCGGGGCGGCGGCGGGCGCGCTCGCCGTGAGCGCCGCATTCGCGATCGTCGCCTTCGTCCTCGTGTTCGTGCTGCCGAAACGCGTGCCCGACTCGAGCGGATAGCGTTGCCGTATGACTCGAGATGCGAAGCGTGCGGTGGTGACGGGGGCGTCGAGCGGGATCGGCGCGGCGACGGTCCGGCGGTTCCGAGCGCGCGGCTGGGAGGTGCTCGGCGTCGCGCGACGCGCGGATCGCCTCGAGGCGCTCGCGGCCGAGACGGGCGCCGAGGTGATGGTCGTGGATGTCACGGACGAGGCGTCGGTCGCCGCGATGGCGGCGCGGGCGACCGAGCTCGGCGGGGCGCACGTCGTCGTGAACAACGCCGGCGGCGCGTTCGGCCTCGCTTCGATCGAGGAGTCCTCGGTCGAGGACTGGCGCCGGATGTTCGAGGTCAACGTCATCGGCCTCAAGCTGGTCACCGCCGCGATGCTCCCCGTCCTCCGCGCGTCCCTCGCGCCCGAGCGCGACGCGGCGAGCATCGTCAACATCACCTCGGTCGCCGCCTACTCGCCGTACGAGCTCGGCGCCGGCTACAACGCCGCCAAGTTCGCGGCTCGCGCCGTCAACGCCGTGCTGCGACTCGAGCTCGCGGGCGAGCCCATCCGCGTCATCGAGATCGCCCCCGGTCTCGTCAACACCGAGTTCTCGCTCGTGCGCTTCGAGGGCGACCGCGAGCGCGCCGACCGCGTGTACGAGGACATCGAGGTCCTCAAGGCGGAGGATGTCGCCGACGCGATCGTGCACGCGTGCGAGCAGCCGCCGCACATCAACCTCGACATGGTCTACATCAAGCCGGTCGCGCAGGCCGCGCAGCACAAGATCGTGCGCGGGCCCCTCAAGCCCCGGCGATAGCGCGAGCCGGCTACGGTCGCGGGCTCGGCGTCGCCGCGGCCTCGACGACGGGCTCGGCCGAGTCCGACGGCTCGCCGAACGCCCCGCGCGGCACGACGAAGAGCAGGACGGCGGCGACGAGCGCGCCCGCGCCGCAGATCGCCCACACGATCTGGTACCCGCCGAGGCTCGCGGCCGTGGTCCCCGCGGATTGCGCGACGCCCGCGAGGAGCACGATGCCGAACACCGCGGAGGCGAACGAGCCGCCGAGCGTCTTCGTCGTGTTCGTGAGGCCCGCCGCGACACCCGTCTGGCCGCGCGGCGATGCCGCCGCAGCGGCGGCGGGGAGCGCCGCGACGAGCGCCCCGCAGCCGATGCCGGCGACGACGAGGCACGCGACGACCTCGACGACGGAGCCGTGGAGGACGATCATCGCCGAGTAGCCGCCGCCGACGAGGAACGTCGCGACGATGAGCGTGAGGCGCGTCGACGTCCGCTTCGCGACGATCGGGAAGAGCACGGCGCCGACGATGAGCGAGACGAGATAGCCGCCGATGATGTACGAGCGCTCGCTCGCGTCGAGTCCGAGACCGTAGCCGAGCGGTTCCCCGTTGACGAGCTCGTTCGGATCCGTGCCCGCGAAGGTCGAGAGCGGCGCCTGCGCGCCGAGGAGCGAGATGCCGACGAGGCCCGCCGTGAGCTGCACGGGCCACATCGTCGGTCGCGCGAGGACCCTGAGGTCGATCGCGGGATCGCGCTGGCGCAGCTCCCACCGCCCGAACGGCCACAGCGCGGCGATGCCGAGCGCGATGATCGCCCAGACCCACCACGCGCCCGGCCCGTTGATGCGCATGAACGTGAGTCCCGACGTGATGAGGAGGAGCGCGAAGGTCAGGAGCGTGAAGCCGAGCCAGTCGAGGGAGCGGCCGGGCTCCGGCTCCGACTCCGGGACGCCGAACAGGATCGCGAAGAACGCGAGCGTCACCGCGACCGCGGGCCAGATGAGCGTGAGCGCGACGTGCTCGCCGGTCCAGCCGAACACCCGGCCGCCGAGGAGCGCGCCGGCGATCGCGCCCGCCTCGAGGGCGACGACGAGCGTTCCCGCCGCTCGCCGCGTCGTAGCGGCCGCCGCACCCAGACGCCGGCCGCGGTCGAAGATGAGCGCGATCTCGAGCGGCAGCCACACGACGTAGAAGCACTGCAGACTCCACGCCGCGAGGAAGTTCCAGAAGTCGTTCGCGAACGCGAGCCACCAGCTCGCTCCGGCGGTCAGGACCGTCGCGACGAGGAGGATCCGCTTGTGGCCGAACATGTCGCCGAGCTTCGCGAGAATCGGCACGCACAGCGCCGACAGGAGCAGCTGGCCCGCCTCGAACCAGTTGAAGTCGGCGTCGTGGATCCCGAGGTGCACGACGAGGTCGCTGATGAGCGGGACGTAGTAGCCCTGGAGGATGCCGCTCACGAGTTCGACGCAGAAGAGCCAGCCGACGATCGCGAACGTCGAACGGCCGCGGAGGAGAGCCATGCGCGCGATCGTAGCGGCGCGAGGCGGCCGCTGCGCGCGGGTACGGTAGTGGCGTGGCGGAGCCGGAGCGCGAGATCCTGACGTGGGAGCGGTTCGGGGCGGCGGGCCGCGAGCTCGCGCACGTCATCCACGAGTCGGGCTTCCGCCCGGACCTCGTGCTCGCGATCGCCCGCGGCGGGCTCCTCTTCGCCGGGAGCCTCGCCTACGCGCTCGGCGTCAAGGCGTGCGACGCGCTCAACGTCGAGTTCTACACCGGCGTCGGGCAGACCCTCGATGAGCCGATCGTCCTCCCGCCCCTGATCGACATCGAGGCGGCGCGCGGTCGCGTCCTCCTCGTCGACGACGTCGCCGATTCCGGGAAGACGCTGCGCCTCGCCGTCGACCTCGTCGCCGACCTCGGCGCCGAGGTGCGCTCCGCCGTGCTCTACACGAAGCCGACGACGATCATCGAACCGGACTACAGCTGGGGGAGGACCGACCGCTGGATCACATTCCCGTGGTCGGCCCTCCCGCCCGTCGGCGAGGGCGCCTAGTTCCTCGCGGGCGCCTTCCGGAGCGCGAGGTACCCTCCGGCGACGGCGACGAGCGTCGGAACGAGGAGGAGCGCGAACACGCCGGCGAAGCCGAGCGACACGAAGAACTCGCCGACGCGCTGCCACGAGTTCGTCACCGCGATGAGCGCGCCGCCGCCGATCGCGAGGAACGCGAGCGCCGTGAAGAACCCGACGATGCCGTACTGCTTCCAGCGGACGTAGAGCGAGCCGGTCAACGCGCCGACGCCGAAGAAGGACAGCAGGAGCACGAAGAAGTACCAGGTCCGCAGCCAGGGGCCGTCGGAGCTGAAGTAGATGGCCGAGAACATCCGTCCGCCCAGTCCCCACCCCGCGGTGACCTCCTCGAGGACCGCGAGGACGCTCAGGATCACGGCCCACCCGGCCGACAGGGCGAGGAATGCGAGCACCGTCCCCGTGTAGTAGTGGCGCCTGGTCGCACCGTAGCCGAGCGCGAGGGGGAACGTGCGATTCATCGCCTGAACCGCGACGACGAGCATCCACACGAAGACGAACGTCACCGCGCCGCTCCACTGGGTGCCCTCGGCGAAGTCGCCTCGCGCCTCCGCGTCCTCGCCGATCGAGCGACCGACGATCCACCAGATGCCCCAGTTCGCCGCGAAGATGATGCCGAGGATGCCGAGCGGCATGAAGATCGTCGTCGCGGGGTTCGCGAAGTGCAGCCTGAATGAGCTCATGGTCTTGTTCATGACGCCTGGAATTCCTTGCTCGATGCGTTCGTGAGGCGGACGACGAGGTCCTGAAGGGAGACGGGAGCGATCTCGAGGCCGGCGGCCGTCGCCGCGGCGCGGTCCTCCGGGCTCAGCCGGCCGACGGTGACGGAGGCGAGACCGCCGAGGCCGTCGCGGTGCAGGATCTCGCGGTCGGCGACGAACTCGTCGACCGTCGAGCGCATTCCGACGACCGTCGTCGCCGAGCCGCGGAGCGATTCCGCATCGCTGTCGACGATGAGCCGCCCGCCGTCGATGAGCAGCACGTGCTCGAGGAGGTCGCTCACCTCGTCGATGAGGTGCGTCGAGAGGATGACGGTGCGCGGGTGCTCGGCGATGTCGGCGAGGAGCCGGTCGTAGAACAGCTGGCGCGCGACGGCGTCGAGACCGAGGTACGGCTCGTCGAAGAACGTGAGCGGCGCGCGCGACGCGAGCCCGACGATGACGCCGACGGCGGAGAGCTGGCCGCGCGAGAGCTTCTTGATCGTGCGGTTCGTCGGGAGTCGGAACTCGTCGACGAGCCGCTCGGCGAAGTCGGCGTCCCAGTTCGGGAAGAACCACGGCGCCGACTTCAGGACGTGCTTCGCCTTGAAGTCCTCCGGATAGCGCTGGCTCTCGCGGATGAACGAGACGTTCTGGAGGACCTTGGCGTTCTCGACGGGCGACTGTCCGAAGACGCGGATCTCGCCGTCCGACGCGAAGTCCTGCGCGGTCAGGAGCGACATGAGCGTCGTCTTGCCCGCGCCGTTGCGGCCCAGCAGGCCGTACACCTTGTTCGCGTCGATCGTGAAGGTCACGTCGTCGACCGCGGTGACGGTCCGGTATCGCTTCGTGAGGTGCGACGCTTCGACGATCGGGTTCATCGGGTCCCTCCCTGGCGGATCATCGCGGCGATCTCCGCTGGCGCGATCCCGAGCTTGGCGGCTTCCTGGAGGAGCGGCGTGACGAATTGCGCGCTGAACCGCTCGCGGCGCTCGGCCACGAGTCGGTCTTTGGCGCCAGGAGCGACGAACATTCCGATTCCTCGTTTCTTGTACAGGATCCCCGCGTCGACGAGGAGGTTGACGCCTTTCGCGGCCGTGGCCGGATTGATCCGGAGGAACGCGGCGAACTCGTTCGTCGAGGGGATCTGCTGGTCTTCCGCGAGCACGCCGGCGATGATGTCGTTCTCGATCTGCTCAGCGATCTGCTGGAAGATCGGACGGCCCTCATCCACGAGCGCTCCTCCCTCGGTCCATTACCCGACTAATGAACCACAGAACCGCTCCCGAGTCAATCGGGCGCGCATTTCCACCTCCGGCGTGCGCTCGAACGCGCGCCGCGAGTGGAAGCGCACGCCGACGAGCGAGGCCCGCCGCGGGCGGCGCGCGTACGCTCGAGACGTGCCGAAGCCGCTCGAGGAGCTCGTCGATCCGGGCTGGGCTCGAGCGCTCGCCCCAGTCGCCGACCGCGTCGCCGCGATGGGCGACTTCCTCCGGGCCGAGCACGCCGCGGGGCGCCGGACGCTCCCGGCCGGACCGAACATTCTCCGCGCCTTCACGTACCCGTTCGACCGCGTGCGCGTGCTCATCGTCGGCCAGGACCCGTATCCGACGCCCGGGCATCCGATCGGGCTCTCGTTCGCGGTCGAGCGCCACGTCCGACCGCTCCCGCGGAGCCTCCAGAACATCTACCGGGAGCTGCGCGACGACCTCGGCATCCCGACACCCGCGCACGGCGACCTGAGCGCGTGGGCGGAGCACGGCGTCATGCTCCTCAACCGGGTCCTCACCGTCCAGGCCGGTGCGCCGGCGTCGCATCGCGGCAAGGGCTGGGAAGCGGTCACGGAGGCGGCGATCGCAGCGCTCGCGGCGCGCGGCGGTCCGCTCGTCGCGATTCTGTGGGGCCGCGACGCGGCGACGCTCGGCCCGCTCCTCGACGGCGTGCCGCAGATCCGCAGCGCGCACCCGAGTCCGCTCTCGGCGAGCAGCGGATTCTTCGGCTCGCGCCCGTTCAGTCGAGCGAATGCGCTCCTCGCCGAGCAAGGCGGCGCCCCGGTCGACTGGGCCCTCGCCGACGACTGAGGCGCCGCCCGCACGACCGCGAGGGTGCGGGCGCGCGCCGAGGGTGCGGGCGCGCGCCCGCACTCTCGGCGCGCGGGCACACACTCGGGGCACTACTCGAGGCGGTCGACGCGCTCGCGGTAGTCGCGCTCGTTGCGGCCGCGCACCCATCGCTCGGTCGTGCCGCGGATCTTGTCGATGAGCCGGTCCTCGCCCGTGACGGGCTCCGCCTCGACGAGCGTCTCCCGCTCGAAGCCGTGCGACTTGTCGGTGTTCCGGTAGAAGCGGAAGAGCATCCAGTAGACGCCGACCGCGCCCGCGGGCCCGAGGAGCAGGAGCCAGACGGGGGAGTCGTCGCCCCCGCTGCCGGCCGCGAGGACGACATCCGTCGCCAGGAGGACGTCGATCATGCGGTCACCGCGAGGATCCCGATCGCGACGCCCTCGAGCACGGTGCCGACCGCGAGCGCCGCGAGGACGAGCTTCCACTGCTGGACGGGCACGCTGCCCATCGTCTCGCCCGTGCGGCCGTTGACGGCGATGTAGTGGAGGAGCCCGCCGCCGCGTCGCGGCTCGAAGTACGAGTACAGCCACACCGGCAGGTACATCGACACCCACCGCGAACCGTGGAGCTCCAGACGCTCGCGCTCCCACCGCACGCCGCGGTCGTAGGCCCGCACACTCGGCTCCGCCTGCGCTCGCGCGATCGACAGCAGCTGATGCTCGAGCACCGGGTGCAGTCCTTCGACGTCCTGGTCGCGCTTCTCCGACGTGAAGCCGACGAGGTACGAGGCGTTCCACCGCACGGCGTTCTTCGTGTCGAACGGGAGGATCGTGTTGATGATGTTGTTCGTGTTGACGCGCGTGTCGAGGTTCGCCCGCTCCGCCGACGACTCCAGCTGCACGTCGTCCGCGGTGAACGAGACGCTCCGCGCGACGGCGTAGACGTCGGCGTCGTAGTAGGTCCGCTTGTTGTTGTCGCGTCCGCGCGAGTAGCGCGCCGTCTCGATCTCGCCGACGCCGACCATCTCGGCGCGCGCATTCGCGTCGACGACCATGTACGGCAGGTACACGCCGAGGACGTTCTCGGGCGTGAACTCGCGCTTGAACCGCGCGAGCGCGAAGAGCCGCCGCTTGCCGACGAACTGCCGGATCCGCTCGACCGCGTCGTCCTTCGTCACGCGGAACGGCAGGACGGCGTCGGGCACCGCGCCGTTCGGGATCTGCTCGTTGACGCCGAGCACGTGGCGACACCAGTGGCAGCGCGCCGTCATCGCGTGCGCCGTGTCGACGACGACCTCCGCGCCGCAGCCGCCGCACTTGAACGTGCGCATCGACGCCGCCGCCGCATCGATGTCGGCGGCGCCCGTCGCGATGATCGTGCCCTTGAGGTCCTTGAGCCCCTCGCCGAGACCGAGCTCCTCCTCGACGCGCGCGCTCGACCACTCGTTGCGGCAGTACAGGCACACGAGCATGCCGCTCGCGGGCCGCAGTCGCACGTCCGTCGATCCGCACCTCGGACAGCGGTTGATGCCGTCGCGAAGCTCCGTCGCGCTCGTGTCGATCACGGGCGGCTCGGCCGCGAGGAGCTCGTCGCGAATGGGCTCAGGGAGCGTCGCGGGATCGATCGGGAACTCGCCCGGCGCCGGCGGCACATCCGCGGGTGAGCCGGGCCCGGTCGGCGGCTGCGGTTCGTTCGTCATCGGGACGAGGGGATCACAGGCCGAGCGTCTTCGCCTTGGCGGCGTCGTAGTCCGCTTGCGTGATGAGCCCGGCGTCGAGCATCTCCTTGAACTTCGCGAGCTTCGCCATGGGGTCCTCCCCCGCCGGGGCCGGTTGGGCCGCGGGCGCCCCCGGAGTCGGCGCGCCCTGCGCGGGCTGCTGCAGTCCGCCGAGCCCGGTCGTGCCGGCCGCCATGCCCATGCCGAGGATGCCGCCGGGTCCGGCGTTCTCGCCGGCGGACTCGAATCCGGCGGCGACCGACGCCTGCAGGTTCGAGTTCCCGCGAGCGCCGAGCAGCGCGTCGGCACGCTGCACGGTCGCGAGGAGCTCGCGCGTCGCCGCGTCGTACTCGATCGACACGATCGCCGTCTTGACGATCTCGAGACCGCGGTCGCTGCGCCACCGGTAGTTGTTCTCGACCGCCTGGGAGAGGCTCTGCGCGAACCCGATCGAGTCCTGCTGGATGCGCGTGATGCGGTTCTCCTTGGACGGGTCGTTCGTGTAGAGCGAGAACGCCGGCGCGAGCGAGCCGACGACCTCGTTGAAGAGCTGCGTCGCGGCCGGGTTGTCGAGGTCGGTGAAGTCGAACGCGACGCCGGGCTGCAGGTACGTCGCGGGGACGAAGTTCTTCACGAAGAGGATCGGGTCGACGATCTTGAGCGTGTACGTCCCGCGCGTCAGGGCGCCCACCTGCGCGTTGAGGTAGCGGTCGTCCCAGTAGATCTCCGATTGCGTCCCGAAGCGGTTGTCGGGCAGCTCCTTCAGGGTGACGAAGAACGCGCGCTGCTGCGTCTGCGGCCGCCCGCCGAACTTGAAGCGCTCCCACGAGGTCTTGATGAGCGGGCTCACGATGCCGTCGCCCGCGAAGATCGACTGCGAGTCCTGCGCTTCGGAGTCCCACACGTAGCCACCCGGCTCCGCCGCGAAGCCGGTGATCGCGCCCTCCTGCATGAGGATGAGGCCGTAGCCCTCGGGCACGAGGATCTTCGTGCCGTTCGTGATGACGCCTTCGGAGGCCTTCGTGTTCGACCCGCGCCCGGCGTTCGTCCCGCGAGGCACGGCCGCGAACAGCGCGGCGGTCGGCGCGACGCCGTCGGGGACGGTGTAGAAGTCGCGCCACTGATCGGCGAACGTCCCGCCGAGCGCGTCGAGCGCTGCCTTGATGAGTCCCATGAGTGCCTCTCGTGTTCGTCCGCCTGGGTCGGGCCGGGCGCGCTCGCGGGAGACGCGTTCGGCCGCCGGCTCGAAGCTACACGCGCGGCCGCGACAGTGCCAGGCGTCCTCGCTTCGCGCGCGCCTAGACTGGCCCGGATGCTCGAGGAGTACGACCCGAAGAAGGCGCTTCGCGCCGCGAGAATGCGCCGGCCCGACCCCGAGGACGGCCCGTTCACGTTCGAGGTGCGCGACGCCGTCCCCGCCGACATCCCGCACGTCCGAGCCATCTACAACCACTACGTGCGCAACTCGACGGTGACGTTCGACGAGGGGGAGCTCTCGCTCGCGCAGATGCGCGCGAAGCTCGCGAAGGCGCGGAAGCTCGGGCACCCGTTCCTCGTCGCTGTCCGGCCGAGTGGCGAGATCATCGGCTACGCGACGGTGTCGCCGTGGCGCGAGAAGGCCGCGTACCGGTTCACGGTCGAGAACTCGATCTACCTCGGTCCGGCGGCGACCGGCAAGGGCGTCGGGACGGTGCTCCTCAAGGCGCTCATCGACGCCTCGAAGGCCGCGGGCATCAAGGAGATCATCGCGGTCATCGCTGACCGGGGCGCCGAGGCGTCGATCGCGCTCCACGAGAAGTTCGGCTTCAAGGAGATCGGTCGGATGGGACGCGTCGGCTACAAGTTCGACCGCTGGCTCGGCACGGTCCTCCTCCAGAAGTCGCTCAAGTAGCGCGATGCCGTTCCAGCTGCATCACTTGAGCGCGGTCGAGCAGGTCGACTGGCTCCGGCGGGGCGATGTGCGGCCGACGGAGCTCGCCGCCCACTACCTGGATCGCATCGTGCGGCTCGACGAGGCGATCGGCGCGTTCGTCGAGGTCACCGCGGACGCGGCGCTCGAGCGCGCGGCGGCCCTGGAACGGGCCGGCGGTCGAGCCGCCCCGCTGTGGGGGCTCCCGATGGCCGACAAGGACCTCGTGGCGCGGGCGGGCGTGCCCACGCGGTACGGCTCGCGTCTCATGGCCGGCTTCGTGCCGGAGGTCTCGGATGCGCTCGTCGAGGTCGTCGACGCGGCGGGCGCCGTCAACCTCGGCAAGACGAGCACGCCCGAGTTCGGCTTCCCCTCGTACACCGAGCCGCTCCTCGGGCCGCGCACGCGCACGCCGTGGGATCTCTCGAGGGGCGCCGGCGGTTCGAGCGGCGGGGCCGCGGCCGCCGTCGCCGCGGGCCTCCTGCCGGTCGCGATCGGCTCCGACGGCGGGGGGAGCATCCGCATCCCGGCCGCGGCGTGCGGACTCGTCGGGCTCAAGCCCTCCCGTGGGCGCGTACCCGCGCACGGCGGGCAGCGCGCCCTCGCGGGGCTCGCGACGAGCGGGCCGATCGCGCGGACCGTCGCGGACGCCGCCCTCGTGCTCGACGCGCTCACGGCCCTGCCGCAGCGGCCCGGGCCGATCGCCGGGAGCGATCCCGGCGCGGCGTGGGCGACGGTGCCGCCGACGTGGGACGGCGGTCCGTATCTCGGTGCGGCCGTGCGCGGCGAGGGGCGCTTCCAGGTCGGGGTCACGACCGACTCCCCGTGGGCGACGCAGTACGACGTGGCGGTCTCGCCGGCGGCGAGGTCGGCGCTCGAGCTCGCGATCGCCGAGCTCGCGGCGCTCGGCCACGGCATCGAGGAGGCGTCCCTGCCGCCCGATGCGGACTACGTGCGCGCATTCCGCACGGTGTGGCAGTCGAGCGCCGCGGGCATTCCCGCGGAGGGCGACGCGCTCGAGCTCGTCGAGCCCCTCACGCGCTGGCTCATCCTGGAGGGGCGAAAGCGCAGCGCGGCCGAACTCGCGTGGGCGCTGCAGTCGCTCGCCGCATTCGAGGAGCGGACGATCGCCGCGCTCGCGGGCTACGACGCCGTCCTCATGCCGACGCTCGCGGTCCCGCCGCCGCTGCTCGGCTGGTACGACGCGGAGGACGGCGAACGGAATTTCGCGCAGCAGGTCGAGGTGACGCCGTGGACGAGCTGGGTCAACGTGACGGGCCTCCCGGCGATCCAGCTGCCGGTCCACTGGACCGCGGACGGGCTGCCGATGGGCGTGCAGCTCGTCGGCCGGCCGGGGGGCGAGCACGTCGTGCTCGCGATCGGCGCGCAGCTCGAGCGGCGGCTCATGTGGCAGCGGCGCCACCCGTCGATGTGGTGACGGGCGGGGCCGACGCGTAGCCGCCCTTGACGAGGTCGGCCTCGATCTCGAAGCGATTGCGCGTCGGATCGAGACCCGCCGCGAGGTACAGCGGGATCATCGCGATGCCGAACCGGCGCCACTGCCGCTCGTGCACCGCCTCGTGCTCGAGGACGCTCTCGCTCGGGCGCGTGCTCGTGAGGAACACCCGCCCGATGGTCGTGCCGCCGCGCCCGAACGCCCACCCCGGCAGCCCTTCGGCGACGACGAGCCGCCCGGCCCTCCGCGTGCGCGCCCCGAGGAGCGCGCTCCATGCGAGCGCCCCGGCCGTCGCGACCCAGTAGCCCGGGATCGTGACGAGGGGGTGGAGCGCCGCGACGAGGAGCGGCCGCCGGATCCGCCGAATGCTCACCGCAGTCCGGCGGTGAGGGCGCCGATGACCCGCAGGATCTGGGCGAGGTCGCCCGCCGTCTCCTCGGGCGCGACGGGCGCGAACTCGGAGATCGACGCGCCGGCGAGCGGGAAGCGCGTGAGGAGGGCGCGGATCGCGCCGGTGAGCTCGGCGCCGGGAAGCCCGAACGGCACGGGCTCGTACTTGCCGGCGAACTCCGCGGGGTCGATCACGTCGACGTCGACGTGGATGTGGACGCGGCGGGCGCCGGTGCGGGCGACCGCGTCGATCAGCCGATCGGCGAACGCGCCGTCCGGGCTCGCGCATTCCACGACGGGGATGCCTCGCTCCTCGATGAATGCGGCTTCGCCCCAGTCGAAGGTCCTCGTGCCGGCGAGGACGATGCGGGCGGCGTCGAGCGGTCGCTCGGGGACGAGCGACTCGGGCCCATCGCCGAGGAGCGTGCGGAGCACCATGCCGCTGAACGCCCCGGATGGGCTCGAGTCGGGCGTGTTGAGGTCGGGGTGCGCATCGAACCACACGACGGCGAGGTCGTCGTCGAGGACGTGCTCGACCGCGGCGAGCGCGACGCCGCAGTCGCCGCCGATCGTGATCGGCGTGCCGGTCGCCGCCGCGAGCGCCTCGGCGTGGCGCGAGCGGATCTCCTGGACGGATGAGAGCCGCTCGACGTTCGTGCCGAGCGCGTCACCGGCCTCGAGCGGGACTTCGACGACCGTCGTCGCCGAGGACGGGAGGTCGGCGGCGATCGCGAATGCCCCGTCGATGAGCCGCAGCGCCCGCGCGGATGGCGACCCCTGCCACTCGGGGACGACGAGGAACGCGGCGCTCACACGGTCACATTAGGCGAGCTGGGCCTTGAGCGTCTCGATCTGCTCCCGGAGCTCCTCGGGCACGCGACCCTCGAAGGTCTCGAAGTACTCGGCGGCGCCTTCCGCGTCCGCGAGGATCCCCTCGAGATCGAGCCGGAAGAGCTCCTCGAGCGCCTCGGGCGAGATGTCGAGGCCCTCGGTGTTGAGCGAGCCCTCCGTGGGCACGAGGCCGATCGGCGTCTCCTTCGCGGGCACCTTGCCGGCGACGCGGTCGAAGATCCACTCGAGCACGCGCGAGTTCTCGCCGAAGCCGGGCCACAGGAAGCGGCCGTCGGCGCCCTTGCGGAACCAGTTGACCTGGTAGATGCGGGGGACCCGCCCGCCCTGCTCGCGCAGGCGGCGCCCCATGTCGAGCCACTGCTTCCAGTGATCCGCGGCGTTGTAGCCGTAGAACGGCGCCATCGCGAACGGGTCGCGACGCAGCCGCCCGACGGTGCCTTCGGCGGCCGCCGTGGTCTCCGACGAGACGGTCGCGCCGAGGTAGACCCCGTGCGACCAGTCGCGTGCCTCCACCACTAGCGGCACGGTCGTTGCTCGACGGCCGCCGAAGATGATCGCGTCGATGACGACGCCCCGCGGGTCCTCCCAGTCGTCCGCGATGGACGGGCACTGGGCGGCCGACACGGTGAACCGGGAGTTCGGGTGCGCGGCGGGACGACCCGAGTCGGGCGTCCAGTTCTGACCCTGCCAGTCGATGAGGTGCGCCGGCTTCTCCTCGGTCGCGCCCTCCCACCAGACGTCGCCGTCGTCGGTGAGCGCGACGTTCGTGAAGATCGTGTCGTGCTGGATCGTCCGCATCGCGATCTCGTTCGTCGACCAGCCCGTGCCGGGGGCGACGCCGAAGAAGCCGGCTTCGGGGTTGATCGCCCGCAGGAGCCCGTCCTCGCCGACGCCGAGCCACGCGATGTCGTCGCCGACCGTCTCGACCTTCCAGCCGGGGATCGTCGGCTGGAGCATCGCGAGGTTCGTCTTGCCGCACGCGCTCGGGAACGCCGCGGCCGCGTGGAACACCTTCCCCTCGGGGCTCGTGACCTTGATGATGAGCATGTGCTCGGCGAGCCAGCCCTCGTCGCGAGCGAGGACGCTCGCGATCCGCAGCGCGAAGGACTTCTTGGCGAGGAGCGCGTTGCCGCCGTAGGCGGATCCGAAGGACCAGATCTCGCGCGTCTCGGGGAAGTGCGAGATGTACTTCGTCTCGTTGCACGGCCACGGGACGTCCTCCTGGCCGGGCTCGAGCGGCGCACCGACGGTGTGGACGGCCTTGACCCAGGGCGTGCGGTCGGTGATGCGGCGCAGCACCTGGTCGCCCATGCGCGTCATGATGCGCATGCTCGCGACGACATACGGGGAGTCGGTGAGCTCGACGCCGTAGCGCGCGAGCGGCGAGCCGATGGGGCCCATCGAGAACGGCAGGACGTACATCGTGCGTCCGCGCATGGCGCCGTCGAAGAGGCCCTCGAGCGTCGCGCGCATCTCGGCGGGCGCGACCCAGTTGTTCGTGGGGCCGGCGTCCTCGCGGCGCTCCGAGCAGATGAAGGTGCGCGATTCGACGCGAGCGACATCGCTCGGGTGGCTGCGCGCGAGGAATGAGCGGGGCCGCTTCTCCTCGTTGAGGCGGATGAGCGTGCCGCGCTCGACCATGAGCTCGGTGAGCGCCTCGTACTCCTCCTGCGAGCCGTCGACCCACACGATCTGGTCGGGCTTCGCGAGCGCGGCGACTTCGTCGACCCACGCGACCATCGCGGCCGGGGCGAACTCGGGGGCCTCCGTGCGGAAGCGGTGCTCGGTCGTCGTCGTCAACAGGGCCTCCTGAAAATCAGCGGTGCTTGACAGTCTGGACGACAACCTTGCGAAAATCTGACAAGAGCCGCTCGAAAGAATGGCTGATCTTTCACTATCGTGAAGACATGCAGGATCTTGTCACGCTCGGACAGCGGATTCGGCACTTCCGGACCGCCGCGGGTCTCACGCTCGACGAGGCGGGCGCGCGCGTCGGCGCGGCGCCGTCGCACCTCTCGCTCATCGAGAACGGCCGCCGCGAGCCGCGGCTGAGCCTCCTCACGGAGCTCGCGCACGCGTTCGGCGTCCCGGTTCAGCAGCTGCTCGACGACCAGCCGCCGAGCGAGCGCGCCGCGCTCGAGATCGAGCTCGGGCAGATCCAGCGCGGCGCGCTCTACGCCTCGCTCGGCCTCCCGACGATCCGGGCGAAGTCGCTCTCCGACGACACGCTCCGCGCCATCCTCGGCCTGTACCGCGAGCTCGAGCGGCGAGCGAAGCAGGCGATCGCGACCCCCGAGGAGGCGAGGCGAGGCAACACCGAGCTGCGGCGCCGGATGCGCGAGCGGAACAACTACCTCCCCGAGATCGAGGACGTCGCCGAGCAGCTGCTCGCCGACGCCGGCCACGTCTCGGGCGCGCTCACCCACCGCACCGTGAGCATCATGGCCGAGCGCCTCGGGTTCGAGCTCGTCCACGTCAACGACCTGCCGCATTCCGCGCGCTCGGTGACGGATCTCGAGAACGGCCGCATCTACCTGCCGCCCGCGTCGATCCCGGGCGGACACGGTCTGCGGTCGATGGCGCTCCAGGCGATGGCGCACCGCGTCCTCGGGCACGAGGTGCCCGCGACCTACGCGGACTTCCTCCAGCAGCGGCTCGAGATCAACTACTTCGCCGCCGCCGTCCTCATGCCGCGCAAGCAATCCGTCGAGTTCCTCCAGAAGGCGAAGGCCGAGCGGAACATCGCCGTGGAGGACTTCCGCGACGCATTCGGCGTGACGCACGAGGCCGCCGCGCTGCGGCTCACGAACCTCCTCACCTCGCACCTCGACCTCGAGCTGCACTTCCTCCGCGTGGGCGGCGACGGGGCCGTGCAGAAGGCGTACGAGAACGACGGGCTCCGGCTCCCCGTCGACGTCACGGGCTCGACGGAGGGGCAGTACGTGTGCCGCAACTGGGCCGCCCGCACGGCATTCGGGCGCATGAACCGGACGACCGAGTTCTATCAGTACACGGACACGCCCGAGGGCACGTTCTTCGAGTCCGCGCAGACCGGGACGACGACGTCGGAGGACTTCTCGATCACCGTCGGCGTCCCGTTCGCGCACTCCAAGTGGTTCCGCGGGCGCGACACGGCGAACCGCCGCGGCTCGACGTGCCCGGACGAGGCGTGCTGCAAGCGCCCCCCGCAGGACCTCCAGGAGCGGTGGCGCGGCAAGGCCTGGTCGAGCGCGCGGCTCCACGCGCAGATCCTCTCGCCGCTGCCGTCCGGGACGTTCCCCGGGGTCGACGACCGCGAGCTCTACGAGTTCCTCGAGACGCACGCGGCGCGCGCGACCGACTGAACGCTCGGGAGCCTCGGGGAGAATGGCGGCATGAAGGTCCTCGCGGCGATGAGCGGCGGCGTCGACTCCGCCGTCGCGGCGGCGCGCGCCGTCGACGCCGGCCACGAGGTCGTCGGGGTGCACCTCGCGCTCAACCGGCACCGCGCGGTCATGCGCGAGGGCTCGCGCGGCTGCTGCACGGTCGAGGACGCGATGGACGCGCGACGCGCGGCGGACCGGCTCGGCATCCCCTTCTACGTGTGGGACTTCTCGGAGCGCTTCGCGCAGACCGTCGTCGCCGACTTCGTCGCCGAGTACGAGGCCGGCCGGACACCGAACCCGTGCATGCGGTGCAACGAGCGGATCAAGTTCGAGGCGCTCCTGGAGCGCGCGCTCGCGCTCGGCTTCGACGCGGTCGCGACGGGCCACTACGCGCGCGTCGAGATCGCCGAGGACGGCGGTCGCACGCTCCACCGTGCGGCGGATTGGGCCAAGGACCAGTCGTACGTGCTCGGAGTGCTCACGGGGGCGCAGCTCGCGCACGTCATGTTCCCGCTCGGCTCGACGCCCTCGAAGGCCGAGGTCCGCGCGGAGGCCGCGCGGCGCGGCCTCGCCGTCGCGGCGAAGCCCGACTCGCACGACATCTGCTTCATTCCGGACGGCGACACGCGAGGCTGGCTCGCGTCGCGCATCGCGATGGAGCCGGGCGACATCGTCGACGAGCGCGGCGAGGTCGTCGGCGCGCACTCGGGAGCGCAGGCCTTCACCGTCGGGCAGCGCCGCGGCCTCGGGCTCACGGTGCCCGCGCCGGATGGCCGTCCTCGATTCGTCCTCGAGGTCAGGCCCGCCTCGCGCGAGGTCGTCGTCGGGCCGAAGGAGGCGCTCGCGGTGTCGACGCTGCGCGGGATTCGCGCCTCGTGGGCCGGCGCCGACCCCGCCGCATCGGGCCTCGCGTCCGCGCTCGAGGACTGGTGGGCGTGCGATGTGCAGGTGCGCGCCCACGCCGAGCCGGTCCGGGGGCGCGCGAGGGCGACCGGCCCCGCGGAGCTCGAGATCGCGCTCGATCGCCCGGTCGAGGGGGTCGCGCCCGGCCAGACCGCCGTCCTCTACTCGGGGACGCGCGTCCTCGGGCAGTGCACGATCGCCGCGACGGGTTGAATCGACGCGCCCGCGTGTCGGCCGCCGTGTCTAGGCTTGGCGTGTGGTCGAGACCGAGGTCATCGAGCCGGCTGCGGACCCCGGCTTCGACGCGGCCCGCGCCGAGGCGGAGCGGCTCACGGCGCTCATCCTCGAGCTGCGCGAGGCGTACTACGGGCGAGACGAGTCGCTCGTCTCCGACGCCGAGTACGACGAGCTCATCCGGCGGCTCGAGTCGCTCGAGGCCGAGTTCCCGGCGCTTCGGAGCCAGGACAGCCCCACGCAGCGCGTCGGCGCCGCGACGCGGTCCCTCTTCTCGCCCGTCGTCCATGCCGAGCGCATGCTGTCGCTCGACAACGTGTTCTCGATCGCCGAGTTCGAGGCGTGGGCCGCTCGAGTCGAGCGCGACGCGGGCCGACCCGTCCGGTGGCTGTGCGAGCTGAAGATCGACGGGCTCGCGATCTCGCTCCGCTACGACCGCGGACGGCTCACGAGCGCCGCGACGCGAGGAGCG
>Ga0182743_1001757_pt1 | contig 20390 bp, 19 predicted proteins | sample eDN3rd30CKraftOP_FD_128522 | JGI IMG/M metagenome (GOLD analysis project Ga0182743, IMG submission 128522) | Enriched Organic Plus compost microbial communities from Emeryville, California, USA - eDNA 3rd pass 30_C Kraft OP (version 2) (version 2) ... | reverse complement strand
GCCGGTCGTGGCGATCGCGTCGACCAGGGCCTGGCCGTGCGACGAGCGGATGTCGGCGAGCAGGCTCTCGTCGAGCTTCGGCTCCTCGACCACCAGCTTCTCCTTGCCGACCTTCTGACGGAGATCCTCGATCGTGGCGACGAGCTTCTTGATCTCGCCGTGCGCGATGTCGAGGGCGTCGAGGATCTCGGCCTCGGTCACGCCGTTGGCGCCCGCCTCGACCATGAGGATGGCCTCGTCGGTACCGGCGACGATCAGGTCGAGATCGAGGTCCGGGTGGTCGGCCTCGTCCGGGTTGATGACGAAGTCACCGTCGAGCTTGCCGATGCGGACGGCGCCGACGTGCTTCGCGACGGGGATCTCGGAGACCGCGAGGGCCGCGGAGGCACCGTTCATCGCGAGGATGTCGTACGGATGCTCCTGGTCGACCGACATGGGGATCGTGACGAGCTGCGTCTCGTAGTGCCACCCCTTCGGAAAGAGCGGGCGGATCGGACGGTCGATCATGCGGGCAGTCAGCGTGGCCTTCTCGCCGGCGCGTCCCTCGCGGCGGAAGAAGGAGCCGGGGATCTTGCCCGCGGCGTACATGCGTTCCTCCACGTCCACCGTCAGCGGCAGGAAGTCCACGTCGCGCAGACCACCCATCGTGGCGGTCGACAGGACCATGGTGTCGCCGCTTCGTACCACGACGGAACCGCTGGCCTGCTTGGCGAGCTTGCCGGTCTCAAAGGAGATCTCGGCATCGCCGACCCGCGTCGCAACGCGAGTCGTTTCGAAAATACTCATTGGGATATTCGTTTTTCCTCCGGCCGCCCGGTTGGCGGCCATCTGTCTTCTAGAACTGTCGTTCCCTTATCCCGTCAAAGGGTACAGGCTCGGGCCCGACGGAGCGGATCTCTGCAATTTGCGGGGAATCGGGAGCCGGTGCGCCCTGGATGGAGGTGCCTGCGGCAGCAGGCACCGGACCGGGCGGCCCCGGTCCGACAAGGTCAAGCGGCGATCGCTTCGAGGATGAGGTCCGGGCCCGGGATGTCCAGCGGGGTATCCGTTTCGTGGACCCACCGGACGATTCCGTCCCCGTCGATCAGGACCAGGGAGCGGTTGGAGTGGCCCGCCTGGGGCAGGTAGGCACCGTAGGCCTCGGCCACCGCGCCCTTGGGTTCGAAGTCCGCCAGCAGGGTCGTCTCGATGCCCAGCTGGTCACGGAAGGCCTTGTGGGCGAAGGCCGAGTCGACGCTGATGCCGAGCAGGGTCACCCCCGCCTCGGCGAGCTGCGGATCGATCTCCTTGTACAGGGCGAGCTGGTCGGAGCAGACCGGGCTGAAGTCGAGCGGGTAGAAAACGAGCAGCACCCGACGGCCGGCGAAGTCCGACAGTGAGATCTCCTGACCGGCGTGGTCAGCGAGAGTGAAGTCCGGGGCCTTGGCCCCGACCTCGATCAATGGCGCAGGCCGAGATCGGCGACCAGGGCGCGGTACCGCTCGACGTCGGTCCGCTCCAGGTACCGGAGCAGGCGGCGGCGCTTGCCGACCATCATCAGCAGACCGCGGCGCGAGTGGTGATCCTTCTTGTGCTCGCGCAGGTGACCGGTCAGGTCGTTGATCCGCTCCGTCAGCAGGGCGACCTGAACCTCGGTGGAGCCGGTGTCGCCTTCGGACTTGCCGTACTTGCTGATCAGTGCGGCCTTGTTCTCTTTGGTCAGTGTCATATCTTCAAAAAAATCCTTGGTATCGGGTCACGGGCGGACCCGTCACGGCCGATGGAAGCTAGCACAGACGGCCCTGGTCTTCTCTACGTCCCTCTTCATCTCCTCGATCAGTTCGTCGACCGAGTCGAATCTCTTCTCTCCCCGCAGGCGTTCCACGAAGGCGACCCGCAGGATCTTTCCGTACAGATCGACGTCCTGATCGAGGATGTAGGTCTCGATCAGGACTCCCCGGCCGGTGTCGAAGGTCGGCCGGACGCCGATGTTCACGGCGGCGGGAAGGCCGTTCGCGAACGCGGCGTAGACGCCGTGCCCCGGATGGACGAAACGGTCGTCGGGCACGATGTTCGCGGTCGGGAAACCGAGTTCGCGACCCCGCTGGTCACCGGTAACGACCTCCCCCTCGACCATGAACGGGACTCCGAGGCAACGCCTCGCGAGCTCCATGTCCCCGGCCGCGACGAGGGCCCTGATCCGGGTCGAGGACACGGCCTCGCCGTCGACCTCGACGAGTTTCTCGACCCGGGTGCTGAACTCGCTCCTCTCGCTCAGCATCTCCGGCGTGCCTTTCGCCTTCTGTCCGAACCGGAAGTTGTCGCCGACCGAGACCTCGTTCGCGCCGAGACGGGCGATCAGGATCTCCTCGATGAACTGCTCGGCGGTGATCTTCGTGAACGACTCGTCGAACGGGATGACGATCATCTCCTCCACTCCGAGGCCGTCCAGGACGTCACGCTTGATGTCGAACGGCATGAGCAGCTTCGGTGCCGCTGCCGGGTGAAGGATCTCGAGCGGGTGCGGCTCGAACGTCAGCACCGTGTCGGCGCCCTCGATCACGGCGCGATGGCCGACGTGAACACCGTCGAAGGTGCCGATCGCGATCTTCCTCGGACGGAATTCCGCTTCGCCGAGCGGAGTCACCTTGATCATCCGGTCGGCTCCAGGACTACTTCCGGACGGAGTCGGTCTTGGTCTAGGCGGGCCACGGCAATCAGGTTATCCCCGCGGACCAACGCGAAACTTCCCGGCCCGCCATGCTGGGCGGAGGATGGCAGGTCGAGACCGGCCGGATCCAGCTTCTGCCCGTATCCCACGGCCCGGGCGTCCGCCTCCTCCAGTTCGACCCTCGGCAGGAACGAGAGCGCCTCGTACGGCGAGAGCACCCTTCCCTCCAGGTCGAGTCCCAGGGGCCCGACCGCGGTGCGGCGGAGCGCCGAACAGTACGCGTCCCCGAGCGTCTCGACCAGGGTGCGAACGTAGGTGCCGGAGCTGACCTCGACCTCGAACCGGTACTCCTCGCCGGAGGCGAGCGGGCCGTCCGGCTGGTCGAGGAGCCGGGCCGAGTACACCTCGACCTCGCGAACGGGCCGATCCTCGCTCTCTTCTCCCCGGTGCGCACGCTTGTAGAGACGCTCGCCGTCCACCTTGACGGCGGAGGTGAGGGGAACCATCTGCCGGATCCGCCCGGTCGGGAGGCTCAGCTCTGCCGGAAGCCTGCCCGTCTCGGCCAGTTCCCCGTCGGGGTCGCCGGTGGTCGAGACCCAGCCGATCCGGGCCGTCGCCACGTAGGTCTTGGGCAGCTCCAGGAGGTATCGCTGGAGTCGGGTGGCGCGCCCGAGCAGGATCGTGAGCACCCCCGTCGCGAAGGGATCGAGGGTCCCGGCATGACCGACCTTCCCTCCCCGTTCGCGCCGCACCCGGGCGACCACGTCGTGCGAGGTCACGCCGGCGGGCTTGTCGACCACGAGTATCCCGGTCTCAGGCTCGGAGGTCACGTGGGGCTCCGTTCAGGACGGAAGCGGCTGTTCGGCCAGGCCCGCGCAGAGTTCGTCCACGATCTCCTCGTACGGAAGCTCGGTCGAGCAGCCGGCTGCGCGCACGTGGCCGCCCCCGCCGAACTTGCGGGCCAGCACGGAGACGTCGGTGTGGTCGTCGCCGGCGCGCAGGCTGATCTTTCGCGCGGCACGCCCCCGACTCACCTGGTCGCGGATCACCGCGGCCACGCGGATGCCGTCGACGGCACGGAGGTTGTCGATGATCCCCTCGGTCATCTCCTCGCCCGCCCCGGTCTCCTCGTAGTCTTCACCGGTCAGGTAGCTGACGATCAGGTCGCCGCCGCAGCGCAGCTCGAGTTTGTCGAGTGCCCGGCTCAGCAGCTTCACCTTCTCGATCGGAACGCTCTCGTACAGCCTGCGGTTCACGTCGTCGACGTCCACCCCGGCCTCGATCAGTTCCGCCGCGACGCGGTGCGTCCTCGGGTGGGTGGCGTCGTACATGAACTTGCCCGTGTCGGTCACGATTCCGATGTAGAGCGCGCGGGCCATCGCCGGGGTCACCTTCACGTCGAGGGTGCGGGCGAGCTCGTAGATGATCTCCGCGGTGCAGGAGGCTCCCGCATCGACGAAGTTGAGCTGGCCGAACTCCGTGTTGTCGTGATGGTGGTCGATGTTGACGAGCAGCTTGCCGTCGTCCCGGAGGAAGTCGACCGGCATCCGGTCGATATTGCCGCAGTCGAGGAAGATCACGACCCGGTCGCGGATGTCGGCCGGCGGTTCGGCGAACACGCCGGGCAGCGGCAGGTGCCGGTACTCGATCGGGAGCGGAAACTCCTTGGCGGCGAGGAACATCACGGAATCCTTGCCGAGCCCCTCGAGCAGGTGATGCATCCCGAGCAGCGAGCCGAGGGCGTCCCCGTCGGGGCCTTCGTGCGTGGTCAGGATGAACTTCTGGTTCTCGCGGATGACATCGGCGATGTCATCGAGCTCGCCCTTGACCACCCTCTTGCTCGCCGCCGCCGGGTTCATCGGTCCTCGCTCCGGTCGTCCTGTTCGGCCTCGGCCAGCAGCGCGTCGATCCGCATGCCGGACTCGATCGACTCGTCGTACTCGAACACCAGGGTGGGAGTGTTCTTCAGCCGCGTCTCGCGCGCGACCCGGCCCTGGAGCAGGCTGTGGGCGCGTTTCAGCCCCGCGAGGGCGTCCGCCTTGGCCTGATCGTCCCCGAGGACGGTGAAATACACCTTCGCGTGCCGCAGGTCCGGGGTCGTGTCGACGGACGTCACCGTGGCCATGTCGAGCCGCGGATCGCTGAGGTCCGAGGTGATCGCATCGCTGATCACCTGGCGTAACACCTCGTTGACCCTTCGCATCCGCGGCTTCGTCAAGGCGTCGTCTCCCTACTTCAGGGTCTGTTCGACCTGGCGCGTGGAGAAGAACTCGAGCACGTCGCCGACCTTCACGTCGGAGTAGCCGTCCAGGACGATGCCGCAGTCCTGGCCCTCCTCGACCGTCTGGACCGCGTCCTTGAACCGGCGCAGCGACTCGAGCTGGCCGGTCCAGATGACGGTTCCCTCGCGGATGAGGCGCACCGACGCATCGCGTTCGACCCTGCCGTCCGTGACCACGCAACCCGCGATCCGGCCGACCTTGGAAGCCTTGAAGACCTCCTTGACCTCGGCCTCGCCGAGGGTCTCCTCCACCTCGACGGCGTCGAGCATGCCCTCCATCGCCGCGCGCAGGTCCTCGGTGATCTTGTAGATGACCGAGTAGGTGCGGATGTCGACGCCCTCGGCTTGGGCGGCCTTCCTGGCGTCGACCAGCGGCCGGACGTTGAACCCGATGATGATCGCGTTCGACGCGGAGGCCAGCATGACGTCGGACTCGGAGATCCCGCCGGTCTGGGCGCGGATTATGTTGATCGCGACCTGCTGTTGCGGGACCTTGGCGATCTCGTCCTCGAGCGCTTCCAGCGAACCGGCCACGTCGCTCTTGAGCACGATGTTGAGTTCCTTGAGGTCGCCCTCCTGGGCCCGGGCGAAGATCTCCTCGAGGGTGACCTTGCGGGCGGACCGGCGGGCGATCGTCTCGGCCTTGAGCCGGTTGAGCCGTTCCTGCGCCATCTGGCGGGCCCGGCGGTCGTTCTCGACCACGGTCACGAACTCGCCGGCATCACAGACCCCGTCGAACCCGAGCACCTCGACCGGCATGCCGGGCGTGGCCTCGTCGACCTTCGCGCCGAGGTAGTCGTGCATGGCCCTGACCTTGCCCCAGTAGGGCCCGGCGACCACCGAATCCCCGATCCGGAGCGTGCCCCGGTTGACCAGGACGGTGACCACGGGACCGCGTCCCGGATCGAGCTTGGACTCGATCACGGAGCCCGACGCGGGCGCGTCGGGATTGGCGGCGAGCTCCTCGAGCTCGGTCACCAGGATGATCATGTCCAGGAGGTTGTCGAGGCCTTCGTGGGTCTTCGCCGACACGTTGCAGTAGATCGTGTCGCCGCCCCACTCCTCTGGCGTCAGCCCTTCGGCGGCCAGGTCGTTGCGGACCCGGTCGGGGTTCGCGCCTTCCTTGTCGATCTTGTTGACCGCGATGAGGATCGGCACGTCCGCGGCGCGGGCGTGGTCGATCGCCTCGCGGGTCTGAGGCATCACGCCGTCATCGGCCGCGACGACGATCACCGCGACATCGGTGACCTGGGCACCGCGGGCCCGCATGGCGGTGAACGCCTCGTGGCCGGGGGTGTCGAGGAAGGTGATCGTGTGGCCGTCGTGATGGACCTGGTAGGCGCCGATGTGCTGGGTGATGCCACCCGCCTCGCCTGCCGCGACTTCGGTTTCGCGGATCGCGTCGAGCAGCGACGTCTTGCCGTGGTCGACGTGTCCCATGATCGTCACGACGGGCGGGCGTTCGACCAGTTCGTCCTCGGAATCCTCGAACTCGGGGGCCGGAACCTCCTCCTCGGCGGCAGAGACGATCTCGATCTTGCGGTCGTACTCGTCGGCGATCGCCTTCACCGACTCGTCGGTGAGGGTCTGGGTGAGGGTCGCCATCTCCCCCATGGTCATCAGTTTCTTGATCAGGTCCGCGGCGCTGAGGTCCAGGAGCTCGGCGAGGTCCCGCACGGTGACACCCGAATTGACCTTCGTGGCCTGCGGCTCGCTCGGGTCCGTCTGCACCGGCGTGGGCTCCTCGAGGAGCGGCCGGCGGCGACGACCACCCCGGCGGCGCGGCGGGCGCTGCGACTGCGGGGCGCCGCCCTGCTCGCGGCGTGAAGCCTGGGAGTCGATGACGACCCGGCGCCGCTTCTTGTTTCCGGCGGCGGCTCCGCCTCCACCGGGCGCACCGCCGTCGGGACGGACGGGCTTCCGGGACGAGGCGGCGGGCTTCTGCGCGGACGCTTCCGGCCTGGCGGCCGGCTTGGCCCCGGCCTTCGGCTTGGGAGCAGCCTCAGCTTTGGGAGCGGGCTTCGCGGGGGCCTTCGCCTGCGGCTGCGGCTTCGCCTCAGCGGGCTTGGCGGCCGGCTTGGCCCCGGCCTTCGGCTTGGGGGCGGCCTTCGCCTTCGCGGGCTGCTTGCCGGCAGCGGGCTTCGCCGCGGCCTTCGGCTTGGCCTCGGCCTTCGCGGGTGCCTTCTTCCCGGCGGACTTCCCACCGAGGTTCGCCAGCACCTTCCTGGCCTCGGCCTCCTCGACGTTCGAGGCGGCCGCCTTCACGTCCAGGCCGGCGGCCTGGAGCGCGGCCAGCAGCTCCTTGCTTGTGACCCCTGCTTCCTTCGCGATTTCGTGAACGCGCTTCTTGCTCACTCGGCCTCGCTTTCCGCCGCTTCAGCTTCCTCTTCGGCCTCCTCGGCCTCATCGATCGCCTCGGACGCGGCTTCTTCTTCGATCTCGGCCCCGGTCTCCGCTTCGGCCTCGGCCTCCTCGAGCTCGGCCTCGGCTTCCGCCTCCTCGGCGGCGGCCAGCTCCTCGCCGGCCTCTTCCTCGGCGGCGGCCTCGTCGGCTTCCGGAGCCTCCTCGCTCACCCCGGCCTCATCCGTGGTCTCCTCGACCGCTTCGCCGGCCTCCTCGACGGGCTCGACGAAGTCGGCCTCGGCGGCAGTGACGATGCTGTTCACCGCGGCCTCATCCGAATCGGGGTCGGCCAGGACGGCGACGTCCTCGTCGCTGAGACTGGAGAGCACGCCCACGTGGTTGGTGCTGAACCGCGACAAGGCCTGGTGCTGGGGCAGCTGGCAGTAGGTCGAGCCGGCAACCGAGGCGTTCGGGCAGCGGCGGCCGCTGGAAAGGACCGCCATGCAGCGGCCGTCGAACTCTTCCTCGCCCTCGTACTCGTGCTGGCTCTCTTCCTGCGCGAACTCGCTCTCCGACTTGATGTCGACGCGCCAGCCGGTGAGGCGAGCCGCGAGGCGGGCATTCTGGCCGTCGCGGCCGATCGCCAGCGAGAGCTGGTCGTCCGGAACCACCACGGTCGCCTGCATCTCCTCGTCGTCGACCAGGACCTCGCGGACCCGGGCCGGCGAGAGCGCCTTCGCCACGAAGCGGGCGGGTTCCTCGTTGTAGGGGATGATGTCGATCTTCTCGCCGCGCAACTCGGAGACGACCATGCGCACGCGGGAGCCGCGGGGGCCGACACAGGCACCGACCGGGTCGACGCCATCGGCGTGCGATACCACCGCGATCTTGGACCGGTAGCCGGGTTCGCGCGCGACGCCCACGATCTCGACGAGCTTGTCGGCGATCTCGGGCACCTCGAGCTCGAAGAGACCCTTGATCAGTTCGGGGCTGCGGCGCGACACGACGATGCTCGGGCCCTTGGTGGACTCGGACACGTCCGTGATCACGGCCTTGACCCGCATGCCGTGGTCGTAGCGCTCGCTGTAGACCTGTTCGGACTTGGGCAGCAGGGCCTCCACCCGCTCGCGCAGCTGGACCAGCGTGTACCGCTTGTCGGACTGCTGGATCAGGCCGGTGATCAGCTCGCCCACGCGGTCGCGGTACTCCTCGTACATCATCTGGCGTTCCGCCTCGCGGATGCGCTGGTAGATGACCTGCTTGGCCGTCTGGGCGGCGATCCGGCCGAAGTCGTCCGGGGTCACGTCCCGGGTCTCGATCTGGTCCTCGTAGGGGGCCAGCATGGCGGGATCCAGCTCCGGTTCCTCGGGCTCGACGTACTCGCCGGTCTCCGGGTTGATGGTGCGCTCCTGCTCGGCGATCGCCTCCTCGAGCAGCTTCTCCTCCAGCTCGGCGGGCAGGATCAGCTCGAACACCCGGAAGTCACCGGTCTCGTGGTCCAGGTCGACCCGCGCGTACTTGGCCGCGCCGGGGCTCTTTCGGTAGGCGGAGAGCAGCGCGTCTTCGAGCGCGTCCATCAGGGTATCGGCGGCGATGCCCTTCTCCTGCTCGAGGACTCTTACCGCGTCGACGATCTCTTGGGTCACTTTGCTGCTCCTTCTGGGATTTCTGGCACGAGGTGCGAGCGCTCAATGCTCGCGTAAGCGATTTCGAAGTTCTTGTTGTCCGATTCCAGGACGATGCCGTCCTCTCCTGCCACGACGATCGAGCCGGTGAAGTTCCGGCGTCCGTCCATCGGTTCGATGAGGGTCACCCTGGCGCGGCGCCCGGCGAACCGTTCGAAGTGGGCCCGTTTGGTCAGGGGTCGCTCGGGTCCGGGGGAAGAAACCTCGAGCGAGTGCTCCAGGAGGACGTCCTGGAGTCCCGCGGTGACCTGCTGGCAGACGTCGAGGGTGACCCCGCCCGGACGGTCGATGAAGAGCCGCAGCCCGTCGCCGCCGGCGCTTTCCAGAGCCAGAAATTCGATCTCGGGATCGATCTCCGAGAGGCGGTTCTCTATTTCCTGAGGGGTGGGCGTCATCTGGTTTCCGAAACGGCTTGAGGGCCAAAAAAAAGCGGGCGAGGCCCACTTTTCGACACAGCTTGGAGGGGAAAAGCGCTTACAAGTATAGCCCGTGAGTCGCGCGAATCAAATGGCGCTCCCCGCGAATCGCGGCTTTCAGGCGGGTTCAGGCCTCGACGAGCAACGTGACCGGTCCGTCGTTGGTCAGGCTCACCTTCATGTCGGCCCCGAAGACGCCCTTCTTCGCCCCCAGCCGTTCGCAGACCAGGTCGTAGAGGGGTTCGGCCTCCTCCCCGCCCGCGGCCTCGATCCAGCTCGGCCGGTTGCCCTTGCGGGCGTCACCGTAGAGCGTGAACTGGCTGATGCAGAGGATCTCGCGGTCGCCGAGTGGTTCGTTCATGCGGCCGTCCGCGTCGTCGAAGATCCTCAGCTTCGGGAGTTTCGCCGCGATCTTCTCGGCCTGGGCGGGTCCGTCGCCCTTCCTGACCCCGAGGAGAACGAGCATCCCGGGACCGATCTCGGAGACGATACGACCGTCGACCGACACCGAGGCCCCGGTCACGCGCTGAACCAGTGCCCGCATCAGCTCCGAAGCTCGAGCACCCGGTCGAGGATGCGGTCGGCGACCTCGGTCTTGGGGGCCTTCGCGACCGCCCTTTCGTCGGTGGCGGTGATCAGCGTGACCGCGTTCTCGGCCGAGTCGAAGCCGATGGACCGGTCCGAGACGTCGTTGAGAACGATCATGTCGGCGCCCTTCCTCTCGAGCTTGTGACGGGCCCGGCCGATCGCGTCACCCCCGACCTGTGCGGCGAACCCGACCACCGTCTGGCCCTCGATGCGGTTCGCGGCAAGGCCCGCGAGGATGTCTTCCGTGGGCACGAGCGTCAGCGAGAACTCGCCTCCGCTCCGGGACAGCTTCTCGTTCGACGATCCGGAGACGGTGAAGTCGGCCGGCGCCGCGGCCATCACGAGGATGTCGTGGGCGGGAAAGCGTTCGCGGCACGCGCGGGCCAGGTCGGCGGTCGACTCCACGTCGACCCGCTTGACGCCGGCCGGTGCCGGCAGGTTCACGTTGGCGGCGATCACCGTCACCTCCGCGCCGCGCCTCCGGGCCCGCTCGGCGATCGCAAGGCCCATCCTTCCCGAGGAACGGTTGCCGATGTACCGGACCGGGTCGATCGCCTCGCGCGTGCCCCCGGCGGTGACCAGGACCCGGAGGCCCTCCAGGTCCTTGAGGCTCTCCTCGTCGAGCGCCGCATCGACCCGTTCGAGCAGCTCGGCGGGCTCCGGCAGGCGGCCGACTCCGGCCTCTCCCCTGGAAGCGAGGCGGCCCTCGCCGGGGTCGATCACCTCGACCCCCATCTCGCGGAGCCGGCGCAGGTTTGCCTGTGTGGCGTCGCTCAGGTACATCCGCTCGTTCATGGCGGGAGCGACCAGGCGGGGCCCCTCGAACGCCAGGAAGGCCGTGGTCAGGATCGAGTCGGCCTGGCCGCTCGCCAGCTTGGCGATGGTGTTGGCCGAGGCGGGTGCCACCAGGTAGGCGTCGGCCGACTCGGCGACCGCGAGGTGGCCGATCGGGTCGTGCTCGGGCATCGGCTCGCCGGGGAACGCGCCCCGCATGGGGTCGCGCTCGAACTCGGACGTGAGCACGGGGGCGCCGAGGATCCCCTCGAAGGTGTCCGGCCCGACGAACTTGCGGGCCGCTGCGGTCATCAGCACGCGAACCGAGTGCCCGGCCCCGGTCGCGAGGCGGACGAACTCGATTGCTTTGTAGGCCGCGATCCCCCCGCTTACACCGAGCAGGATCTTCGCCATGACGTTCCCCCTGGGGGTTGTCCTATGCGCGGTACTCGTACTTGAGCTTGCCCGCCGCCACTTCTTCGAGGGCGAGGGTCAGGGGGCCCTTGCCGGGCTCCGCGGGAACCATCGGCGGGGCGTAGTCGCCGTAGCCGCCTTCGTTCAGGCTCTGGTAGTAGCTGTTGATCTGGCGTGCCCGGCGGGCGGCCAGGACGACGGCCGCGTAGTGCGAGTCCGCATGCTGGAGAAGGTGGTCGACACGAGGCTTGATCATTGCCCTCATTCTGACAGCTTGCCGCGAACTATGGCTTCGAGCTCGTCCAGCGCACGTTCGAGTTCGTCGTTCACCACCACGTGGTGGAACTCGTCCCGGGCGGCCAGTTCCTCTTCCGCGACCTCGAGCCGCCGGGCGATCGCTTCGGGTGAGTCCGTGCCCCGCCCTTCGAGCCGTTGGCGCAGCGTGGCGAGCTCGGGTGGCGCGATGAATATCTGGACGGCCTCCGGCATCGAATCCGCGACCTGGCGGGCGCCCTGCACCTCGATCTCGAGGACGACCGGGTGTCCCGCCTCCACCCTGCCCTCGACCTCGGAGCGGAGCGTCCCGTACCGGTTGCCGCTGTAGGCGGCGTGCTCGAGGAACTCGCCCGCCTCGATCCGCCGCTCGAATTCCGAAGGGTCGAGGAAGTGGTAGTGGACGCCGTGCTGTTCGCCCGCGCGCGGGGCCCGGGTCGTCGCGGATGTCGACAGTTCGAGTTCCGGGATGCGGTGCCGGAGCAGCGAGATCAGGCTCCCCTTGCCGACCCCGGAGGGGCCGGTGATGACGAAGACCTTGGAACGAGACGAACCACTCATGGGACCGCTGACCCTATCCACACGACCAGACGCCCGGCCACGCCCTCGACGCTCCCCGACGACGGGACGGCAACCCGTCGCGATCGGGGGTTTCCGCTCCCCCGTCCGGCCGCGGCTAGCGCTGCAGGAGGTTTACGAGTTCCTTGCGCTGGCGGTCCGAAAGCCCGCCGATCGTCTTGGCCGGCGAGACCTTGCACTGCTTCAGGACCCGGTTGGCCTTCACCCGGCCGTACTTCGGGACGGCGAGGAGCATGTCGAAGACCTTGGCGGTCAGGAGGTAGTCCGGCGGCGAATCGAGGACCTCGGTGATGGAGGTCCGACCCGCCTTGAGGTCCCTCTTGAGCTGGGCCCGGGCGGTGCGGATGTCGTTGGCCCTTTTGAGGGCGTCCATCCGCTGGTCGAGGGACCTTTCGGGAGCTTCGGGGGGACTGGAGACGGTCTTCGAGGTCGGCGCCATTGAAGGCCGCGAGTATAGCCATCTCTGCGCGACGCGGAAGCCGAAATCGCCCGAAAACGGCCGATTTCCGTCAAATCCACCTCAACCTCAACTCAAGGTTGAAGCCTGTGCTTCCGCGAGCGAATCGAACCCTCGGCGCCGCAGTGCGGCGGGGAGCCCTTCGGTCACTTCCAGACCGGCCCGGGGGTTGCGGAAGTTCTCCGTCCCGACCGCAACGACTCTTGCGCCGGCAAGGATGAACTCGAGCGCCGACTCGGCGTCGGTGATGCCGCCCATCCCGATCACGGGGATGTCGACCGCCGCGGATACCGCCCGCACCTGGGCCAGGGCGATCGGACGGACCGCCGGGCCCGAGAGGCCGCCGGCGCCCACCCCGAGCCAGGTCCGGTTCGCGTCGGGATCGATCGCCGCGGCCTTCACCGTGTTGATCATCGAGACCGCATCGGCCCCACCCCGCTCCGCTCCGGCCGCCACCTCGTCCGGGTTCGCCACGTTCGGGGTCAGCTTCACGATCAGGGGCTTCTCGGTGAGCGGCCTGAGCGCCCGGACCAGGGCCTCGGCCTCCGCCGGCTGCTCGCCAACGATGAGGCCGGAGTGGACGTTCGGGCACGAGACGTTCAGCTCGATGCCGGCCACCTCCGGCCGGGCGGCGACCCGCTCCACCAGCACCGTGAAGTCCTCGACCTGGTCGGCCATCACCGAAACGATCAGCGGCACCCCGATCTCCGCGAGCCGTCCGAGGTCACGCTCGAGGAAACCATCCAGCCCGGGGCCCGGGAGCCCGATCGAGTTGATCATTCCCGAGGGGGTTTCCCACAGCCGGTACGGGGGGTTGCCGGGCCGCGGGTGCATGGTGATCGTCTTCGAGACGTAGCAGTCGAACGGGAACTCGTCCACCACCGCGTCACCGAACACCCGCCGGGCCGCGAGCGCGTCGAAGGTGCCCGACCCGTTGAGTACCGGGCCGGTGAGCTCGATGCCGCAGATGTCGGTTGCGAGGTCGGGGCTAGCCAACTGCCGGCTCCCCCGCCATCGCGCTGGCGATCTCGTCACCCCTCACCACGGGGCCGTCGATGCAGAGGCGCAGGTACCCGCCGTCGGCCTTCGGCACCGCACAACCGAAGCACGCCCCGTAGCCGCACGCCATCGGGGACTCGAGCGCGAGCTCGACCGGCACTTCCCGTTCCAGGCAGATCCGCCTGACCGCCTCGAGCATCGCCGGGGGGCCGCAGGTGTAGACCGCGGCGGACTTCGCGTCGTCGCCCTCCAGCAGCTGGAGGAGCAGGTCGGTGACGTAGCCCTGGTGGCCCGAGCTGCCGTCCTCGAAGGCGAGGCGGGTCTCCTCGCAGCCGAACAGTTCGTCGATGCCCCCGGAATGTTCCCGGTCACGGAACCCGAGCAGCGACCGCGAGGGAATGCCGCGATCGACGAGCTCCCGCCGCAGCACCGCCATCGGGGCGATCCCGATGCCGCCGCCGACGAGGATGGCACCGTGGGCCTGCGGGTTGAGCTGGCGTGGCAGGCTGAACCGGCCTCCGAAGGGCCCGGCGAGCCAGCACTTCTCGCCCGGTTCCATCGAGGCGAGACGGGAGGTGCCCGGGCCGACGTCGTGGACCAGGAAGTCGAGCCTCATCGGACCTCCCGCCGCCCTGGTGAACCTGGCGTGCGAGATCGCCCGCGGCAGGTAGGGCCGGCCCCCGTCCCCCGCCCATCCTTCGGCCGCCGCCAGCATGAAGAACTGGCCCGGGGCGGGCTCGGGTCCGGTCTCGTCGATCAGGGTGAAGATCCGGTACCCGCCGCTCGGGCGGGACTCGGCGACCTCGCAGAGACGCCGGCCGAAGGGGGCCCGGGTCCGCTCGGGCCGGGAGGACGGATCAGCCGCCATGGAGCTCCTGGAGCGACAGCGGCTCACCGGGTTCGTTCCGGCCGGCCGCGATCGCCCGGACCGCCGCCGAGGCGCCCGTGAGGGTCGTGATGGACGGGATGCCGTGACGGACGGCGGCCGAGCGGATCTCGTAGCCGTCGGTGCGCGCACCGGACCCGGTCGGGGTGTTGATCACGAGGTCGCAGCGCCGTTCCTCGATCATGTCCACCACGTGCGGGGATCCCTCCGCGATCTTGTTGATCGCCTCGACCGGGGTGCCCATGCGGCTGATCGCCTGGGCCGTCCCGCCGGTCGCGAGGATCTTGAACCCGAGGTCGTGGAGCTGCGCGGCGAGCTGGGTGGCGGCAGCCTTGTCGGTGTCGGTGACCGAGATGAACACGGTGCCCGAGGAGGGGAACGGCATCCCGGTCGCCGCCTGGGCCTTGCCGAATGCGGTCGGGAAGTCGGGGCCGATCCCGATCACTTCGCCGGTCGACTTCATCTCCGGTCCGAGTACCGAGTCCGCTCCCTGGAAACGCGAGAACGGCAGCACCGCCTCCTTCACGGAGACGTGGTCGCCTTCGAACTCCGGCAGATCCTGGTCCGCCAGCTTCTGTCCGAGCATGATGCGCGTGGCGACCTTAGCGAGCGGAATCCCGATCGCCTTCGAGACGAAGGGCACGGTCCGGGACGCGCGCGGGTTCGCCTCGATCACGTAGAGCTCGCCTCCGGCGACCGCGAACTGGATGTTGATCAGGCCGATCACCCCCAGTTCCAGGGCGATCGCCGTGGTCGCGGCCTTGATCTCGTCGATCATCTCCTGGCCGATGCTCATCGGCGGGATGACGCAAGCCGAGTCACCCGAGTGGATCCCGGCCTCCTCCACGTGCTGCATGATCCCGGCGACGAAGACCTCGTTTCCGTCGCAGAGCGCGTCCACGTCCACCTCGATCGCGTTCTCCAGGAACCGGTCGAGGAGCAGCGGGTGTTCGGGCGATGCCTTGACGTTCTTGTCCAGGTAGGCGGTGAGGTCCTGGGGCGAGTAACAGATCTCCATCGCCCGGCCGCCGAGCACGAACGAGGGGCGCACCAGCAGCGGGTATCCGATCTCGGCCGCGATGGTTTCCGCCTCCCCGGCCGACAGCGCCGTGCCATACGGCGGCGGCTTGATGCCCAGGCGGTCGATCAGCGCGCCGAACTTGCCGCGGTCCTCCGCGGCGTCGATCGCCTCGACCGGGGTGCCGAGCAGGGGGATGCCCGCCTCCCTCAGGCCCTCGGCGAGCTTGAGCGGGGTCTGGCCGCCGAACATGACGATCACGCCCTCCGGCTGCTCCTTCTCGCAGACGGCGAGCACGTGATCGAGGGTGAGCGGCTCGAAGTAGAGCCGGTCCGACGTGTCGTAGTCGGTCGAGACCGTCTCGGGATTGCAGTTGACCATCACAGCGTCCCGGCCGCATTCGCGGGCCGTCATGGCGGCGTGGACGCAGCAGTAGTCGAACTCGATGCCCTGTCCGATCCGGTTGGGACCGGCGCCGAGGATCACCACCGAAGGCTTGTCGCCCCGACGGACCTCGGACGGGCTGCCCTCGGGCTCGTGCGACGAGTAGTAGTAGGGCGTCGCGGCCTCGAACTCGGCGGCGCAGGTGTCGACCGAGTTGTAGATCTGCTCGAGCCCGTCAGTCCCGTCCCCGTCGGTGGCGAGCAGTTCGAGTTCGCGCAGGAACCAGGGGTCGATCCTGGTCCGTTCGTGGACCTTCTCGACCGGAATCCCGCGCTCGAAGGCGGCGAGGACGAGGTCGATCCGGCCGGGGGTCGGGGTCGCGATCGCCTCCAGGAGAGCCTCGTCCGACTCGGGCACGTCGGGCCGGGAGTCGAGCTCGCGGGACGCGAGGGCCTTGGCGAAGGACTCGCGGAAGGTGCGTCCGATCGACATCACCTCCCCCACGCTCTGCATGTAGGTCGACAGCTTCTCGTCGGCGCCGGGGAACTTCTCGAACGCGAACCGCGGAACCTTGGTCACGACGTAGTCGATCGTCGGCTCGAACGAGGCCGGGGTCGCGCGGGTGATGTCGTTCGGGATCTCCTCGAGCGCGTACCCGACCGCCAGCTTGGCCGCCATCTTCGCGATCGGGAAGCCGGTCGCCTTCGAGGCGAGGGCCGAGCTTCGGGAAACCCGCGGGTTCATCTCGATCACCACGATCTCGCCGTCCTCCGGGTTCACCGCGAACTGGACGTTCGAGCCGCCCGTCTCGACCCCGACCGCCCGGATCACGGCGATCGCCATGTCGCGGAGCGACTGGTAGACCGGGTCGGTCAGCGACTGGGCCGGGGCGACGGTGATCGAGTCACCGGTGTGGACCCCCATCGGGTCCACGTTCTCGATCGAGCAGATGATGACCACGTTGTCGTTGCGGTCACGCATCACCTCGAGCTCGAACTCGCCCCAGCCGATCACGGATTCCTCGACCAGGACCTGGCCGATCGGCGAGGCGGCGATGCCCTTGGCGACGACACGTTCGAGTTCCTCGCGCGTCTCGGCGACGCCGCCGCCCTGGCCGCCCATGGTGAAGGCGGGACGGATGATCGCCGGCAGGGACGCCTGCCCCTGGTCGAGCTCGTGGAGCGCCTGTTCGACCGATTCGACCGTGATCGACCAGGGGATGCGGATGCCGGCCTCGGTCATCACCTGGCGGAACACCTCCCGGTCCTCGCCGCGGATGATGGCCTCCCGGTTCGCACCGATCAGTTCCACCCCGTACTTGTCCAGGGTGCCGTCGGCCGAGAGGTCCATGGCGAGGTTGAGGGCGGTCTGGCCACCGAGGGTCGGGAGCAGCGCGTCGGGCCGCTCCTTCGCGATGATCGCGGCGACGGGGCCCGGCAGGAGTGGTTCGACGTAGGTGCGGGTGGCGAACTCGGGGTCGGTCATGATCGTGGCCGGGTTCGAGTTCACGAGGACGACCTCGTAGCCCTCCTCGAGGAGGACCTTGCAGGCCTGGACCCCGGAGTAGTCGAACTCGGCGGCCTGTCCGATGACGACGGGCCCGGAGCCGATCACCATGATCCGCTTGATGTCTTCGCGGCGTGGCACGGTTGGTCAGCCTTCCTTTGCGAGGTCGAGGAAACGGTCGAAGAGGTGGCGGGCGTCGCGTGGGCCCGGGCCGGCCTCGGGATGGTGCTGGACGGTCATCGCCTTCGCCTCCGGCAGGCGCAGCCCCTCGACCGTGCGGTCGTAGAGGTTGATGTGGGAGAGCACGGCCTCGCCGTGGTCGGTCTCCCAGCGGACCGGCTCGTCGCCTTCGATGGTTCCGGCACCGTCCGGACCGACCACCGCGAAACCGTGGTTCTGCGAGGTGATCTCGATCACCCCCGTCTCCAGGTCCTTCACAGGGTGGTTCGATCCGCGGTGGCCGAACGGCAGCTTGAACGTGTCGAGGCCCACGGCCCGGCTGAGGAGCTGGTGGCCGAGGCAGATGCCGACCATCGGTTTCTTTCCGATCAGCTCGCGCACCGTCTCCGAAACCGCGGAGACCGCGGCCGGGTCGCCGGGGCCGTTGGCGAGGAAGATCAGGTCCGGGTTGCGGGACAGGACTTCCTCCGCCCCGCTCAGGCAGGGCAGCAGTGTGACCCGGCAGTCCCGCTCGAGGAACTGGTTCACGATCGAGGACTTGATCCCGGTGTCGAGGGCGACCACGTGCGGCCCCTGGCCGTCGTGTTCGATCGGGGCCTCGGGACTGACCCTGGAGGCGAAGTCGGAGCCCTCCATCGAGGGTTCCTCCACGATCCGGGACATCGCCTCGTCCGGGTCGGTGTCGCCCGGGAAGATGCCGCCTCGCATCGCCCCCCGGTTGCGGATGTGCCGGACGAGCGCCCGGGTGTTCACCCCGGTGATCGCCCAGACGCCGTTCGCCTCCAGCCAGTCGAGCCAGCCGCCCTCGGCGGAGGCGGCGTCCGAGTTGTTGCGGGCGTCGCGCATGATCACGCCGCGGGCGTGGGCCCGGTCGGATTCCATCGCCGCGGCGGACACGCCGTAATTGCCGACCATGGGGTACGTGAAGGTGATGATCTGCCCGGCGTAGCTCGGGTCGGTCACCGCCTCCTGGTAGCCGGTCATGGCCGTGTTGAAGACGACCTCACCGACCCCGCCGTCGGGGGAGCCGCAGATCCGTCCGTCGAATCGGTTGCCGTCCTCCAGCAGGACGTATCCCGGAGTCGCCTCGCTCATGCGACGCCCAGGCTGAAGGATCGGAGGCGGTAGGCCACCTGGCCGTCCGCGAGGGTCACGAGCACCCGGCTCCGGAGTTTCTCCCCGGCGCACCAGGAGTTGACGGAACGGCTCTCGTAGCCGTCCTCGCCCACCACCCACTCGGCGTGCAGGTCGACCAGGCAGAGGTTGGCCCGGTTGCCCGGCTCGAGGGTAAAGGGCTCGATCCCGAACGGAGCCCCGCCGCAGCCGAGTTTCTCGACGAGGAGTTCGAGTCCGATGCGGCCGGGGAGCACGAGTTCGGTGTAGATCGACGAGAACGCGGTCTCCAGACCGGTCACGCCCATGTTCGCCGCCTCATAGGGAACCTCTTTCTCGTGGACCGCGTGCGGAGCGTGGTCGGTGGCTATGCAGTCGATGGTGCCGTCGATGAGGGCGTCGATCAGGGCCTGCCGGTCGGCCTCGGTCCTGAGCGGCGGGTTCATCTTGTACCGGGAGGCGTCGAGGGTCCGCACGGCTTCGTCGGTCAGGCAGAGGTGATGCGGGGTGACCTCGCAGGTGATGTCTATCCCCTCGGCCTTGGCAAGCCTGATCTGGTGGATCGATTCGCGTGCCGACAGGTGCTGGATCTGGATCTGGCCGCCCTCGTAGCCGGCGATCGCGGCGTCGCGGGCGATCATCACGGACTCGGATATCGAGGGCACGCCCCGGAGGCCCAGTTCGGCCGAGACCGCACCTTCGTGCATCACGCCGTCGCCCGAGAGCTCGACGTCCTCCTGGTGGAGCGCGATCCGCCCCCCGGTCATCCGCTGGTACTGGAGCGCCCGCCGCAGGATTCGCGGGCTCTGGATCGGCACGCCGTCGTCGGTGAATCCGACCGCCCCGGCCTGCCGGAGCTCGGCCATGTCGGTGAGTTCCTCGCCCTTCATGCCGTGGGTCACGGTCGCCATGAACCCCACCCCGACCGAGGCCACGCGGGCCGCCCGGTCCCTCAGCGCCTCGATCTGTTCCGGGGTCGAGACCGTGGGCGAGGTGTTCGCCATGGCGAGCACGCCGGCGTAGCCACCGGCCGCCGCGGCCCTGGTTCCCGTCTCGAGGTCCTCCTTGTACTCCTGGCCCGGGGTCCGGAAGTGGACGTGCGGATCGAAGAAGGCCGGGAAGACGTGGAGTCCGTCCGCGTCGATCACCTCGACCCCGTCCTCGGCCTCGATCGTCCCGGGGTCCTCGATCCGGGCGATCTCCCCGTCTCGCACGAGCAGGTCCCGGGTTCCGGAGATGCCGGCGCGGGAATCGAGGAGCTCGGCCCCGCGGATCAGGATGGTCGCGTCGGGACCTTCGCGCTGGACGAGCGGTTCGGGCAGGGATCCGATCACGCCTTCCTCCTCGGGAAGGCCGTCGATCACTTCGTTCATGCGGGCTCTCCGATCGGCAGGGGTGCTTCGGACGTTTCGCGCGGGTCGCCGTGCGCGAGTAGTTCGAACAGGATCGCCATCCGCATCGCGAGCCCGGAGGCGACCTGGTCGGCGATGAGGCAGCGATCGGAATCGATCACGTCGCCGCCGATCTCCACGCCCCGGTTGACGGGCCCGGGATGCATGACCAGCTGCCGCGGGTTGACCCGGCGCGAGTTCACCTGGAAGAGGCGCGCGTACTCCCGGATCGACGGCACGAAGCTCTCGTTCATCCGTTCCCGCTGCATCCGGAGCGTGTAGATGACGTCGGCCTCGTCGATGTCGTCGAGCGAATAGCTGACGCGGCAACCGAGTTCCTCGACCCGGCGCGGGATCAGGGTCGGCGGGCCGGCGACGGTGACCTCGGCTCCCATCATCGAGAACGCCTGGATGTTCGAACGGGCCACGCGGCTGTGGAGGACGTCGCCGACG
>Ga0182743_1001756_pt1 | contig 20403 bp, 18 predicted proteins | sample eDN3rd30CKraftOP_FD_128522 | JGI IMG/M metagenome (GOLD analysis project Ga0182743, IMG submission 128522) | Enriched Organic Plus compost microbial communities from Emeryville, California, USA - eDNA 3rd pass 30_C Kraft OP (version 2) (version 2) ... | reverse complement strand
GATCTCGTCGAACGGGTTCATCGACATCTTCACATTCGCCAAATCGACACCGGAGCCGTCGCTCTTAACGCGCGCCTTCACGTTGTAGTCGATCACGCGCTTCACTGGCACGAGAACCTTCATGGTTGCTCCCCCTTAGTATTGCCCGGCTCGGCGGGCATTGTTTCCAATCGCCAGCCGGCGGTGCGGCTAGCTGCCGGTGAAGCCCGGCTTGCGCTTCTGCACGAAAGACTCGATCCCCTCGCGCGCGTCCGCGAAGCCGGCGACCTGCGACAGCGATTGCGCCTCCAACTCCAGTTGCTCGTCGAGGCTGCGGCCAAGCGCGCCCGAGAAGCTGCGCTTGATCATGCCATAGGCGCGCGTCGGCCCCTGGGCCAGGCGCATCGCCGTCGCCTCGGCCGCGGCGCGGACCTCGGCAAGCGGATGCAGGTGATCGACCAGCCCTGCGTCGCGGGCCTCGGTCGCGGTGATCGTTTCGTTGCACAGGATGAAGCGGCGCGCCCTGGCGATGCCCATCCGTTCCGACAGCGAGACGGTGGTGCCGCTGTCGGCGCAAAAGCCGATGGCGGGGAAGGCGGCGGTGAACTTGACCGAGTCGGCGGCGTGGATCACATCGGCGAAGGCCATCATGGAAACCGCACCGCCGGCGACCCCGCCTTCGACCGCACAGACGACGGGGGCATCCATGCGGCGCAGCCGGATGAGTGCCGTGTGAAAGTCCGAGGTCCAGTCGAGAATCAGCCGCGGCAGTTCGTCGATGCGATCCTTGAAGCTGTTCAGGTCGCCGCCGACGGAAAAGAAGCGGCCCTCAGCGGTCATCAGCACCGCGCGAACCTGCGCGGCGGTAAAGAGCATGCCCGACAGTTCGAGCAGTTCCGCGCCCAGCGTGGCGTCGATGGGGTTGCCGCGCTCGGGCTGGCAAAGCACCACCCGGGCGAGCCCGTCTTCCATGGTCATCCTGACAGATTGCCCGCGAAACTCCATGCTCTCCTCTGGCCCCCTGAGCTATGTTGCAAGAGCGACAATAGATCGTCTAAAATAGATATGCAACTATATCGTAAGCTAGCAATTCAATTGACGCGGCGTCCTTTGGCCGCGAGGGAGCAGGTGGCATGGTGCCAAAAACGGGTTTCGAGACCTCCGCCGCGGATCGCTGGTTCGAGCATTACCGCCCGGGGGATGCCTATCTTTTCGGCCCGATCGAGGTCACCGAGCGGGAAATCATCGCCTTCGCGCGCCGCTATGATCCGCAGTCGTTCCATGTCGACCCGCAGGCCGCCGCGGCAGGGCCGCATGGCGGCGTCATCGCCTCGGGCTGGATGACGGCCGCGTTAATGATGCGGCTGCTGGTCGATGGCTTCCTGCCGGCGCGGGCCGGGCTGGCGGCGCCCGGCTGCGACGAACTGCGCTGGCTGCATCCGGTGCGGCCCGGCGACAGGCTGCGGCTGCGCGTGACGGTGCTTTCGGCCCGGGTTTCGCAGTCGAAGCCGGATCGGGGAATCGTCTCGTTCCGGATGGAGGGCGAGAATCAGGACGGGACGGCCGTCTACAGCGCCATCGCCACCGGGATTTTCCTGCGCCAGCCGGCTGCCGGCTGAGCATCGTCCGCAGATCTTGGCATCGACCGGCTCTGGGGAATTGACGCATTAGGTATGCATATGCATTATATCATAGCGCACTATATCGGTGCCGGCGCCTAGATCTGCTGGGGAGGACAGGACATGACCACGCAACCGCCCGAACTCGTGGAGTTTCGCTTTGAATTGATCGAGGACGGCATCGGCCACCTGATCTTCGACATGCCCGGCCGGAGCATGAATGTCTTTTCGAATCGCGCCATCCATGAATCCGAGGCCGTGGCCGACTGGCTGAAGACAAGCGGGCTGAAGGGGCTGGTGGTGTCCTCGGGCAAAAGCAGCGCCTTCTGTGCCGGGGCCGACCTGGGCGAGCTGGCGCAGGCCTATGCGATGATCATCGCCGCCCCGGAAAGCGCGCGCTGGCAGATCGGGCGCGATCATTTCGCGCCCATCGGCCGCTCGTTCCGCAAGCTGGAAACCGCGGGCGTGCCGGTGGCCTTCGCGATCAACGGGCTGGCGTTGGGTGGCGGCTGCGAATTCGCGCTGGCCGGGCATTACCGCGTGCTGGCCGACACGCCCTCGACCGCGCTGGGGCTGCCGGAATCGCTGGTCGGCCTGCTGCCGGGCGGCGGCGGCACGCAACGCATGCCGCGGCTCGTCGGCATCGAGGCGGCCATGCCGGTGCTGCTCGACGCGGCCCGCTTCACGCCCGCCGATGCGGTCGCGGCCGGAGTCGCGCATCGCGTGGTCCCCGCCGGCCAGGAAATCGCCGCCTGCGTGGAATGGATCAAGGGCAATCCGCGGCCGCAGCAACCCTGGGACCGGGATGATTACGTCATTCCCTCGGCCGCCGAGGTCAGCGCCCGGCTGGCCGAGCTGCGCCGTGCCCGAGAAGAGGAGACGGGTGGCCACTATCCGGCGATCACCGCCATCCTGGATTGCGTCGAATTCGGCATGCCGCTGGCGATGGACGACGCCGTCAGCAAGGAAATCGACATCTTTGCCGATCTCATCAAGCGCCCCGAGCCGCGCGACATGATCTCGAGCCTGTTTCTGGGCAAGCAGATCTGGCAAAAGCAGTGCAAGGCGGATGCGCTGCCCAAGGCCTATGACGCCATCGCTGCCGCCATCACCAGGGCCTGGGCCGATGTGGCGGCGCGTTTCGAGCCGAAGGCGGTCGAAAGCGCGGCGCATTGGGCGCGGCTGACCACCCCGATGCCGACGGACGGCCAGGCCCGGCCGGTTCCGGCCGAGGTTCTGGGAGAGCATCAAGGCATCGCCGCGACCGGAACCTGGATCGATGCGCCGCAAGGCCAGGACCAGATCATTGCCGGCGCATTGCTGGGCGCCGCGGTCGTCGCCGCGCTGGAAAGCGGCGCGGAACTCGACCCCGACGCGCGCCGGGCGGCCGATTTCCACTGCATCAACGCCGTGGGATTCCCCGCCTATCTGGGCGGTCCCTTTGCCCTTTACGATTCCATCGGCAGCGAGGGCATCCGGCGCCTGATCGCGCCGGTCGCCGACTGAAACGGCGCGATCCCGCCGTTTCCCAAGGTCGCCTCTGATTGCAGGGGCGATCCTGTTGTTTCATGGGAGGACAATGCATGACCAAATTCGACCTCGCCGCGCATAGGCGCAAGCTGCGCGATCTCGGCCACTGGACCGACGAGCATTACGACGATTTCCTGCGCAAGGCCCTGCAGGATCATCCCGACAAGCTGGCCGTGGTGGCGGACCGGTCCTCGGGTGTCGTCCGGCTGAGCTTCCGCGAGCTTGAGGATCGTATCGCGCGCGCCGCCGGCGGGCTGCGCAAGCTGGGCGTGGGCAAGGGAGACGTGGTGGCCCTGCAAATGCCCAACTGGTGGGAGTTCGTGGTCGCCGTGCTGGCGGCGCAACGGCTGGGGGCGATCACCAACCCGCTGATGCCGATCTTCCGCGAACGCGAACTGCGTTTCATGCTGGGCTTCGCGCGCTGCAAGGTGTTCATCGTGCCCGAGGGCTTCGGGTCGCTGGACCTGGTCGGCACCGCCCGCCTGCTGCGTGACGAACTGGACCATCTCGAACATGTCGTGGTGGCGCATGGCACGGGCAGCGACAGTTTCGAGGCGCTGCTGAACTCTGGCGAACGGGTGGACCTGGCGCCCGAGGGCACGCCGCCGCTTACCGATCCGGGCGAGCCCTCGATGCTGATGTATACCTCCGGCACCACCGGCTCGCCCAAGGGGGTGCAGCATACCGTCAACAGCATGGTGAACGCCGCCCGCAGCATGACCAGGCGCGGCCATCTGTCCAATGACGACGTGCTGCTGGTCGGCTCGCCCGTCGGCCACATGCTGGGTCTTGCCGCCGGGGTGCTGCTGGCGATCTTCAACCGCGCGACCATGGTCCTGCAGGAAAGCTGGAACGGCAGGCATGCGCTGGACCTGATCAATGAATACAAGGTCACCTTCAGCGGCGGCGCCACGCCCTTCCTCAACGATCTGGTGCGCGAGGTCCAGGCCGGCGCGCCCTGTCCCGAAAGCCTGCGCCTGTTCCTTTGCGCCGGCGCGCCGATCCCGCCGGTGCTGGTCCGCCAGGCCGGCGAGGTGCTGGGCACCACGGTCACCTCGGTCTGGGGGATGACGGAAAGCCTTGCCTCGACCATGACCGAGCCCGAGCGGGCCGAGCAGCTGTCCTCGATCTCGGACGGCCGGCCGGTCGCCGGGATGGAGGTCAAGGTCGTCGATGACGCCGGAAAGACGCTTGCCGCCGGCAAGCCCGGACGGCTTCTGGTGCGCGGCGCCCAGCTTCATGTCGGTTACATGGGCATTCCCCCCGAGCAGACCTTCGATGCCGAAGGCTGGATGGACACCGGCGATCTGGCCTATTGCCTGGCCGAGGACGATTGCTCCGGCTATATCCGCATCGCCGGTCGGACCAAGGACGTCATCATCCGCGGCGGCGAGAATATTCCCGTCGTCGAGATCGAGAACCTGTTGCTCGAGCATCCCGCCATCACCGGCGCCGCGCTGGTCGGCTATCCCGACGAGCGCCTGGGCGAGCGGGCCTGCGCCTTCCTGACGGCAAAGGACGGCGCCACGGTATCGCTGGACGATCTGCGCCTCTGGATGGACGAAAAGAGGGTCGCCAAGCAATACTGGCCCGAACGGATTCAGATCATCGAGGCGATGCCCCGCACGCCCAGCGGCAAGATCCAGAAATTCCTGCTGCGCGACATGCTCAATCCGTGATCCGTGCCGGAGCTAGGGCAGGGGCCAGCCGCCCCGCCGGCCCCCCATCGACCATTTTCCGGAACATTCGGCCACACAGCAGATATGGAGACACGCATGACAGCCGATTTCATGGCAGATGGAACGGACATCCCTGCGGGATGGACGCCTTTTGATCTGGACTTCGGATTTGCCCGATCCTTCGGTCAGGTCAGTTTCCGCGAAACCGGGGATCAGCGTCTGGAGTTGGGTTTCCGCTGCGGAGAACGCCATTTGAACCCGCTGGGCATGTGTCACGGCGGCGCGATCGCGGCTTTCGCGGATTACGCCGCGCTTGGGGCGCAATATGCCGTCGGCCTTTCCCGGATCGTTACCCCGACGGTCACTCTGTCCGTCGATTTCCTGCAAGGGATCCTGCCCGGACAATGGGTGGCGGCGCGGGTCGATATCATCCGCCAGACCCGCAAGATGTGCTTTACCCAGATGGTGGCGCGGGTGGAGGACGAGCCGGTGATGAGCTCGCGCGGCATCTTCAAGATTTCCTCGCGGGCCGAGCATATTGCTCATCCGTTCTATGTCCGATGCGCCGAACTCTGGCCCTCGCGGGTGCTGATCGATGCCGAGGACGGATAGGCGCGGTCAAGCCGGCGGTCGGTCTTGCAAAGGCAGACACCTGCCGCCCGGGTGAATTCACGATATCGATGCCATGGATCTGCCTTTACGGCTTTCTGCTATCGCGGCCTGCGCGTGCGGCTCCCGCCAGCCGCCGCACAGTTCCCCATGACAACCGCGGAGCAGTTCCGGATCAGCAGCGTCGTGACGCTTGGGGATGCCCCTATTGCGGCCCGGCCGGCCGAATGGTCCGCCGTGCGCCTGATGTTGCTTCACGCTTGCGCCGAACGGCGCGGCCTCGACCGATAGGCCCTGGCCGGAAGCCCACGGCCGTTTCACGCGGCGCGGGTCCGCTGCACGTCGATGGTTTCCAGCATCGCCTCTAGGCGGCTTTGCAGGACCTCGTCCTTGTAGAAGCTTTCGTCCGCGACATCGCCTTCGAAGAACATGGTCTGGATCCCCTTCTCTTGCGCCATCCGGGCCAGCAGGAGCTGGCCGTTGGTGGCTGACCGGCAGGTCCGGGTCGCGTGGAACACGATGCCGTCGATGCCATATGTCTCGCAATCGCGCAGCACCTGCTCGGCCAGGTTCTTTGCGCTATGGTTGAAGGGACACAGCAGGTAGTGCTGCGCCATGCCAAGGATCGGATCGTCCTCGTCGATCAGATGCGGTTCGTGCCAGAAGCTGTTGTGCGTATAGCGCCCGCAGACGACCGCGGCGTCACGCTCGGCGAATTTGTTGGCAAGCCAGCCCACCTTGTTCCAGTTCATGATGCCGTCGAATGCAAGGCGGTAGCGTTCGTTCGGCAGCGCGCTTACCCCGTCTTGCAGCCGCTGCTCGATCTCGGTCTTTACCCCCTGGAAGTAATCCACCAGCGCCTGATTGCCGGGCAGGAAGTTGATCGGCGCGATGCTGGCCACCCAGTCCCAGAATACTGCAGGGGCCGGCTTGGCCTTGCACAGCTCAAGCGCATCCAGCCGCAATTGCGCGGCGCGCTTGATGTAATGCATCGATTCGCGCAATCCCTCCCAATGGAACTTGTTGCCGGTCTGGTGTTCAAGAAACTCGATCAGGTTGTAGATCTGGCCCGCGACGTATTTCGACGCATTGTCCCATTCCTCGCCGCGCAGATATCCCGCATCGGACTTGTTGCCCCAAAGCAGGGGATAGGAGACTTTGAACAGCGGCAGCTTCCTGTCGAAGACGCGATAGGAAATCTCGTCCCATTGCTGGCCGGTGCTGCATCCCGCATAGGCGTTCACGAAAAGATCCGGCGGCGGCAGGCGGGCGGCCAGAACCTCCTTGTCGGGGATATTGGGCGAGCCGTCGATCTCGACCCGGTCCACCGCTTCCTTCTTGGTCAGCAGCGCACAGCCCAGGGTGGTGCGGGCATAGGAACAGAGTTCGTTGATATAGCCATAGGCCTCGCCGGCCTGCTGCGCGGGCCGTTCCAGATGCATCGCCGCAAGGCGCGCGCCGAAGGCTTCGCCATGGCACCACTCGACCCCAGCCGCCTGCAGGATCGGGTTGATCGCGGCGCCATTGTACCACACGACCGTGGCACCGCGTTCGCGCGCGGTGAACAGATTGTCCCAGTAGTTCTTGATCATTTCCCCGCCCGCACGGGTGCTGACCAGGCGGTTGGCCAGCGGTGCGGTGCGGGCCGGGGGCTGTCCGGAATTTGCGTGTTCCGTGATGGCAGACATTTCGTGTTCCTCCGAAGTCGTTAAGCCTCAGGCCATTTCTCTGGACAGGGCAGGGCGGCGGATAACTTCGATCAGGGCCTCGACCCGGGTTTTCAGCATTTCAAGCGCCAGCCCCTCGTGTTCCGTCTCGATCAGCAGATGGGGAATGCCCCGCCTGACGAATTCCTTGCGCAGTTCCGGATAATAAAGCATGTGGGGTTCGCAGAACTTGGCCACCAGGACGATGACACCCTGCGCGCCGCTCTTTTCCAGTGCGTTGGCCAGATAGCTTTCCCAGTCCACCGTCATCTGGGCGCGAGTCGAGCAGGGGACGTTGGTGTTGCGGTTGAAATACCAACCAGCCAGCGCCGCGACCGGATCAGAACCCTCGGGGACATCGGTCGAGATGTAGCGATAGCCGGTATAGATATCGTCATCGACCACGGTCGCACCGCAGCTTTCGATCATGTCGAGCAATTCGGGCTTGGGCGCGTGACAGAAATGTCCCGAGAGATGCAGCCGGACCAAGGAGGAAGGCGCCGCCGGCTGCGCCTCGAGCAGCGCCAGGAGACGATCCATCCGGGCGCTGTGTTCATCGACATCCATGACCATGGCCGATTTCACCAGAACCTGCATCTGCCGGCTGGTCAGCCTGATGAGGCCCGAACGGCGCAATTCATAGACCCGGCGCAACAGGCTGCGGTTGCGATTGTAGGCCCCGATGCTGCGGCGGATCGCCTGGTCCTCGATCGGAGCGCCACAAAGCTCCTCCAGCCTTTCGCGCAGTTCGGCGATCCGGCCAAGGATCTGCGGTCGAGTCGTGGTCTCATCCATCGAGGCGGTGAACTGGGCAAGAAAGACCGGCATATCCGGCAGCTCGAAGCGAATCGCATCCGCCGCGCCCAGCAGCGCGACGCAATGGTCGACCAGGAAAATCCCGTCATAGGGCGCGAGCCTTCCGGTCGCGGCCTGATCGACGAGGCTGCGGGTGTAGCCGCAATAGAATTCGTGCAACAGCCGGCGGCCATAGGTGATGGGCGCGTCGTCCTCTTGCACCGTCACAGGCAGCGCGCCGGCCGCATGCACGATCTCGGCAGGGAAGTTCATCGGCAGGATGCCGATGACCTTGCGCCCGGTGCGGGCCTTCCAGTCGGTGGCATAGGCGCCTGGGCGTGCGGCGACCTCGGCTAGCTCCCCGAGGATTTCGACAATTTTGGCTGCCTGGTCCATTCAGCTCCTCCAGCTTCTGGTGAGTCCCACTCCGCAACTCGATGCAGCTCCTGTCACCGCCGAGAATACTTGAAAATGGGAAGGTAGCGTATCTTTTCCAGGTTAACATTCATTGCGAATCGCATTCTGTCAACCGTTTATTCTTTGCCGCGATTTGGAACTGAACAAAAAAAATAAGTTAATTCAATAATATAATTGCAGACCGAACACCGATGCTGTCTGGCCCGCCCGTTACAGTGTTCCATCCGCGAGTTCTCTGCCGGCTGGTCGGTTGGTCGATCATGCGCCGATCAGGCGGCCGCGCGCACCGGCGGGGCCTTTGGCGCGGATTCAAGGTGGAATGAAAGCAAACAGTTTTCTAGCGCACTAAGTTAGCTCATAAAAAACAGTCATTTATACCGATTTACTGGAGCGAACGAAAATAATCGTTGACGGAATGAGCGGTGCTCATCAGTATGGCTGCTGAAGTGAGCTGTGCTCATGGTTGCAACCAGATGCCGCCACGGTCAGGGGCAGCAGGGAGGTAGCGTGATGTCCTGGGAAACTCTGCTGGAAGTCGATATCGCCGAACTGCGGGGCACGCGGCCTGAAGCGGTCGCCGAGGTCGGCGCGCGCCGGGCGCCGAGGGCATCATGGGCATGAACCGGCATGTGATGGGGGTCGATCTTGGCTCGACCACGGCCAAGGCGGTCATCCTGGACGAGCATGGCCGGATCGTCGCCCGCGAGGTGGTCCAGATGGGCGCGGTCAGCGGCGACGCGATGATGGATGCGAAGCGGCGGGCATTGGCCGATGCCGGGCTGACCGAAGCGCAGATCGCCAATACCGTGGCGACCGGCTATGGCCGACGGATGATCGACGGCGCCTCGAAATCCTATACCGAAATTACCTGCCACGCCCGTGGTGCGGCCCATATGGTGCCGGGCGTACGCCTGGTGATCGACATCGGCGGCCAGGACAGCAAGGTGATCGCGGTCACCTCCGACGGGCTGGTGGAAACCTTTGCCATGAACGACCGCTGCGCCGGCGGCACCGGCAAGTTCCTCGAGACGCTGGCGCGTTCCCTGGAAGTGCCGCTGGAGGACATGGGCGCCATGGCCTTGCAGGCGCAGGCCGAACTGGCGATCTCCAGCATCTGCGCGACCTTCGCGGAAACCGAGGTGATCTCTCTGCTGGCGGAAGGATCCTCGAAGCCCGACGTGGCGGCCGCGGTGCACGGCTCGGTTGCGCGCCGCACGCTCGGCCTGGTGTCGCGGGTCGGTCTGCGCAAGCCGATAGCGATGACGGGGGGTGTTGCACGCAACGCTGCGGCGGTGCGCGCCATCGCCAAGGAGCTGGGGACGGAGATCACGGTTCCGCCCGATCCGCAGATCGCCGGTGCGCTTGGCGCCGCGCTTTTCGCACTGGATGCGTTGCGGGTTGCCGATCAGGAAAGCGAGCAGGCCGAGGAAGATCGGCTTTCGGCCGTCGCGATCCCGGGTTCGGACGCCCCGAAATGCCGCCCCGGCGGCGCGGGCGATGACCCGTCCGCAACCATCGCACCGCGGGCAACCGGCCCCTTGGCCCGGTTCATCGGTCGGTCGGGCCCGTCACGACGGGAAGAGAGGAAAAAATGACAGGAACCGAAGCTGGCCAACACCCGGGGTTCGCCTTGCGCAACAGCAACGCCGTCATCGGCGGCGGCACCTCTGGCGTCGGGCTTGAAACCGCCCGGTTGCTGCTGCGCGAAGGCGTGGCGGCGGTCGTGCTGATCGGCCGCAACCCGGACAAGGGCGCGGCGGCAGCGGCGGCGCTGAACGCCGAAGGGCATGCGGGGGTGGCCAGCTTCCGGTCCGTCGACCTGTGCGACCCGGCGGCCGTCGCCCCGGCGATCGTCGCCATCGAGGACGAGATCGGCCCGATCGACATCGCTATCAGCGCCGCCAATTCCAACGGTATGCCGAAGCTGTTTCATTTGCTCGACCCCGCCACTATCGTCGCCCAGCTGAACGAACAGGCACTGCCCGCGTTGCTGCTGTCCGGCGCGGTATTGCCGGGGATGCGTCAGCGTCGGCGCGGGGCCATCATCCTGGTCGCGTCGGATGCGGCCAGAGTGACGACCCCGGGCGAGTCGGTGATCGGCGCCGGCATGGCCGCCATCACCCGCTTCGCGACCACGCTGGCGATGGAGGCCAAGCGCGACGGCATCCGGGTGAATGCGGTGACGCCCTCGCTGATCGCGGACACGCAATCCTATGATCGGATCATGGAAGACCCGTTTGCAGCCAAGCTGTTTCAGCGGGCCGAGAAGGCCGCTTCCCTGGGACTGACCCGCCCGGAAGACATCGCACCCACGCTGGTGTTCCTGGCCAGTCCCGCAGCCGCGCGGCTGACCGGACAGGTGATTTCGGTGAACGGAGGCATCTCGGCCGCCTGAGACCGGGCGCCCGCTCTCGCACTGTCGGGGGAGGATGAAACAAGTTCCAGTGCTTTTGGGAGGAGGCAAGATGGAAACCTTGACGCGCAGCGCGGCGGATGCCGCGGTTTCGCCCTGGCTGCCGGGGCATGCGCCCACGCCCGGCCGGGTGGCGCGCGCCCGCTGTCTGACCGAGGCGGACCGCAGGGAAATCGCCCGCTGGCCGCTCGAGGCCCTGCTGCCCGCGACGACCATCCTGGGCTGCCTGCGGGCCACGGCGGACATGCTGCCCGACAAGACCGCGATGATCCAGCTGCACCGGGGCATTCCCGGCGGCCCGCGCAGCGGCCTGTCCTATGGCGATCTGCTCGACCGCGTCGAGCGCGCGGGCCGGGTGTTTCATGCCCATGCCGGGCCGGGCCGCCGGCCGGTCGTGGGCGTGGTGTTGCCGATGGTGGCCGAAGGGCTGATCGCCTCTTGGGCGGCGATGGCGGTCGGCACGCTGCTTCCGGTCAATCCCTATCTCGAAGTCGAGGCGCTGGCGGCGATCCTGCGCGCCGGGGGCGTGACCACCCTGGTCACCACGACCACCGCCGCCGGGGGCGACGGGGTCTGGCGCGACCTGGACCGGCTGCGGGCGATGCTGCCCGACCTCGAGCACATCCTGCTGGTCGGCGAGGCGGATCCCGCTTGCGGTTTTGATGCCGCGCTGGCCGCTGTTGGAACCGACATTCCGCTGGCGGGCCTGACGGCCCCCGAGGACGTCGTGGTGACGATGCCGACAGGCGGAACGACCGGATTGCCCAAGCTGGTGCGCATGTCGCAGCAGGGGCTGCTGACGGTTGCCTGGAACACGGGCATCCTGATGGGGCCAGAGCCCGATGCCGTCGTTGCCCACGGCATGCCGAATTTCCACTGCGGCGGGTTGATCCCGCTGGCCTCCCGCAGCCTGCTGTTCGGCCAGACCCTGCTGACGCTGACCCCGCTCGGGTTCCGGGACCGCGAGGTGGTGGCCAATTTCTGGCCGCTGATGCAGGAGTTCGGCGTCACCTCGGTTCTCTCCACGCCGACGACGGCTGCCGCCGTCTTGCAGGCCAGTCCCGGCGGCGAGATCCCGCACCGGATCACCGATTACCACTGCGGCGGATCGACCATCCCCGTCGATCTGATGGAGCGGTTCCACCGCCGCTTCGGCATCTGGCTGCGCGAGAACTGGGGCCTGACCGAGATGCATGGCACCATCACCGGCCATCTCGATCCGTCCAGGCGCCCGCAGGTGGGATCGGTCGGCCGGGCCTTGCCCGGATATGCCCTGAGGGTGGTCGAGTTGGACGACCACAGCCGGATCATCCGCGACCTTCCCGCGGACACCTGCGGGGTCGTGGTCGCGCGAGGGCCAACCCTCATGCTGGGCTATAACATGCCGGACCGCGACCCCGAATTCTTTGTCACTGACCCGCGCGACGGCACGGTCTGGGGGAATTCGGGCGACATCGGGCGGCTGGATGCGGACGGCTATCTGTGGCTCTCGGGCCGCGCCAAGGATCTGATCATCCGCGGCGGCCACAATATCGACCCGCGCCTGATCGAGGATGTTCTGGACGCCCATCCGGCGGTGCGTCTGTGCGCTGCCGTGGCCGAACCCGATGCGGAAAAGGGCGAGATGCCCGTGGCCTATGTCGAGTTGATGGACGGGGCGGAGATCAGCGGCGCGGCATTGCGCGCCTGGTGCGCCGAGAGGATCGCCGAACGCGCCGCCCTGCCGCGCGAGATCCGCATCCTGGAGGCGCTGCCCCTGACCCCGGTCGGCAAGATATCCAAGGTCGCGCTGCGCCTGGATGCCAAACGCTGCGCCCTGGAGACCGCGCTGCGCGACCGTTTCGGCGCCGCCGCCCCCGCCTTCGAACTGAGCGCCGGCCCCCGGGGCGACCAGGCGGAATTCGCCGGCCCGGTCCCCGACAACGTCGGCCCGGAGATCGCCGGGATCGCCGCTCGCTTGCAATGCCAGACCAATATCGACCCTGCATCCTGACCTTGAGGACCAAAGATGAAAGCCCTATTGCCACTCGTCACATCGGCCCTGATTGCGATCTCGGGCCCCTCCATGGCGCAGGAAGTCACGTTGCGCGTGCACCATTTCCTGCCGCCGACCGCCTTTCCGGCGACGGATATGGTCGGGCACTGGTGCGAAACCATCAAGACGCGGTCCGAGGGAAGGATCGCCTGTCAGATCTACCCGGCGATGCAGCTGGGCGGCACGCCGGCACAGCTGATCGACCAGGCCCGCGATGGCATCGCCGATGCGGTTTTCACCGTGCCGTCCTACCAGCCCGGGGGATATCTGCGCAGCGAGGTCTTCGAGCTGCCGTTCATCGCGGGAACCGAACCGGTGACGGCGATGGCGATGTATGAATATGTCACCAAGCATGTGCCTGACGAGTACAAGGGCGTCCGCCCGCTCTGGGTCGCGGTGGGCGATCCCTCGGTCCTGCATTTCAAGGCGGAACCGCTGAAGACGGTTGCAGAAATGCAGGGCACCAAGATCCGCTCGCCCGGCCGCTATGGCGCGATCGCGCTTGAACAAGTCGGCGCCATCCCGGTGCAGCTGCCCGCCAATGCAATTACCGAATCGCTTTCCCGCGGCGTGATCGACGGCGTCATGATCCCCTGGAGCGCGGTTCGCATGTTGAACATGGATGAGGAAGTAAACGCCCATAGCGTCTTTCCGCCGGGCCGCCGCCCCTTCACCAGCTCGATCGCCATGTTTCTGATCAGCGAGAGCACCTATAATCGCCTGCCTGCGGATTTGCAGGCCGTCATCGATGAGGCCTCCGGGCTCGAGGCTTCCCGCTATATGAGCGAAATCTACCGCCAGAAGGGGATCGAAGATCAGGAGGCTGCCAAGGCCCGCGGCGCCAAAGTCCATGTCATCGACGAGGACCAGTATGCCGAATGGGTGAAGCGGATGGATGTTGTCCGGGAACGCTGGATCGAGGAAGTCGACCGCAGCGGAGCGGACGGGGCGGCACTTTATGACACCGCCACCGCCCTGATCAAGAAGTTCGAGAACCAGTGAAGCCTTGATCTGGCCCGCGGGCATCTGTGGCTTGGCCGCTGCGTTCGACCACCATCTTTTCAGAGGGTAAATGATGGACATTCCAGGAAGGGTCGACCAGCCGGTCGACGGTATGCCGCTGCGAGGCATGCGCTCGTCGTGGCATCGTGCCGCGACGGTGCTGCGGAAGGCCGCGATGATGTCTGCGACGATCGGCGGCCTGGCTCTCTGCGGGCTTGCTATCATGCTGACGGTCTCGATCCTGGCGCGCAAGACCATGGGCTGGCAGGTGCGCGGTGACGTCGAGATTGTCCAGATGGGCGGCGCGGTGGCGTCGTCGCTGTTGTTTGCCTGGTGTCAGGTCCGCCATGGCAATGTCGCGGTCGACTTTGCCACCAAGGCGCTGCCTTCGGGTGTGCAGCAGATCCTGGACCGCACCGGCTATTTCATCCTTGGCTGCCTTGGGCTGCTCCTGGCGGTGCGCACGGTGGCGCTGGGTCTGGGCAGCCTGGAAAACCACGCGGTATCGACCTTGCTCGCCTGGATCGAGGGATATTGGCAACTGGCGATGGTGCCCGGGCTGGCGCTGTTCGGCGTGATCGGCCTGTTTCAGTCCTTCGCGCCCCGACAGGTGGTCGATGACATGGCCCAAGCCTTTTCATACGGGGGGAATTGACGCATGGATCCGATCACCCTTGGGCTTCTGCTTCTTGGCATCACCGTCCTGCTGATCCTGTTGCGCATGCCGGTGGGCGCCGCGATGTTCCTGTGTGGCGCGGCGGGCTTTCTGTATGTGACGGGCTCGGTCGACATCCTGCTGGCCTGGGTCAAGAACGTCACCTATGCCCGGCTGTCCAATTTTGACCTGATCGTCATTCCGATGTTCGTTCTGATGGGACAGTTTGCCACCCATGGCGGCTTGTCGCGCGCGCTGTTCCGGTTCGTGAATGCCGTGCTCGGCAGGTTTCGCGGCGGGGTTGCCGTGGCGACCATCGGCGCCTGCGCAGGCTTTGCTTCTGTGTGCGGCAGCTCGCTTGCCACGGCGGCCACCATGGGGCAGGTCGCGCTGCCCGAGATGCGCAAGCGGGGATATTCGCCTCGGCTGGCAACGGGAACGGTCGCGGCGGGCGGCACGCTGGGCATCCTGATTCCGCCTTCGGTGCCGCTGGTGATCTACGCCATCCTTACCGGGGAATCGATCGGCAAGCTGTTCATCGCCGCCATCGTGCCCGCCCTCATCGCCGTCTTGGGCTATATGCTGGTGGTGATGTTGATCGTCGCCCGCAACCCCGACGCGGGCCCCGCCAGCATTCCCGCATCGCTGGGCGAGATCCTGCGCTCTTTTGTCGGCGTGCTGCCGGTAAGCCTGGTATTTCTTTTTGTCATCCTCAGCATCTATCTGGGCTGGGCCAGCCCGACCGAGGCTTCGGCCGTCGGGGTGGTCGGTTGTGGCTTGGTTGCCGCATTGTCGGGAGACTTGCGGCCGGCCGCCTTCCTGCAATGCCTGCTGGGGACCGCCGAGGCGACGGTGATGATCTTCATCATCCTGTTGGGGGCCGATATGCTGAATGCGGCGCTGGCGCTGACCAACATGACCCATCAGATCGCCGATATCATCGTCAACAGCGGCGTCGCTCCGATCATGGTCGTGCTTGGCATGATGATCATTTACATCGTGCTGGGCTGCGTCATGGAATCCATGGCGATCATCATGCTGACCATTCCGTTGTTCTTTCCGATCGTCATGCACCTCGATCTTTTCGGACTGGCGCCGCAGGAAAAATCGCTGTGGTTCGGCATTCTTGCGATGACCGTGGTGGAAATCGGGCTGATTACCCCTCCCGTCGGCATGAATGTCTTCGTCGTCAACAAGATGGCGCGGGATGTCAGCATGATGGAAACCTTTCGCGGCGTCTTTCCCTTCCTGATGTCCGATCTTCTGCGGATTGCGTTGCTGCTGGTGGTGCCGGCGCTTTCGCTGATACTGGTCAGGACGATGTAAGCAGCATAATGTGATTTCCGCCTTGCCCCGAGCCCAGAAAGCCATTGCCAGCCTGTCCGCGACGTCGACCGGATCGATGACGGACTTGCCCCCGCGCGGGTCGCGCATGCCGCAGAAGCAGCGCTTGTCGATGATCCTGTCCGTCGCGCGGCGGATGCTGGCCGAACGTGACTACAATTCCATATCCATCGCCGAGGTTGCGGCGGAATGTGGCATCGTCGAAGGAACGATCTACCGCTTCTTCAAGACCAAGCGCGACCTGATGCTGCGCGTGGCCGAGGATTGGATGGAGCAGGAATACCGGATAGGTGCGGGATATGCCAATCTTACGGGAACGCGCGAACGCATCTACTATCTGATCCATGCGGCCTTGCGCACGACCTATGATTTCCCCGGCCTTTCCCGCTTCGTACTGACCGAGGTGCGGCCGGATCCGAACTATCGCAAGATGCCGATTTACGAGCTGGCCCGCACCTATTCCGCCGCAATCCGCGAGGTTTGTCAGCAGGCCATCGCCTCGGGCGAGTTCCACGACACGATCTCGACCCGGCTGATCCGTTCGGCGGTATTCGGGGCTATGGAGCACGAAACCTGGGGCCATCTGCGTGGCGAGGGACACTTCTCGGTGCCCGATGTCGCGCGTGAACTGACTGAGTTGATCTACGAGGGCATGCGCAACCGCGAGGTGCTGCCTGAACGGTCCCTGCCTTTGCCCGAGCGGCTGGAGCGCATCGAGGCGCGGTTGGCGCGGCTGGAAGCCGAAGCCTTGTCCGCCGATCGCGGCGGCGGATCGCGGGCCGCACCCCGAACATCATGATAAGAGGAAAAGACATGGGCCCCTTGCGAGGTTTGAAGGTTCTGGAAATGGCGGGTCTCGGCCCGGCCCCGTTCTGCGGCATGCTGCTGGCCGATCTTGGGGCCGAGGTGCTCAGCGTCCAGCGGCTGGCCAGTGCCGATCTGGGTTTCGACATCCCGACCCGCTACGACCTGCTGAACCGCAACAAGGAGGCGGTGGCCGTCGATCTGAAGTCCCCCGAGGGGATAGAGCTCATGCTCGACCTGGTGCGCGGCAGCGATCTGCTGATCGAAGGCTTCCGCCCCGGGGTGATGGAGCGTCTTGGCCTTGGGCCGGAGGCCTGCATGGCAGCCAATCCCGGCCTGATCTATGGCCGCATGACGGGTTGGGGCCAATCCGGCCCGCTGAGCGCCCGCGCCGGTCACGACATCAATTATATCGCGATGAGCGGCGCGCTGGCGGCGATCGGTTCCGAGCCCGGGGGCCCGCCGGCGGTTCCGCTCAATTACATCGGCGATTTCGGCGGCGGGTCTCTCTATCTCGCCATGGGGCTGTTGGCGGCGCTGCACGAGCGCCGGCAATCCGGGCTTGGCCAAGTCATCGATGCCGCCATGGTGGACGGCGTGGGCTCGATGATGGCGATGCATTACGGCTATTGGCAAGCCGGACAATGGGAATTGCAGCGCGGCAGCAATACGGTGGATGGCGGTTCCCCGTGGTATACGACCTATCGCACGCGAGACGGCGGTTACGTTGCCGTGGGCGCGGTCGAAAAGCGGTTCTATGCCGAGCTGCTGTCGGTTCTGGGGCTTGCTGACGCCGATCTGCCCGACCAGCACGACCGCGCAGGCTGGCCCCGGCTGCGCGCTGCTTTCGCGGAGGTTTTCGCCACCCGGAGCCGCGACGAATGGGAAGCGGCCTTCGCCGGAACCGATGCCTGCGTCAGCCCGGTTCTCGACATGGCCGAGGCGGCGGCCCATGAGCTGGCGCGGACCCGCGGCGCGTTCCTGTGCAATGACGACGTGATCGAGCCAGCCCCTGCGCCGCGTTTCAGCCGTTCGGCCCCGGCCGGGATCCGCCCGCCTCCTGTCGCTGCGCGGACTGGCGGTCCTGCGCTTCGGCAGCGCGGAATCGATGCTGATCGCATTGCCGATCTGATCGGCCGCAAGATTGTCGCGGGGGAACGAGCCGCTGCGATGTCTTAATCGGCTGGAATTGCGCTGGCGGGAATGAAAGCGAATCAAGACGAGTTCCTGTTCCCCAAGCGGAAGGCTCGGATATATCTATGAGGTTGCCTTGGCCTTGCCGAAGTTCCGCACAAGGGCAGCTTGCGCGGTAAGATTGCGTCGGGGCTCCGCGCCATCACAGCGGGGCGCAAGGGCGTCGTTGTATTCAAGGTTGACGATACGCGCGGGACGTTCTCATCTATGCCGTCACCTACGCTGGGGCCGACCGGATCAAGCCGATCCAGGTGATAGTGCCGATGCCCCCTTATACGCTGCCGATAGCCGGGATGGTCCGGGTATGATCCTGGAGGGCAGTATTTTACTGTAATGCTCATGCGGCCAAGGATCCTGCCGGCTGCCAGCCACCTTGATGCAAAGGCAAGTATTTCTGGAATCGCGCCCCCGCAACCAACGATACCGACAATCCCGAGCGGATCCCGCCGGGAGTTTTGCTTTTTGTGCCGGTCTTTCCCTCCTGACGCGAAACCCATTCCAGAATGGTCGCCAGATCGCCGTGCAGGCGGGCGTAAACCTCGCCGCGGCTCGGGCCGGGGGTGAGGACGATCTTCTCGATCGACACGCGAAGCTGGTCGGCGGATTCCGCCTGCGTCTCGGGATGGTTCAGTGCATTGGCAAGCTCAGCGACGCGGCGGGCATAAATCTGCGCCGCCGCCGGCAGGATGTCGGGCTGGTCCTGCGGGACGTTCTGCAGAAGCTCCATCAGTTCGGCCTTACGCGCTTCCAGCTTGTCCATCTCGCCCTTCATGCTCGGGTGGAACATGCCGGCCTTGATTGCCTCGATGATGCCGCGAATGTCCTTCTCGACCTTGGCCAGTTCGCTGCGCCAGGCATTGCCATTGCTGCGGCGCTCGCGGTTGAGACGGTTCATCTTCTCGGCATAGGCTCGAGGCGGTGCCCTATCAGGTCCACACCATTCTCACCGACAACGGCATCCAGTTCGTAGAGCAGCCCCGCAACCGCAACACGATCTGTTCCAGGCCCATGCGCTTCGACATGATCTGCGAGGCCAATGGTATCGAACACCGCCTGACGAAGCCCGACCACCCAACGGCCAGGTCGAACGGATGAACCGCGCTATCAAGGAGGCGACGGTCAAACGCTTCCATTACGACTGCCATGGCCAGTTCCGCAGCCACCTGGCGGACTTTATGGCAGCCTATAACTTTGCCCGCAGGCTCAAGACCCTCGGCGGCCTCACACCCTACGAATACATCTGCAAAATCTGGACATCCGAGCCAGACAGACTCATCCTAAACCCGATCCACCAGATGCCGGGACTGAACACCCAGGCGCAGCGGCACGATCTTTGTCCTGCAGCCCATGATACGGCATCAAATGGCGAGGGACAACGGGCATACTGCCTGGGATAGTCTTGAAGCGGGGCAATATGGGTCAGAACGAAGCGGGCTTGGCAGCAGGTGATCGCAACCCCCTGCCGCGTTTGCGCATCGACGCCTATGACGCTAGCGCCAAACCCTTGCGCATGGCGCAGCGGCAGTTGCTGCACGAGTTGACGGTGGGGGTCCTGTGGCCGCATCGTGCCCGTGACCTGGATCTGTTCTTGTCATTGGGGCAGGGCTACCTGGCGGTTGACGAGATCGGTCGTCCACTTGGATCGGCCATGTATTTCCCGACGGGTGACGATTTCGCCATGCTGGGGATGATGGTCACGGTGCCGCGGTTGCAGGCGCGGGGAGCAGGCAAGTGGCTGCTGCAGCGGGTGATGGCCGATTGCGCAGGCCGGGATCTGCGGCTCAGCGCAACGCATTCGGGGTATCGCCTTTATACGGCGGCCGGGTTCCGGCCGGTGGGCATTATCCGCCAGCAGCAGGGCATTGCGCGGGATATCGGGCCTGTTGACGCTCCCGGCATTCTGGTCCGCGATCTGCGGGCGGACGATGACGCGAGCCTTAGGGCACTGGACGCGATCGCCTATGGCGCGATGCGAACGCGGGTGCTGGATGCGCTGCTGCCCTTGTCGACCGGCACGGTCGCGCTGTGCGACGGTGTCGTTTGCGGCTTTGCGTTACAGCGTGATTTCGGCAAAGGCACGGTGGTCGGTCCCGTCGTTGCCCAGGGGGACGCCATGGCAAAAGCCCTGATCGCACCGCTGATCCGGGCGAATGCAGGGAGTTTCACGCGCCTCGATACGCCGGTGGACAGCGAGGGCTTCTTGTCCTTCTTGACCGATGCCGGGCTGGTGGCCTTCGATACGGTTACGGAAATGTGCTTCGGCCCCCACCGCCGCGCCACGGAAGGGGCGGTCACCTACGGCCTGGCGTCGCATTCGCTGGGGTAAGCGTTTCCATCCCCGCGCGATCAGGACAGCCGGTCTTTCAGCCCGAACCACAACCCCACCAGCGGCAGGAACCAGGGCTTGCCGCTATGCGCCGGAATCGCGGGCCAGGCGAGGCCCTCCAGCGGGTTCGTGCCGCGCCGGCCCAGGGCGATGTCCGCCAGAACCTGCCCGACCAGCGTGGACATCTGCGCGCCATGGCCGGAATAGCCCATGCCATAGATCATGCCGTCCACCTCTCCGGCGCGGGGGAAGCGGTCCTTGGTCATGTCCACCAGCCCGCCCCAGCAATAATCGAT
>Ga0182743_1001752_pt1 | contig 20472 bp, 18 predicted proteins | sample eDN3rd30CKraftOP_FD_128522 | JGI IMG/M metagenome (GOLD analysis project Ga0182743, IMG submission 128522) | Enriched Organic Plus compost microbial communities from Emeryville, California, USA - eDNA 3rd pass 30_C Kraft OP (version 2) (version 2) ... | reverse complement strand
TGCCGATATCCTGGGCATGTCCGTCCAGGATGCGCGTGGCCGGAGCCTGTATGGGGACGGCCTTTTGCCGGAGCCCGCATCGCCCGGCACGCTCGGACGGGACCTGATCGACGATCTCGGGTTGCCGGCCGGGCGGATCCTGTTGCGCTACGACACCCGCGCCCTGGAGATCCCTTCGGTGGAAATCCGCCAGGCAATGCGCGGACATGCCGTGCCCATCGTGGCCGGCGGCGCCTTGCTGGGCTTCCTGGCAGCCTGGGCGCTGCGGGTCGGCCGCGACGGGCGAGGCAGGCTGCGGCTGCCCCTGATGCTGGCGTTCATCCTCGGGGGCGGCCTGTTCCTGATGGATCATCAGGCCCTGCGCATCATCGACCGTACCTTGAATCCGTTGATCGAGACCAAGGTCGAGTCGATCGGCAATGGCGCCCGTTCCCTGATCGACAAGGCGTTGGACCTGGGGATCCCGTTCGACCAGCTGCAAGGGGTGCCCGAATATTTCGAGTCGCTGCGACGGCATTATCCGGAACTAGAGCGGATCGAGCTCAAGGTGGTGCCACCTGGCGGAATCGACGCGGCGGCGGGGAAAAGCCTGTGGCTGCCGATCCCTGCGCGGGGAAACGCGGTGGCCGTCCTGGAAGTGGTGCCCGACAACCGCCATGCGGCCGCCCAGATCCATGGCCTGCTGCTGGATACGGCCTTCCTGGGCCTGGTTGCACTGCTGATCGGTTTCGAACTGCTGTCGCTGCTGACGCAGACGAGCGCCTTCCGGAATGCGCCCGAGGCGGCCGGCACGGGTGCCGTCCGGACCCTTCCGGCAGGGCAGGTCCGGGGTGTCCTGTTCATCTTCATGATGGCCGAGGAGCTGAACCGCCCCTTCCTGCCCAGCCTGACCCATGCACTGCTGCCTGGAGGCGCCGGTCATGCGCCGTTGCTCGTCAGCCTGCCGATCGTCATCTTCATGGCGATCGTGGCCCTGGGGCAGATTCCGATGGCGCTCTGGTCCGAGTCGCTGGGCCGGCGCCGGGGGTTGATGCTGGGCGCCGGCGTGGCGGGCATCGGCTACGGACTCTGCGCCTTCGCCGATTCCTATTCGGGCTTGCTGCTGGCTCGTGCTTTCAGCGCGCTGGGCTTCACGCTGGTTTTCACGTCGGCGCAGGGATACATCGTCGACCAGGCCGACCCCGGCGCCCGCACGGCGGGGCTGGCCATCTTCATTCGTGCCATTCTTGCCGCGGCCCTGTGCGCCCCGCCCATCGGTGGTTTCCTGGCCGAATATTTCGGCAGCGGTCCTGCATTCCTGGCTGCGGCCGGCTTGTGCCTGATCGCCTTGTGCCTGGCGCGAGTCATGATGTCCGCAACACGGCCACATGACCGGCTGCACCGTGCCCGCCTGGCGCCCGGGGCGCTCGGGGAAACCTGGCGCATCCCCGGCCTGCGGTCCCTGTTGCTGGGATGCGCCGTGCCGGCCAAGCTGATCCTGTCGGCCCTGTGTTTCTTTCTGGTGCCGCTCATCCTGGAGGCAGATGGCTATTCGCTGTCCAGCATCGGCCGTGTCCAGATGATCTATCCGCTGATGATGGTCCTGTGCGTCCCGTTCTTCGCCCGCTGGGGCGAGGCGCCCCGGCAGGACGCCCGGCCTCGCAAGATCGTCCTGGGCGGGCTCATCGCCGGCCTGGGTGTGCTGCCGGTCTTGTTCTGGCCCGGTCTGGGCGCCATCGTGGCCTTCCTGTTCCTGCTGGGGCTGGGGCAGGCCCTGTCGATCACACCCCAGTCGTCCATGATGGCCAGCTACGCCCACCATGGGCATGGCCGTCATTCCGCCCAGGTTCTCGGGCTGTTCCGCCTGGTCGAGCGCAGCGGATCGGCCGCAGGCCCGGCCCTGGCAGGTGCGGCGATGGGCCTGCTCGGCCCGCCCGCCACACTCCTCTTGTTCGGTTTGTTGACCACTGGCGGCGCCCTGCTCTACGGTTATGGGCAGTGGCGCTCCGCTTCCGATGCCTACGGCAGTCTCCCATGAATGTTCCTGCTCCTTCTTCACGCATCCGCCGGCGCCTGTTGCGCGCGGCCTTGTCCACCGGCCTGCTCGGGGGAGCTGCGCCCTGGGTGGCGCGGGCGGCAGACCGGCGCCGCATCCTGATGATCACCTACCGGGGCCGCACCGAAGTCGAAGACGGTTTCCTGGAATACCTGCGCGCGCAGGGCAGGACGCCGGAGATCATCCAGCGCGACGTCGGGCAGGACGTCCGTCGGCTGCCCGCCATCCTGGATGAGATTCCCCGCCTGGCGCCCGACCTGATCTATACCTGGGGCACGCCCGTGACCCTGGGCGTGGCCGGCACCTGGCAGGATCCCGATCCGTCCGGCCGCGTCGGCAGCATTCCCGTGGTCTTCGCCCTGGTAAGCGCGCCGGTGGCCGCCGGCATCGTGCCATCCCGCACGCAGCAGGGCCGCAACGTCACCGGGGCCGTGCACGTGGTGCCCACCGAAACCCAGGTCAGGGCCATGGCGGCATACAGGGAATTCAGCAAGGTCGGCCTGCTGTATTCGACCACCGAACCCAACTCGCGCGCGGTCGCGGCCGAAATGGACGCCCTGTGCGCCGCCACGCACCGCACGGCCATTCACCGTCATTTCGGGCTGGATGCGGCAGGCCGTCCCACGGCCGGTGGGCTCGAACGGCTGATCGCCGAATTGCGGGAAGAGGGCGCCGAATGGTTCTACCTGGTGCCCGATACCTTCCTGGGCACGGTCTATGACCGGGTCATTCCCGCCAGCATCGAACAGCGCTTGCCGACGTTCGGGGTGACGGAGCTTGCCGTCCGGCAGTTCTCGGCCCTGACCGGACTGATCAGCCGCTATCGCTCCGTCGGACGGCTGGCCGCGGTGCAGGCCGAGGCCATCCTGTATCAGGGCGTGTCCGCCGACCAGATTCCCATCGAGACCCTGAAGCGCTTCGCGCTGCTGATCAACCTGCACACGGCCAAGGCACTGGGGGGCTTCTACCCGCCCATAGAAATGCTGAACTACGCCGACGTGATCACCCGGGCCCCTGCGTCGCTGACGGGGAATATCGGATGAACTGCAGCACGTCCCTGCAATTGGATTGGCGCATCCTCGGTCCGGCGGATCTCGACCGGATCGTCGATCTGCATGGGCGGGCGATCCGGGGCATGGGTCCCGACCAGGTCCGGCCCGAACGCCCGGAGTTCTTCGCCGCGCAGCTGGATGGGGGTGGGAAGATCATCGGCGCCTGCGGTATGGATGGATCCCTGGTAGCCTATGGCGTGCTGCAGAATGGCCCCGATCCGGGGACACGGCCGGATCTCTGGCTGGGCTGGCCCGGTGATGCGCGGGTCCAGAAACTGGCCGGGGCTTCGGTTGCCGAAACCCACAGGGGGCGGCGGCTGCAGTGTGAGCTGATTCGCCGCCGTATCGAATTGGCCCATCCCGACGCCTATCTGTATGCCACGGCGGCGCCGTCGAATCCGGCCAGCTGGCGCAGCCTGATGCTCGAAGGTTTTGAGATCCGTCTGGTGCGCCGGGTCTATCAGGACTCGTTGCGCTACATCCTGGCCCGCCGTGCGCGTACGGCGGTTCCGTTCGCCGAGGGGGCGGATGGAACCGTCACCCGCCCCTTCGACGACCTGCCGCTGCACGAACAGGAACGATTGCTGTCGCAGGGGTGGCGCGGCCGGCTCCTGGGGCGGTCCGGTTGCGTGCTCGTGTCCCCGGAGGCCGTGGCGCCATGACGACCGTACCGTATGCCGATATGCCCGTGATGGAGATCGACCTGGGTCGTCTGGTCCGCAACTGGCAGGCCGTTCGCGAGCACTACACGGGGACCGATCTCGGCGCCGTGGTCAAGTGCGATGCCTACGGACTGGGGCTGGAGCCCGTCGTTGCGACGCTGTCGGCCCAGGGTTGCAGGCAATACTGGGTGTTGGGCTACGACGAAGCCTGCCGCGTGCGTGCATTGGCACCGGATGCCGAGGTCTTCATTCTCAGCGGCTTGCGCGGCGCTTCCGCGCAGGACTGCCTGGCGCGGCGCATGATTCCCGTGCTCAACGACCTGGAAGAAATCGCACAAGCGCGACGAGCAGGCGCCCTGACGGTGGCCGTTGCGTTGGATACCGGGCTGGGGCGTCTCGGCCTGAAGCCCGATGCGGTGGCGCGCCTGAAGACGCAGGAATGGGCGCCGCTCCGGGTACGGGCCTGGATCACCCAGCCGGCCAGCTTCAGCACTCCGGAAGACTCGGCCCGCCAGAGCCTGCACGACCGCTTCCTTGAACTGATCGCTCCCTTGCCGCCCGCAGCCCGCTGCCTGGCGATCTCGGCGAGTGTCTTTGCCTGCCCGGGGCATCATCTCGACATGGCCCGCGTGGGCAGTGCGCTGTACGGCGTGGACACGACGCCTGCCCGGACCCTGCCCCTGCTGCCCGTGGCCAGGGTGCGGGCGCCTGTCCTGCAGGTCGCCGACCTGCCCGCCGGGGCCGAGATCGGCTACGACCGTCAATACCGCTGCCCGACCCCCATGCGGGTCGCCACCCTGTGCATCGGCTATGCCCACGGCCTGCCCTATGCCTTGATGAACCGGGGCGCCGTGTATTTCGGTCCGCATCGGGCGCCCATCGTGGGCGGCATTTCCATGGGCCTGACCAGCGTGGACGTCAGCGGGCTGCCTGACGGCCTTGCGGCGCCCGGGCAGTGGGCCGAGATCTTCGGCGAACACCAGCGGCTCGAAACCCTGGCGGCGTTGGCCGGCCTGCCCGCTAACGCCTTGTTGAGCGCGGCCGCCGCCGGCTGCGGCAGGCGCTATCATGCCGCTCGTCCTGACCGGACTCCCGTATCCCGCCTGTCGGAAAGCCTGCCATGAGAACGCCTCTGCTCCTGATCCTCGCCCTGGCCAGCTGTGCTCTGGCTGCCGTGTTCGGCGCGACCGTGCTGACCGTGCGCATCGAGCAGCAAGCCATCGACCAGACGCTCAGGGCGCACGAGGAATACGTGCTTGGAAGCCTGCGCAGCACCATCGAGACCAACCTGACCCTGGGGCTGGCGCTCGAACAAAACTCGGGCCTGCAACGGCTGATCGAGCGGGAGAAGTCCGGCATGCCGGATATCCGGGACATCAGCATCTACGGCGCCCGCGGCCAGGTGCTCTACAGCACGGACCTGGGCAAGCGGGGCGGCGCCATTCCGGCCGGCTGGATCCAGGAATCCGGAGACAATGGAACCTGGTGCGTCAATGATCCGCACGTGCGCCGCTGCGGCGCAGTGCTCAAGGACGAGCTGGGGCGTACGGTCGGTGGCCTGATCCTGGTGGTGCCGCATACGGCTCAGGCCTACAGCCTGCAGGCCTGGCTGGCGCGCGGGCTGCCCACGCTGGCGCTGGCGGTGCTGGCGGTGCTGGTCGCGGGCCTGGGGGCGATCTGGCTGGCGCGACGCCGCCTGCGGCCGTTCCTGTGGGCCGGCATGATCCTGAAGGGCGAGGCGCCTGCCCTCGATGACCGGGATCCGCTGGTCGCTGCCGCCCGGCGGGCCAGCGAGCGCCATCTGGCCAATCTGCAGGCCCTGGGCCGGCAGCGGCAGCAGATGAAGGAGTTGGATCATGCCGATTGACCAAGGCATCCGTGCTTGGCTGCGCGATGCAGCCGGCGGTTTCCTGATCGTCGCGGTCGCGGCCGGGTTGGCAAGCGGCATTCTTCTCGGACGCCTGCAGGATACGGTGGCATCGGCCGTACAGGAGCAGGCCAGTGACCTGGCCTCTTCGGTCGGGCGTTCCCTGGGTCGGCAGTTCGTCCGAGCCGGCCAGCTGGGCATCCCGCTCGACGCCATCCCGGCGATCAGCCGCAGCCTGCAGGGTACGCTCGATCACGTGCCCCAGCTGACACACATCGAGCTGACCAACCCCGACGGCAAGGTGCTGGGATCCGCCCGGCGTTCCGGCGCAAGCTCATCGGCGGCCGTGCGCACGGAACTGAATGTCGGTTCGCAGCGGATCGGCACCCTGAAGATCGAGGCAGCGCCTCCCGCGTTGGGGGGTTCATACACGGCCTTGCTGACGTGGATGCTCTGGCTGTTCCTTCCCCTGGCCCTGCTGGGCGGGTTGTGCAGCGCACTCTACGGCGCCCGTCTCAGGCGGCATCGGCGCGCCTTGCTTGCCCTGCTCGAGACGGATCCCGATGACCTCATGCCGCCGCCCCCGGGGCCCCGTCCCGAGCAGCGGGACATTCTCGGTCAGGCCTGGGATGGCCTGCAGACGATGGCGGCCCGCGCGGCGCAGCAACGGGCCGACCTGGCGCATGAAGCCGAGTCCTTGCTGGCGGTCGATTTCGACGGACGGGTGCGGCCCCGTCTCGAGGCCCTGGGCGTCCTGCCCCCGAAGCCCGCGCCGCGCGTGCAGATTGTGCCGCCCCGGCACGGCTGGCGCCTGTCGCTGCGCTTGCGCCTGACGTTCATCATCGCCCTGGGCTTCGCCCTGCTGATCGGTTCGCTCTCGGGTCTGCAGGCCCTGAGAGAACACCTGCTGCGGCAGCAGGCCGCCAATCTCGGGCAGGAAGACCAGACCGCCCTCTGGACTCAGTTCATGATGTCCCAGACGCTGGACATTGCCGGCAGATTGCATTCCCTGACCCCCAGGCTGAGCACGGCCGACGATCCCGTGAAGGCGCTGCGCGAACAAGTGCCTTCGCTGGACTACCTGGCCCTCGTCGACCCCAATCGCCAGGTGTATGTCCTGCAAGGTGCCACCACCGATGTGGCGCCGCTGGACGCCGGAACGCTGGACGATGTCCTGGCCGGGGGGAAAGCCAGGGGGTTGAGCAATCTGGATGGCGGCACGACCTTGCTGCTCGCGGCTCAGACCATCCATCTGCGGGGCGACGACTGGGCGCTGATCGGAGGACGCACACTGGATCGAGCCGTGCAGCAGATCGATCCGCTCAGGGACGACGACCGCTACAGCATTCATTTCCTGGATCCCAGGGGGCGCCTGGTAGCCAGTACCGGGCGCAGCCAGTGGCTGCGCGTCGATCCGGCCTTGTCCGGGCAGGATGCGCAATACCGGTTCCTGGAAGACCAGGGAAAAATCCTGCTGCTGACGTCGACGCCGGTCGCCAGCATTTCGGGCAGTGCGGGCGGTGTGCTCCTGTCGCTCAAGGACGTCACATCCCTGATGAAACCCAGCCTGACCCTGGGCCGGCTGACATTGTGGCTGGCGGTGGGTCTGGCCATCCTGGGGCTGGTGCTGATCCATCGGATCATCTGGCGCAGCTTCCGGCCATTGCAGGATTCCCTCGAGATCCTGGACGAACTCAGCGGGCCGCGGGATGATGCAGGCGGCCGGCCGGCGGCGGGACGGCAGGACGAGATCGAACGCCTGGGCCACAGCATCGTTGTTTTCCGCCACAAGACGCTGCAGTTGGCACGCGATCAGGCCCAGCAGGCACGTATCCGCCGCCTGCACGAAGCCGTCATGGCCGGAGAGTTGCGTGCGCTGGCCGATTCGATGGACTCGATCAGTCGCCAGGAGGTCCAGGCGCTGATTGGTCGCCAGGGCGACGCGGCCGATGAGGGCGGCGGCCTGAGACGCCTGGCCGAGGTGATGGGCGATCTGCGCCACCGGCTGGTCGAGCAGCACCAGCGGCTGTCCGACATGGTGATCGAACTGCGCGATGCCCTGATCTCGAAGACCAAGCTCGCGGGGCTGCAGCAGGAGCTTCAGATCGCCAGCGCCGTGCAGCTCAGCATCCTGCCGCGTACCATGCCGGACGATCCTCGCATGGAGATCGATTGCCGGATATTCCCGGCGCGCGACGTGGGCGGAGATTTCTACGATTTCTACATGCTCGACGAACATCATCTGGGATTCGTCATCGCCGACGTGTCCGGCAAGGGCATCCCCGCGGCACTGTTCATGGCCATCTCGCGCACCTTGTTGAAATCCACGACACGCTTCGTGCGGCGGCCGGCGGAGTGCGTCCAGCGCGTCAATGCGCTGCTGGCGGCGGAAAACGAGCAGATGCTGTTCGTGACATTGTTCTACGCGACCCTGGACCTGCGTACCGGACGGCTGGATTACGTCAATGCCGGCCACCATGTGCCGTGGCTGCTCGATGCGCATGGAGAATTGTCGGCCGTGGCGCCGACACACGGCATCGCCGTGGGGATCGAGGAGGACATCGCCTATACCCAGAAGACCCTGTATCTGAAGCCGGGCGACCTGCTGTACCTGTATACGGATGGCATCACCGAAGCCTTCAATCCCGACGGCCAGGTTTTCGGCGAGGAGAGGTTGGCCAGCCTGCTGCGCGCGCAGCCACGGGATGTGCCGCTGAATGTCCTGACCGATGCGGTGATCGCCGACGTGCGCGCGTTCGAGGACGGTACCGATCCGACCGACGACGTCACCAGCCTGTGCCTGCGATATCGGGGTTGATTCCGAAGCGGGCGCCGATGCGGCGTCAGGGTTTTTTCATGACCAGGGTCAGGCAGTTCCAGCCATCCTGGCGCCGGTAGTCGAGTCCATCCAGGTAATGCCGCATCAGCCGCATGCCGTGCCCGCCGACGCGGGCATCGTCCAGGCAGGTCACCAGCGGGGGCGGCTCGTCAGCAGTGGGATCGTAGGGCCGGCCGTTATCGCGCAGTTCGACCCTGACGCAGGTATCGTCCGCCTGGCATGAAACGGTGATGGCCGGCGTGCCTGGCCCGGGCGGGGTGAAGGCATAGGACACCACATTGGTCAGCGCTTCGTCCAGCGACAGAGCCAGTCCGAAGGCGATGCGGGCGGGCCAGTCCAGCCGCCCAGCCAGGCCCTCGATCCATTGCAATGCGAGCGGCACTGCACTCATGTCGGCTGGCAGGTCAAGCATGTCGCGGCTGTCGGTCATGGGATATCCGGTGCGGACCGACAGGTTACTGAGGCACGTCGCCCCGGATGCGTGCGGCAATATCGGTGGCCGCTTCGGCCGACGGCACCTCGAAGGCCAGGATGCCGCGGTCCAGCACGCTGGAAATGCGAGGAGCGGCGACTAGCTCGCGGCCGATGACCAGGGCCAGCAGATTGCCGATGTTCTGACGGCTGACGGCGCTGAGCCGTTCGGCGCCTGCAGGCGTCAGTCTCAGGCCGACGAAATGTCCGCCCTGACGGTCGGAGAGAGCAGCCGCCTCGGTCAGGTCCTCGCGGGCGAGGATGGGGCGGGCATGCAGGTAGACCGTGCCGTCCGGTACCGGGACGGCAACCAGCCGGTCGCCGGGAGCCGATTGCGCGAGATAGATGGCGACCGGCTGCACGACGCGGGTGGCATCGGTGCCCGTGCTTGCGGGGGCGTGGGTGGCGGTCGATGCGGATCGGGAGGCTGATGGAATGTTCTGGCATCCCGCGAGGGCCAGCAGGACGGCCAGCAGGACGGGCGTTGAGTAGCGGGTGTTCAAGTGCATGGTGGTGGCTTGGATGGCCTGGCAGGTGGAAACCGTCAGCCGCATGAGTGCCGCCCTGATGGAATGATCGTCGGGAGGCGTCGCTCGGTAGCCGGCCGGCGTGCAAAATGGCGCCGCCACCAGGAACTATACACACGGTCCGCTTTCAAGCCAATGGCCCTGTTGATCGGCGGGATAATCGTCGCGATGCGTGGAACCCGGCGCTGGATCGCGTTACTCATTCGTTCGTGATGAGTCTTGATCGATGAACGGAGAGACGCGATGGCAATCGGCCTCAACAATTTCAGGCAGTTGAGCGGCGGAACATTCGAGCGGGAAATCCGCCAGGATCCCCAGGGGCAGGATGGCCCGCGCCAGAGCGGCCTGTCCCGGCTGGCCGGCCGCATCCAGGGGTGGTTCCGCACGCCCCAGGAGCAACAGATGCGTGTCCAGGAACGCACCCAGGTCAAGCAGTCCTTCCTGACCCTGCTCGAAAAGACCGAGGGCCGCGTGGGCGCGCAACGGGCCCTGCGGGCTTGCGGCCTGCCGGCCAACTGGGCGACCAACGACCGCCCCTTGACCAATCACCTGGTCGGTAAGATCCTGAACAAGGCACAGGAATTCCGGCTGCAGGTGGTGCGGCACAACGAAGCCCTGCTGGGCGACGCGCTGCAGGGCCTGGACGGCCCCGAACTGCGCGATGTGCGGGCGGCCGTCATCCGCGCCGTGCGCAACGATTCCCGTTACGGCAATACGCCGCTGAGCCGGGTGGATGTCCAATCCCTGCGTGCCGGTGCCGAGGCCGAACTGCGCGAACTGCGCGCCCGACAGTGCGAGGAGCGCTTCCCGGAACTCGCCAGGCTGGTCCAGGAAGCGCCCAGGGGCAGCGTCCTGTCGCGGGTAGAGCTCGATCCTGCCCGTTTCACGCAGGGCCTGCGGCAGATCCATGGCGGCGGCCCGTGGCATGATCCGAATGTGGCGGGAGCCCTGGCCCGGCTCGACCAGACCACGGAACTGCTGGGGCGGCAGGCCTGGACCCAGGACTCCCTGCAAGGCCTGTCGGACCAGCTGACGCAGCAGCGCGACGACCTGGTCGACAGCCAGGGCAGCCTGTGGAACGGCATACAGACGATCAATGACGAGCTGGCGGCGCTGACGGACGATCTGGGCGAGACCGACCGCAGCCTTCATGCAGCGCCCCCGGGCTCCGATCAGGCAAAGACGCTCCAGGCACGGAAAGAAACCCTCGAGGGGCAGATCCGGGTCAAGAACGAGAAGCTGGCCATGCATCAGGCGCTGTACCTGGATCTCGACCACCAGATCGGGCTGCTGGATGCCAAGAGCGCCTATGTCGACGAAATGCGCCTGACCGACCCCCTGACCGACCGTTCCATCAAGCATAGCAACCTGGTCTGGGCCGAGGCGGGCAGGCACCTGCTGGATCAATTGAACGTCGATGCACGCAACGGCGATCCGGCGCTCACGGTCGACCAGCTGGGCCAGCTGGCGCAGGTACGCACCGACTGGGCGCTGCTGTGCGATGACCGCAGCCAGCAATACCAGGACAGCGAGAACGTCGACACCCTGCAGGCCATCGAGGCGCCCAGCAAGTCGAACCGGGACACGCATCCCATCGTCCAGGGCAAGCGGGATACGCTGCAGGACTTGCGTACCCGCCTCGAGGGCATCGGCATCCCCCGCGGCACGCTCGATGCGATGTTCTCCAAGCCCAGCCTGGCGCGCAGCGAGCGGCAGGCCCTGTCCGGGCTCGAGACATGGCAGCCCGTGATTCGCGACATGCCCGTGATGCGCGATGGTGTGATGCGCACCTACAAGAGCGAAATCGTGCCGGCCCAGTTCATCAGCCATCAGCTGGGGGTCGACCTGGGCCATGGCCGCGTCGGCGGTGTGGCCGCCGGAGTCAAGGACAGCGAGGATCATGCGCGCAACCTCAAGGTCAGCCGCCTGCTCGATCCCGACGGCCGGACGATGACCACGGTGGTGGGCCATGGCGTGCTGGACATGTGGGATGTCGACGGCCAGGACGAACGGCAGACTGCGAACGAACGCGGCGCGCGCGAGGTGCTCGAAGTCGCCCTGACCAGCAACCAGCGGCTGCGGGGGGTGCTGACCGATCCCGACAGGCCGCAGGATGCCCCCCCGCCGCGGCTGGTGCATGTCAGCGTCAACTTGATCTCGCCCGACACGATGCGCGACGTCTTTGGTGTCCGGGACTACCAGGAACGCGCCTATACGCAGAGCCAGTTTCAGGCCTTCGATGCCAATTCGGGGCCGGGCCGGGATCTGCGGCTGTTCGACCCACAGCGCCCCGACCATCATGACGACGTGCAGGTGGACGTGGATACCATCACGTTCTCGTTCGGCATCAACGCCATCGCCACCGGCGGATTCCAGAACCTCATGCGGGTCTGGAACAATGTGCACGAACACAATACCCGCAACATGGTCAAGCTGGTGGGCGATCTGGGCGAAGGAACTTTCGGCGCCCGCGGTACCCGGCCGGGCGGTTTCGTGGGCGAGGTCTACGATCGCCTGGAAGCCGCGGTCAACGACCCGGCCACGCAGCCCGGGCAGCGGGCAAAGGCCGAAGGCCTCATGGCCCAGCTGCGCGGCCAGACCGACCTGGTGCGTGGCATGTTCACCGAAGAGGCCTTTCGCACGGGCAACGGCGACACCGCCAAGATGGGCCGCGAGGTCCTGGTCCTGCAGGGGCTGGCCGAACAGGGCCTGGATCTGCTGGGCGCCACCGATCTGGCCGGCACCATGTCCAAAGGCTGCAAGAGCGACAAGGACCGCGGCGGCGTCACCGACGTCGAACTCAAGTCCAAGCTGATCCTGCGCGACCTGGGCGGTGAAATGAACCCCGACGAACGGCTGGTGGGCGATGACCAGGGCGTCTACTATACGGTCAGTTCCAGTTCCGGCCAGCTCGAGAATCAGCGGTGGAACACGGGGCTGTCCGGCAGCAAGGAAGCGGGCCACCTGAAAGACAGGCTGCCCGATCCGGAAGTCCGCCAGTTCCTTTGCGGGCTGGGCAAGTTCGCCAAAGCCTGATCATGACCCACGACGCAACCCATTGAATCACAGGAGCATCACATGTCTCTTTCTTCATACCAGGCCTTGATCGCCGAACTGGGCCGGACGCTGGGCATGGCCGACATGGCGGCGGGCGAGGACGGCTACGTTGGGCTCATGATCGACGATCACGAGATCCACATCCAGCACGAACCCGAGGACGACGAGGTGATCCTCTTCGCCCGCTTGCCCGAAGCCGATCCCGATCGCCGGGACGCGATCTATGCCATGCTGCTGGCGGCCAATGTGTTCTGGCAGGGAACGGGGGGGGCCACCCTGAGCGCAGATTTCGACACCGGACACGTTTTCCTGGCGGATCGGCGTGGGCGGGCAAGCCTGGATGTGGAATTGCTGTCGACCTGGGTCGAGCAGTTCGCCAACGTGGCGGCCCATTGGCGCGAGCGCATCGAGGCCGCGAACGACGGGGGCCCCCTGCGCACCGGCGGGGCGCCGGATGTGGCGCCGGGCGGCCTGTCAGGGATGTCGCCCGGCGGCAGCCTGGCCTGAGCCGCCGTTCTCCACGTTCTCAACCGGGGGCGCGTATGCGCCCGCTGGTTTTTGCCCCTGTTCAATTGCGCCTGTCTGGCGTATTTTTAATGGCTCTTCCACCTATGATGCCCGTTTGCACCGGGTGAACAGACAATGTCTGCCGACTCTCCGTATGCCAGTCTGATCGCCGAACTGGGCCGGACGCTGGGTATTGCCGGTCTGGCGCCTTCGGCCGATGGCATCTGCCAGCTGGTGTTCGATGGCCGGCAGGTGGTGCAGGTGATCCACGTGGGCGCGCATGGGCTGGTGCTGATCTCGTGCCGGTTGGCCGATCACGGTATCGACGCCCGGCAGGCCGAACGCATGGCGCGCGCCAATTTCATGCAGGCTGGCCGTGGCACGGTGCTGTGCGCTGCCCCCGACGGCAGGCCGTGCATGCAGCTGGCCCTGAGGCTGGCCGAATGCACCCCGGCCATGCTTTGCTCGGCGCTGGAATCCCTGCTGGACCAGGCCGATGCCTGGTCGCATGCCCAGGTGCGCGCCAACGATGCGCCCGGCAGGCACGATCCTTCCATCTTCCTGCAGTCAGTCTGAACGCCCGGGCGATCGCTTCCCGGCGGCATCGTCGGCGCCGCCGGTGTGCCGGATTCAGGAAGACTTCTGGATGATGCCCTTGAGCGAATCGGAGATCTGCTTGGTGATCGTGCTCTGCAGTTCGATCATCATCGTCCACTGCTGTGTCTGCTGCTGCAGCATCAGCAGGTCGGCCTGCGAGATATTGCCGTCGGCATCGGCCTGCAGCGTGGAAAGCGTATCGCGCAGCTTGTTTTCCTGGGCGCGGATACCGCTGTAGATCGTATTGTTGACGGCGTTGAAGTTCAGGCCGGCCGAGCCGGAAAGTCCGTTGAGTGCCATGATGGGCTCCTGGCTTGGTTGAGGATCAGAATGGTTGTTCGGGCCCTGCTGGGTCCGCGGAAGGTGCATCGTTGGCTGGCCATGCAGCCAGGATCGCCTGCGCGGCAGCCGCGGCTTCGGCGATGTCGTGCCAGGCCGGGAAATCCCGGCGCGGCAGGCCTGCAGCCATGCGGGCGCGCAGGGCGGCTTCCATGCCGGCGGCACGGGCGACCAGCGCGTCCCGCAGCGCGGCGCCACCAGGGGCGGCCAGGCGGGCTTCGAGATCGGTCAGGGCAGTGGTCATGGCGAAGTCCGTAATCAGCGCAATATGATCGCGGGGCGCGGGCCGTCGAAGATCAGGCGCCGTTCCTCGATGCCGATCAGGCGGTAATGCCGGTAGGTGCCGCCTACGAGCAATTTACTCCCATCTTCCAGCACGATAAAGGGTGTCTTCCCGCTGACCACGCTGAGGATGCCGAAGGGCACGGTGTCAGCGGCGGGGCGGTCGGCGTCGGACAACGCGGCGACGTCGAAGTGGCGGCGGTTGAATTCCGCCAGGATGTCCTCGAATCTGGCCAGCTGGGCGTCGTCCAGGCCGGATGAATCGGTGCGCAGGTGGTGGCGGTCCCAGGTCAGCGTGACGCCGCTCAGCCCCGCCGCCGCCAGCTCCCGGGTCAGGGCGTCGGCCACGGCCGCCGCCGGCTGGATGTCGTTGCCCATGATGGTCATGCCCGGCAGTTGCGCGCGCACTGCCTCGACGGCCGCTGTGCGCTCTGCTTCGTCGGATGCGATGCCCAGGACGCTGAGGCGGCCATCGCCATCGTAGCGGGGCTCGTATTTCACCGCGTAGCCTTGCAGCACGGTCCGGGCCATCCGGACCGCGTCCGCCTCGACGCTGACCTGCATGCCCGGCATGGGCCAGATCTGCGCCAGCGCGGCGGCCAGTGCATCGCGTTCGGCGGCATCGCGCACCCAGCCCGACACTTGTGCCGTGGCGCTGCCGGCTGCCAGGGACGCCCGCAGGCGCGAAGCCAGGCCCAGGCGTTCCAGCGCAGCCTGGATGCGGGGCAGCGATTGTTCCGCGGCGATGCGCGGATCGGGCCGCTGGGGAGCGGATGGTGCGGCCGGCAGCAACCAGGCCAGGAGCAGTGCCACGACGATGGCCAGGCCGGCGGCGGTCAGCCCCAGGATCATGGGCCAGGATCTGCCCCGCGGGGATGGCGCGGCGATGCCGTCGGTACGCTCCGCACGGGCGCCGGGCCCGGCCTGCCCGGCATCGTCGCCCGGATCGGCCAGGGATGTATGGTCTTCGTCCGGGCCGGGTTGCGGCATGCCGATGGGTGCGGGGTCGGCTTCGCCTGCGGCTTCATCCGCGGTCTCGGGCAGCATCCAGGGATCCCCGGGGCGGGCCACCGTGAGCCAGACGGGACCCAGCGGCAGCGGCTGGTTGTAGGGCGTGCCGGCCGGCGCATCCGGTCCGGGCTCGTTTTCGCCAGGCATCAGGTTCCAGCCTTCGGTGCCCAGGACCAGGCGGGCGGCACGCGCCGGCAGGCCGGCATCGGCCAGGACGATGTCGCATTCCGGATCCGCGCCCACCAGGTTGCCGTGGGCGGCCGGGCAGCGCGCTTCGCGGTGCAGGCCCGAAAGCACGCGCAGTTCGAACGTCGCGCTCATCCGGGCCTCTTGTCGAAGGGCCGGTTCGCTGAAGGCCGGCATGCGCCGGGGGGGACGCGGGGCTGCATCATAGTTCCACACGGGCCAGGGGCTGCACGTTGATTTCCTGGGTGAGTTCCTGGTAGGACAGCACGGGCAGCTCGTACAGGTCCTGCTCGATCATCTTGCGCAGGTAGCGGCGGATGTCCATGGATGTGAGCAGCACCGGCTTGCGGGTACTGGCCGCGATGTCGCCCACGGTATTGCGGATGTTTTCCACCAGTTTCTTCGTGGCGCCGGGATCGAGCGCCAGGTAGCTGCCGGCCGAGGTCTGGCGGATCGCCCCGCGGATGGTCTCCTCGACGTTGGGCGCCAGCAGGTAGGCAGGCAGGATGTTCTGGCCGCTGGAATACTTGTAGCTGATGTGCCGCTTGAGCGACACGCGCACATATTCGGTCAGCAGGACGGAATCCTTTTCCTTCTGGCCCCACTCGATCAGCGCTTCCAGCACGGCGCGCAGGTTGCGCACGGAAATGTCCTCGGACACCAGCCGCTGCATGATCTCGGCGATCTTCTGCACCGGCATCACGCGCAGGGCTTCCTTGACCAGATCGGGGAAGCGGTCTTCCATGGCGGTCAACAGGAATCGCGTTTCCTGGATGCCGATGAAATCCGAGGAATATTTCTTCAGGACGAAGGCCAGGTGCCAGGTGAGGATCTGGTGGGCGTCCAGGCAGGGGATGCCCGCGGCGGCCAGCATGGGAACGTGCGAAGCCTCGGTCCACAGCGCGGGGATGCCCGGCAGGAAGGGCTTGTCGATGTCATAGGGCACCTGGAGCGCCTGGAGGTTCTGCTCGGTGTCGCGCACCAGCACGTGGCCGGGGCGCAGCTGGCCCTGGGATACCGGCACCTCGGAAAGCAGGATGAGGTAGGTGTTTTCCGGCAGGGCATCGTTGAAGCGCAGCTGGATCCCGGGAAAGGGCACTCCCAGGTCGAAATACAGCGCGCGGCGGATCTTGATCAGCTCTTCGTTCAGCTCGTCGGCATCGAAATGCCGCTGCAGGCCGGCGGCCACGTCCATCATCAGGGGCAGGGTGGGCGCGAACTCGGCGCCGCCTTCGGTCCGCGGCTTGGGCGCGGGCTGGCCGTCGGCCGCCAGTGCGGGAATCTCGGTGATTTCGCCGGTCTTCTCGTCCACGACCTTGCGGGTGCCGCGCAGCAGCACGAAACCGATCGTCCCCACGACGGCCGCCAGCGCGAGGAAGGTGAGGGTGGGCATGCCGGGGATCAGGCCCATGCCCAGGGCCACCGCCGATGCGATCAGCAGGGCGCGGGGTTGGGCCAGCACCTGGGCGCCGATGTCCTTGCCGACGTTCGACGGTCCGCCTTCGCCGGTCTGCACGCGGGTCACGATGATGCCCGCGCAGATGGCGATGAACAGGGCCGGGATCTGGGCGATCAGGCCGTCGCCGATGGTCAGGATGGAATACACCTGTACCGCCTCGCCGGCGGTGAGCCCGCGCTGCATCGTGCCGATGAGCATGCCGCCCAGCAGGTTGACCGCGACGATGATCAGGCCCGCGATGGCGTCGCCCTTGACGAACTTCATGGCGCCGTCCATGGCGCCGTAGAGCTGGCTTTCCTTTTCGACCACGCTGCGGCGCTTGCGTGCCTCGTCCATGTCGATCGTGCCGGCGCGCAGGTCGGCGTCGATGGACATCTGCTTGCCCGGCATGGCGTCCAGCGAGAAGCGGGCCGCGACTTCGGCCACGCGCTCGGCCCCCTTGGTGATGACCACGAATTGCACGATGGTCAGGATGAGAAAGACGACCAGGCCGACGATCAGGTTCCCGCCGACCACGAAGTTGCCGAATGTCTCGATGATGTGGCCCGCATCGCCCTGCAGCAGGATCAGCCGCGTGGTGGCGATGGAAATGCCCAGCCGGAACAGGGTGGTGACCAGCAGCACCGAAGGAAAGGACGAGAAGGACAGCGGCGAGGGCAGGTACATGGCCACCATCAGCAGGATGGCCGACAGCGTCATGTTGGTGCCGATCAGCACGTCCACCAGCGAGGTGGGCAGCGGCAGGATCATCATGAAGATGATCGAGACGATCAGGACCGCCAGGACGATGTCGTTGCGGCTGGTGAGGATACTGACGGCGCGGTTGAGTGCTTGTTGCATGGAGGCGGGCTCAGCGGGAATCGGCGGGTGGGGCCTGGCGGGCACGCAAGTCCATGTAGGCCCGCATCGCGGCTTCGGCCTCGGCCTCGCGCCCCAGGGCAACCAGCGTTTGGGCGCGGACCAGGTGGAATGCGCTGGTCAGCCCCCCCTGGAGCGCCACGCGGTCCAGAGTGCCCAGGGCGGTCTCGGGCTTGCCGGAGCGCAGTTGCGCCAGGGCCAGCGAGATGTGCTGGCGCGTGCCCGCCAGCCCCAGTTCGTCGAGCGCGGCCAGCAGCACGGCGGCTTTTTCGGGCCGGTCGTTTTCCAGGTAGATGTAGGACAGCAGATCCAGCAGCGCGGGGCCGTTTGCGCCCAGCGGGTGGGATGTTTCAGGAGCGGCCTGGGGGGTGGCTGGTGCGTTCATGCCTTCATCCCTGGTACAAGGCGCTGCGGTACATGGCGACCAGATCCCGCAGGTTGGTTTCTTCCTTCAGCAGGCGCACGGCCCGGTTCAACACGCGGCTGTCACCTCCCCCGCTTTCGGCCAGGTCGGCGAGTGCCTTCAGGGCTTCGCGCAGAGCCTCGGCGAATTGAGAGGGCATGAGCAGGTCGCGGTTGCCGATCTCCGGGCGCAGGGCTTCTTCGAGGAAGCTGCCGATGTTCGGTTTTTCGAGCAGTTGCGTCAGCTGGGCCCGGACGGGGTCGTCCGACGGCGTCAGGTTGCGCCGTTCGGGCAGGGCCTGTGCGGCTTGTTCGCCCTTGCTGGCATAGACGATGGTGTCGATGCCGTGATCGAAGCTCATGAGCCGGTTGGGGCCGATATCGGGCATGGTGCGCTCCGGTTCAGGGTTCCGAGTCCAGGGCGTCGAGCCACTGTGACAGATATTCGAGTGTCTGGCGCAGGCGCGTTTCGGTGAAATCGCGTTCGTCCAGGCGGACCAGCGCCAGCAGGTGCGGGATGCCGTCGTATTCGCGCAGCGCCGGCTGCACCGGCCAGTCGCCCAGGCGGCTATGGTGGGCGCGTTTGCAGGCGCGCAGCAGCCAGTCGCTGCTGTCGTAGCGCACCGGCAGGGCGGCATAGACGAGCATTTCGCGGTCAGCCTGCTCCACCCCCAGCAGCCGGCCGGGCATGGTGCGGAAGACGGCCTGCCCGCGAGCGTCGAAGCGCAGGCCGGCGATGCCTGCGGCTTCGCCGAATTGCTGCAGGATGGCTGCGGGGCTGCTCATCAGAGATCTTCCTCGTCGATGGCCACGTCCAGGGCGTCCTGGATGGCGCTCAGGGTGGACTGCCGGGCTTCGGGGTCAGGGAAGACCTGCAGGGGAAGGTCGCGCATCAGGGTCTTGATGCCGGCAAGAAATACCACTTGTCCCTCGGGCGATGCAACGCCGTGCTGCTGCGCCATGGTCGTGAAGCGCGATCCGTTGAGCCATTTGTCCGCCGTGAGCGCCACCAGATCCCGCATCAGGCGTTCGCCGTCCGGCGTGCCCAGGCGCTTGGCCTTCAGGTCGCCGGACAGCGCCTCGCAGCGTTCGAGCACGGTCACGGCGACTTGCAGGTGATACAGGTCGCTGGCAAGCGCCTGCAGCCGTTGCGGCGAGGCCGAAGGCCGCATGGACGCCAGATCCCGCCCCAGCGCCTGGACCAGCTGCTTCAGGCCCCGGCCCGCATCCTTGCCGCCGAACCGGTCCAGGGCCAGGCCGAGAGTTCCTCCCAGGGTGTTCTCGCCCAGGACGATGTCGCGGTAAGTGTCCTGGAAGGCCTGGACTCCCCGGGCATCCGCGGCGAATTCCGCGGCGCTGCCCAGGGTGTTGATTCCGGCCCGGATCTGGGGGCCGCTCTCGATTTCCAGGTCGGCCAGCGCGTCGCGCAGGGATTCCAGCAGCTCGGGGCGGGCGCCTTCCTGTTCGCCCTTGCGCAGGGTGTATTGCAGGGCCAGGTACTGCTGCGACACATCGCCGAAGGCCTGGGCGGCCTGCTGCCTGGGCGACCCCTGGCCCGAAAGCAGTCTGGCCACCAGCTCTTCGAGCTTGGCCTGGGCGTACGGATTCTGGGTCTGCTGCAGCATCTCGAGGATTTCCTCGAGGCGCATCAATTCCATGGGGCGTTCGGGCTTGATCTTGCGCTGAGCGTGATGCTTGCTTTCGACCTTTTCAGCCATGTGCAGGCTGATTTCCTCGGCCGCGTCTCCCAGGGACGAGATCTCCCCGTCGATCAGCACCGCCTGCTCGCCCAGCAGGGTGCCGGTCCGGGATTGCCCGGCATCGAACCCGGCTTGCTGGCCAAGTGAGCCGAAGCCGGGGGGCGTGGTGGGTCCTCCGGTGTCGATGCGATTCATGTTGGGCGGGGCTCCGCGTTGATGCTGTGACCGAATAGTAACCGTGCCGTGCGAAAGGTTCCCTTGGAAAGGGGGAGGGAAGCTCCCCCGGGCATGCATGCAGGGTTTTTACGGATATGAAAAAGGAATGCGGCGGGGATGGAACTGGCGGCAAGTGGATGCCACTAATGCTCTCGAAGGCGGTGATGTCTGGTCGGTTTTCCCGACCGGAACTCCCGGACGGGATCGGTTACTGACCTGATGGTCGGGTTTCAAATGAAGTTTCAACGATAGGATGATCCAGTTATGAGCTCCCCCGTAACGAACAACGGCGGCATCAATTTCCAGGCCGCGCTGGCCAGCGGCGACATCCAGACCATCATCCAGATGGTGCAGAGCGAGCGCGTCCGGCTGCTGGACACGCAGCTGGTGGACCAGGTCAAGGCC
>Ga0182743_1001748_pt1 | contig 20503 bp, 17 predicted proteins | sample eDN3rd30CKraftOP_FD_128522 | JGI IMG/M metagenome (GOLD analysis project Ga0182743, IMG submission 128522) | Enriched Organic Plus compost microbial communities from Emeryville, California, USA - eDNA 3rd pass 30_C Kraft OP (version 2) (version 2) ... | reverse complement strand
TCGGATGCGGCGGGCGGGGCCGGGGCCCCGCGGCTTGCATGCTTACATCACGCGGCTGCGGTATTCGCCGGTGCGGGTGTCGATCTCGATCTTGTCGCCGATGGCGCAGAAGAGCGGCACCGGCAGCTCGTAGCCGGTGTTGATCTTGGCCGGCTTGAGCACCTTGCCCGAGGTGTCGCCGCGTACGGCGGGCTCGGTGTAGATGATCTCGCGCACCACCGAGGTGGGCAGTTCCACCGAGATGGCGCGGCCGTCGTAGAACACCACTTCCACGGGCATGGCCTCTTCGAGGTAGTGCAGGGCGTCGCCCATGCTGTCGGCCTCGACCTCGTACTGGTTGTATTCCTCGTCCATGAACACGTACATGGGGTCGGCGAAGTACGAGTAGGTGCATTCCTTGCGGTCGAGCACGACCACGTCGAATTTCTCGTCGGCCTTGTAGACGGCCTCGCTGCCCGAGCCGGTCAGCAGGTTCTTGAACTTCAGCTTGACGACGGCGGCGTTGCGCCCCGACTTGTTGTATTCGGCCTTCTGGACGACGAGCGGGTCGTTGCCCACCATCACCACATTGCCCACGCGCAGTTCCTGTGCGGTCTTCATCGATCGAACTCCGGGATTTCCGTATAGCTCCGCCTGGCTGCAGGTCTTGGCCGGAGCAATTGCCACAAAACTTCGTATTCTAACCCGTCCGGGCCTGCCGCAGGATGAAGGCGGCCAGGGCGTCGGCCAGGTCGGGCCGGGAGGCGGCCTCGCGGGCCCGGGCGTCGGCGTGGGCGGTCCAGTCCGGCCAGGCCGGGCCGGCCAGCGCGCCGGCCAGGGCCCGGGCGACGGGCGCGGCGCCCGGGGCGGCGTTCCAGGCCATGAACAGCTCGCGCACGGGCGGCGGGGCCTCGTAGCGGTCCAGCCAGGCGGCCAGCTTGTCCAGGTGGGCGTCCTCGTCCTGCGGGTAGATCTGCCAGACCAGGGGCCGGCCGGCCCACAGGGCGCGCACGAAGGAGTCCTCGCCGCGCACGAAGTTGGCCTCGGCCGTCCAGAGCAGGCGGTCGTAGCCCGGCTGGGTCAGGAAGGGGATGCGGGCGATCCAGGCGCGGCCGCGCCGGCCTTCGGCCAGGCCCGGCGCCACGCCCTGGGGCGCCAGCAGCAGCGCGGGCGGCAGCTCGGGGTCGGCCAGGGCGTCGATCGGCGCGCCCGCCAGCGCATCGGCCAGTTCGGCGGCCGGCGCATGGGGGTAGCAGAACAGGGTGTGCAGCCGCGCGCCGTCGCGCCAGGCCTGCAGCGCGCCGGCCGGCAGGCCCAGGCCGGCCAGGAAGGCGTCCTGCCGCGCGCGGTCGGCGCGCCAGGCGTCGCGCTCGGCGATCAGGCCGGGCTCGCGCAGCAGGCCGCCGGTGGCGGCGGTGAAGCCGGGGAAGAAGAAGTGCTTGACCAGGCCGCCGGCCTGCGGCGAGGGCAGGCCGTGGCAGGACTCGATCCAGTCCTCGGCGCTGAGGTATTCCAGGTTGACCCAGACCGGCCGGCTTTCGGCCATGCGTGCCACGAAGGCGGGCGGGGGATCGCAGGCGAAGGCCTCGATCACCGCGTCGCCGGGCTCCAGGTCGGGCGCGGGGCGGGTCCAGTGCACGACTTCGACGCCCTGCACGGCCTGGCGCGCGGCCTGCGCGTGCACGCCGGGCTCGATGCGCGCGAAGGGCGCCAGGTCGTCCACCCACAGGCGCACCGTCCAGCCCAGGCCGTGCGCCAGCCGGCGCGCCAGCCGCCAGCACACGCCGATGTCGCCGTAGTTGTCCACGACCCGGCAGAAGATGTCGGCGCGCATGAGTGGGGTGGGGGTGGGTCGGGGCGTCGGCGGATGCCTGCGGCGAGCGTCTACTGCAGCGGGCAGTCGCCGGCGCGCCGTCAGTGGAAGTGCGCCGGCGCCGTGTCGGCGTCCTCGGGCAGCTCGGCGTGCACCATCTCGCCCAGCGGGTTGGGGAAGTGCGGCGCGCCGCAGTCCTCGCAGTAGTCGGGCGGCAGCAGGCCGGGCAGGCGGCGGATGTCGGTCACGCCCTGCTCCTTGAGCAGCGCGGCGATCTCGTCGGCGATGTCGGGCTGGACCTCGTCCTCGCCGGCGGGCGCTTCGTCCTCGCGGCCGTACAGCGGCCAGACGCAGCCGTAGATGACGTCGTTGCGGTTGCGCGGGGTGAAGCCGATGCGGTATTCGTCCACGCGGGTCTCGCCGCAGCCGCCGATGACCGCGCGCAGCTGCGCGGGCGGCAGGCTGAGCGAGCTTTCCAGCCAGGAGATGGCGGCCTTGAGCGCCAGCGGGCGCACGCGTCGGTCGGCCTCGCGGTTGCTGACGTAGTAGGCGTCGGGCAGCAGGCACTCGAAGCCGCAGCCGGGCAGCAGCTGGGTCAGCGTCGGGCGGGCCTGGGCGATCCACTGCTCCAGGCTGGCCTGGCGGCCGGCGTCGTGCTCGCCGGGCGCTTCCTGCCAGCGGAACAGCGGCTGGTGCTCGGGCGCCGCCACCGCGCCGACCACGTAGCGGGTGTCGGCCAGCATGTTGGCCGTCTCGGCCTCGCCGCCGAAGGAGGCGGGGCGCGGGCCGTCGCCGCCCAGGGCCTGCTGGCCCAGGCGGTGCAGCCACTGCCAGGTGTCGGAAAAGGAGCGCGGCATCTGGTCGATGCTGACCAGGCGCGGCAGCAGCGCCAGCCGGGCGTCGGCGGCCAGCACGTGGCCGTGCAGCTGCGCGGCCAGCGCGTCCAGCGCGGCGCGCGGGATGGGACCGGCCGGAATGGTGTAGCGCGTCCAGGCCACCAGCGGCGCGACGATGAGCAGCACGTCGTGGCGCTGGCCGTCCTTTTCGAGCACGCAGGATTCGGACAGCGTTTCGGCCTGCTCGATCAGGACTTCGTAGGCGCCGGGGTTGGCCTGGGACAGGTGGTCCAGCGCGGCTTCCAGCGGCGCGTCGTTGCCGCCGCGCATCAGTTTGACCAGGATCTGCGCGAGCTGGCCTTCCCAGTAGCGGTCTTCGACGCGGCTGCCGGAGCTGTTCAGCGCCAGGGCCAGCGCCACCAGCCGCGAGGCGTCGCGGTTCAGGCGGGGGGAATTCGAATTGCGGGTGCGTGGCATGGGCGGAACTGCGCAGGAATCAAACCCCGTAGTTTACTGCCGGCCCTGCGTCCGCGCGCGTCCGGACGGGACCGCCGCGGCGCGTGGGGTGATTCCGAGCCGGCGCGGTGTCCGCGCGGTGTCCGTATCCTGCCCGCGCCGTCTCGCGCCTAGCCGGCCTGGCCCGGCGCCTGCCCGGCGGGCGGGACCAGCACGTAGACCTTGCGCACGGTGCGCCGGACGTCCCACACGCCCGTGGTCATGGGCGGCATGAAGATCGTGTCGCCGGCGCGGATGGCGATGGGCGCCTGGCCGTCGGGCGTGAAGGTGCATTCCCCTTCCAGGATGTGCATGACCTCGCCGGCCTGCACCTGGCGGCGGAACTTGCCCGGCGAGCATTCCCAAACGCCGGTGTCGGCTGCCGTGCCGGCGACGGCCACCTTGCGCCCGCGCAGCCGGCAGGCCGGTTCGGACAGCGGCACGGGCACGGGGCCCAGGTCGTCGAGGTCTGCCAGCTCGCGGGTCTGCTGGATGTGCTGAATGGACATGCAATGCTCCGGTGGGGCGGGGTCAGAGGAATTTGTCGCACAGGCCGTAGTAGGCGACCGCGAGACCGATGTACAGGCGCTTCAGGCCGTGGAAGGGGATGGGCCGGATGGGCGAGACGGGGTAGGGCAGCGGCTCGCCCGCGGCGATGGCGCGCGCCAGGTAGCGGCCCATCTGGGTGGCCAGCGCCACGCCGCGGCCGTTGCAGCCGAGCACGATGCGCAGGTTGGGCGAAGGCTCGTGCACGTGCGGCACGAAATCGCGCGTCAGCGCGATGCGGCCCGCCCAGCGGTAGGTGAAGGGCACGCCGGCCAGCTGCGGGTAGAGCAGGCGCGCGCTGCGCTCCAGGTGCGCCCAGTCGCCTTCCGAGCTGGGGTCCGGGAAGTGGCCGCGCCCGCCCAGCAGGAAGCGGCCCTGCGCGTCGCGCCGGAAGTACAGCAGCAGGCGCCGCGAGTCGGAGGCCACCTCGCCGCCCGGCAGGATGCCGGCGCCGATGCGCGCCTCCAGCGGGTCGGTGGCGACGATGAAGCTGTTGCCCGCGATCACCGTGCGGCCCAGGCCCGGCCACAGGCCGTCGGTATAGCCGTTGGTGGCGATCAGCGCGTGCTCGGCGCGCACCTGGGCGCCCGACTGCGTGCGCGCCGTCCAGTGCCGGCCCGAGCGCTCCAGCGAGACCACGGGCGAATGCCCGTGCACCGCGGCGCCGGCGGCCTGCGCGGCGGCGAGCAGGCCGCGCGTGTAGCTCAGCGGCTGGATGCTGCCGGCGCGCCGGTCCAGCCAGCCGCCCAGGAAGTGCCGGGTGCCCAGGCGCGCGGCCAGCGCGTCGCGGTCGAGCATTTCTGCCGGCGCGCCGCGCGCCATCCACTGGCGGGCGCGGCCCTGCACCGCCTCCAGCGCGCGCGGCGAATGCGCCGGCTGTATCCAGCCGGCGCGCACCGCGTCGCAATCGATGCGGTGCTTGCCGATGACGTCGAAGACGGCGTCGGCCGCGCTGGCCACCATGTGCAGCAGGGGCTCGCCCCGGATGCTGCCGTGGCGGGCCAGGATTTCGTCCGGGTCGTGCTTGATGCCGGGGATGACCTGACCGCCGTTGCGCCCCGATGCGCCCCAGGCGGGCTCGCGCGCTTCCAGCACGCAGGCCTTGACGCCCTGCTCGGCCAGGTGCAGCGCCGTGGACAGCCCGGTGATGCCCCCGCCCACGATCACGACGTCGCAATCCGTCCGGCCGGACAGCGGCGGGGCGGGCGGCGCCCCGATGGCGGTTTCTTCCCACAGGGACCGGTAGGCCCCGTACTGCTCGGTGGATGGCATGTAAGTCTTCAGCGCGTGCCGGGGAAGGGGAAGGGAGCCGGGTCGGCGAAGCGGCGCAGCACGTTCTCGGTGATGCGCGAAACGTTGTTGTCGTAGCCGTTCCAGGCCAGCGACGCGCCCCAGGTGATCGAGCCGGTGGAGAACACCGCGCCGCCGTTCGGGCATTCGAAGAACACCAGGTCGGCGTAGCAGTACTTGGCTTCCTCGCCGTTGATCGTGGGGTGGTGGTAGGTGGTTTCCTCGGGCACGACGTTGTAGTAGCGGGTGTGCTTTTCCGAGCGGGCGACGATCAGCGCGTGCGCCGGCGTGCCCAGGCGGAAGTCGGCCCGGTCGATCTCGTCGCCGGCCGCGCCGCCGCCGCTGCTGCCGAAGTCGCCGATGATCTCGTCGCCCACGCCGTCGAACATGAAGGCCACGCGCGGGTCGTGGCTTTCCGGCCGGCGGCGGTAGTAGGACGAGGCGTCGAAGCCGGTGGCCGTCGTGCCCACGCCCACCAGCGTCTGCGGGGCGATGCCGATGCGCCGCCAGGTGCCGCCGTATTCGCCGGTGTAGCTGTGGTAGCTCTCGCCGGCCGGGGTCTCGGTGTAGCGCGCGCCGGTCTCGGTGCGGCGCAGCTCCATCAGCCAGGGCTTCTCGGGGTGGTAGGCGCAGCGCCAGTAGAAGCCGTTGCCGCCCATGTACATCAGCCGCCCGCCCTGCTGCTGGAAGGCGACCATGGCCTGCCACATGCGCGTGGTCCAGTATTCCGGGTGGGCGCCGGTCACCACCGCGCTGTAGCCGGACAGGGCCGCCAGGCCTTCGGCGTGCAGCATGTCGTCGGTGATGACGTCGTACTCGAAGCCCTTCTCGTCCAGCCAGTCCAGGTAGTGCGTGTCGCCGTTCAGCGACCAGGTGCGGCACTGCAGGTGCATGCTGAAGACCGGGCGGCGGCGCGAGCAGTAGTACACGCCGTAGCCGTCCGAATGCGTGTCGTAGTGCGACAGGCCCAGCTCGCGGTGCTCGCCCAGGTAGATTTCCCAGGGGTAGAGCACCATGAAGTTGCCGGCCTTCATTTCCATGCCTTCCTCGTCGAGCCGGTAGTGCGAGTTGGAATAGGCCAGGTAGGTGGCGGTGGAGGCCAGGAAGGCGATGCGCTTCCTGGGCGCGCCGGGAGCCGGGCGGACGATGAAGGTGATGCGCTCCTCTTCGCCCTGCGGGCCGGTCAGGCGCGCGGCGTACAGGCCGCTGGGCAGGTCGGCGGGGATCGTCAGGCTGAAGTCCGTTTCCCAGCCGGCGTCCTCCAGCGTGTCGTCGTGGAAGTGCAGGGCGCCGTAGTGGTCCGGACAGTCGCGCCAGTCCATCGCCGTGGCGTCCCAGCGCACGCCGGGCACGGCGCGCGTGGGCAGGTTCTCGATGCGGCCGGCGCGCCAGGCCGCGGCGGTGTCGACGATGACGTCGCTGTCGATGCGCTGCGAGAAGTCCCAGGACGACAGCGGCGGCGCGCTGTGGCGGCGGGCGGCGGCGGCCACGCGCAGCTGCGCCACGTCCTGCTCCGTGGCGGCGCAGGGCAGCAGGGTGGGCGAATCGACGCGGCCGTTGTAGTGCCTGTCGTAGCGGGGGAAATCGCGGCCCGTGGGGGCGGCGCCCACGACCAGGGGCAGCGGGTCCAGCGCCGCGGCGCCGACCGCGGGCAGCGTGCCCTGCGCGGCCGCGCCGGTGCCGGCGGCGATCAGCGGGTTGGCCGGCGCCTGGGACAGCGACACCGCGCCGGAGGACCCGTCCACCGTCACGGCCACCAGGTACCACTGGCGCTCGACCACCGGCACGTCCAGGGTGACGCGGCCGAGCCTGCCGGCCTCGCCCTGCTCCCAGAACAGCCGGCCCTGCGCGTCCAGGCCCAGCACGTAGCCGCTGCGCGCGGCCGCGTCCCAGCGCGCCAGGATGGCCTGCTCGCCGCCCTTGCGCGGCAGGGTGGGCATGACGGCCAGCAGCCAGCTGCGCACGCCCGCGACTGGCTCGCGCAGCGGCGGCGCCACGGCGCGCGAGCCGGTCTCGGTGGGCTGGTGGCGGCCGGCCACGCCGCGGGCGATGCCGGCCTGCACCACGGTTTCCTTCAGGCCCGGCGCGCCCGGCGACACGTCGCCGCTGCGCACGCGCACCAGGTCGGCGTCGTAGCGCAGGGGGCGCTCGCAGCTGACCTTGAACTCTATCGTTTCCCCGGGCGCGACCGTCCAGGTGCTGGGGTAGCCCAGAATCTCGTACATGCTTGCTCCGTGTATGGCCGCGACCCGGCGCTGCGGGCCGCTTCGGTGGTCTTTGCCGTGCTGGCGCGCCGGCGGCTCAGTCGAGGCCAACTGGCCAGGGGTAGGGGGAGATCGCCGCCCAGCGCAGCTTCAGCAGCGCCCACTGCGCCTCGGCCAGCGTGGCGTAGCGCTCCTGGCCCAGCGCGACCGGCTCGCCGCGCGCCTGCCCCATGGTGCCGATGGCGTATTCGGAATACGGCACGGTGCAGACGATGACCTGCTTGCCCGCCAGCGGGCCCATGCGCAGGCGGTTGAGCAGCCGGTTCAGCTTCAGCGGCCGGTTCCTGGTGGTGGTGGTGCGGAAATACTTCAGCAGTTCGGCGTCTTCGGGCTGTATCTCGTACATGGCGGTCCTGCGGGCGGGGATGCGGCGGTCAGTGGTCGCGCTCCGGGGCGGCGAACAGCTCCAGCCCCACGGTGCGCTCCAGCAACAGCACGATGGAAAGGGTCAGGGCGATCAGGAAGGTGGCGATGGCGGCGATGACCGGGCTCGCGCTTTCCTGGATCTGGGTGAGGATGCGCACCGGCAGGGTGTTGACGTCGGGCGCGATCAGGAAGACCGTGATGGTCGCCTCGTCGAACGAGACGATGAAGCAGAACAGGAAGGCCGAGATCAGCCCGGGGCGGATCATGGGCAGCGTCACCGTGCGCAGCACCTGCGCCGGGCGCGCGCCCAGGCTCATGCTGGCTTCCTCCACCGAGGGGTCGAGCTTGCGCAGCGAATTCAGGATGGGCCGGTAGGCGAAGGGCAGGGTGATGATGCAATGCGCGAGTACGATGCCCAGGTAGGTCCCGCCTATGCCCAGCAGCCCCAGCAGGCCCAGGAAGGCCACGCCCAGCGCCGCGTTGGGGAAGACCAGCGGGAACATGATGAGCGATTCCATCAGGCCGCGGCCGGCGAAGCGGTAGCGGTCGATGGCCAGTGCGCCCAGCAGGGCCACGGCCGTGCTCAGCATCGCCACCAGCGCGGCCAGCCCGGCGCTGATCGCCACCAGGTGCAGCCACTGCGCGTCGGTCAGGAATTCCAGGTACCAGCGCCAGGACAGCTCGCCCAGCGGCACCGTGAAATAGCCCGACTCGGTGAACGAGGAGATCGCGACGATGACGATGGGCAGCGGCAGGAAGGCGAACAGCAGCGCCAGCAGGAAGCGCAGGACGAGCCGCATGGTCAGGCCCCCCTGCCGGAGACGCGCGCGGCCACCCGGCGCTCGATGATTTGCAGCGGGATGACCAGCGAGAAGGCCACCAGCACCAGCACGATGGCCATGCTGGCCGCCTTGGGATAGTCGAACACTTGCAGCACGTCCTGGTATATCTGGGTGGCCAGCATGCCGTCGCGCACCCCGCCCAGCAGCAGCGGCGTGACGATGGCGCCGGTCGACAGCAGGTAGACCAGCATGGCCCCGGTGATCACGCCCGGCAGGCTGAGCGGCCAGGTCACGTTCAGGAAGGTGCGCACCGGCCCGGCCGACAGCATCTGCGAGGCTTCGTCCAGTGATCGGTCCAGGTGCAGCAGCACCGCCAGCACCGAGACGATGAAGAAGGGCACGAACACGTGCACCAGGCCGATCACCACGCCGGTCATGTTGAAGATCATGCGCAGCGGCGTGTCGATCGCGCCCAGCGACAGCAGCAGCGAGTTCAGCGTGCCCTTGGTGCCCAGGATCACCACCCAGCCGTAGGTGCGCACCACCACGCTGACCAGCCAGGGCGTGATCACCAGCATCATCAGGAAGTTGCGGTTGCCGCGGTAGCGCGCGATGGCGTAGGCGATGGGGTAGCCGACCAGGGCGGCGACCACGGTGACCGCCAGGGACACGAGGATGGTGCGGACCAGCACCTCGACGTAGTCGGCCCGCGCGAAGAAGCGCGCGAAGTTGTCCAGCCCCGGCCCGTCGCCGGTGGCCAGCGATTCGGCCACCAGGTAGGCGATGCCGGCGACGAACAGCGCGATCAGCGCCAGCGGCGGCAGCAGCAGGGCGAGCGGGGGCCGGGCGGGTTTCATCGGCGGACCGTTTTCCTTTGTGGCTTCAACGGGCACCAATCAGCGGCCGGCGCCGGCCATGGCGCGCTCGACCAGCTCGATGCGCTCCTTGCGGGTGTCGGCGATGAACTGCCAGTCGGGCTGGTAGAGCGAGTCGCGCAGCTCGGCCAGCGGCCGGCCCAGCTCCTTCTGCGCCTGCTCGGACAGCCTGGCCTGGCCGTTGAGCGGCAGGTAGCCGGCGATGTCGGCGATGCGTTCCTGGCCGGCCGGCTGGGCCACGTAGTCCAGCCACTTCATGTAGCTGTCGCGGTCCTTGGCGTTCTTGGGCACCACCACCATGTAGGGCAGCATCAGCCCGCCTTCCTTGGGCACGACCATTTCCACGTTGGTCTGGCCGTCGCGCTTCATCTGCCAGATGCGCGTGGAGTAGTAGGGCGCCGCGGCGACTTCGCCGCGCTGCAGGAGCTGGTTCATCTGCGCCATGGAGCTGTACATGGCCAGCGAGTTCTTGCCCAGCGCGGTCAGCAGCGCCAGGCCCTTGTCGGTGCTGCGCTCGTCGCCGCCCTCGGCCACCGACATGATGGTCAGGTCGTAGGCCGCGCTGTAGACCGGGCGCGTGACCGACAGCTTGCCGTTCCACTTGGGGTCGCCCAGCGCTTTCCAGGAGGCGAAGTCGTCCGGCTTGGCCAGGTCGGTGTTGACCGCCACGCCGTAGTACGCGAAGTAGGTGCTGACGCCGATCAGGCGGCCGTCGGGCGCCTTGAGCAGGTACTTCTCGGGCACGTCCTTCAGCGCCGGGAAGTCCTTCATGTCGAAGTCTTCCAGCAGGCCGTCCTTGTACATCTGGGCGGCCTCGAACAGCGACGAGATGGCGGCGTTGAACTTGGGCGCGTCCTTCTGTGCGCGGATCTGCGCCTCGGGCGTGGGCACTTCGACGATCTTGACCGGGATGCCGCTTTCCTTGCTGAAGGGCTCGGCGAAGGCCTGGCGCCAGGCCGCGCCGACGCCGCCGCCCCAGGTGGCCATGGTGATTTCCTGCGCGTGGGCCGCGCCGCACAGGGCAAGGGCGGCTGCCGCGGCCGCGAGTTTCCACTGGGCAATCCGACGTGTCTTCATTGCTGCTCCTAGGCAGTAAGGCGATGGGCTAAAGGGACACCACGCAGGCGCGGCGGTCGTCCCAGGTCAGGCCGACGACCTCGCCCTGGCCGGGGAGCGCCTGGCCGTCGTGGGGATGCCAATCGGCGATCAGGGTGCGCGCGCCCGCCTGCAGCCACAGGCGCGTGTTCTGCCCGGCGTAGACCAGGCGGGCGACGCTGGCGCGCAGCCGGCCCGCATCGGGCGGCGCGAGCTTCAGGTATTGCGGGCGCAGCGATACGCCGGCCGGCGCGCCGGCCGGCAGGCCGTCTTCGGGCAGGTCGAACTCGCAGCCCGGCTCGGCGCAGCGCACGCGCCGCCCGCCCGCGGGCTTGTCCTCGACCACGCCTTCGAAGAAGTTGGTGTCGCCGACGAACTCGGCCACGAAGCGCGTGGCCGGCCGTTCGTAGACGGTGGCCGGGTCGCTGACCTGGTCGAGCAGGCCGTTGCGGAACACCGCCACGCGGTCGGACATGGTCAGCGCCTCTTCCTGGTCGTGGGTGACGAAGATGAAGGTGGTGCCGAGCTTTTCCTGGATCTGCTTGAGCTCGGTCTGCATCTGCCGGCGGATCTTCATGTCCAGCGCGCCCAGCGGCTCGTCCAGCAGCAGCACGCGCGGCTGCATGACGATGGCGCGCGCCAGCGCCACGCGCTGGCGCTGGCCGCCCGATATCTGGCCGATGTAGCGCCCGCCGAAGCCGGCCAGGCCGACCATGGCCAGGGCCTCGTCCACCTTGCGGGCGATGGCCGCGGCCGGCTCGCGCCGGATGCGCAGGCCGTAGCCGATGTTCTCGGCCACCGTCAGGTGCGGGAACAGCGCCAGGTTCTGGAACACCATGCCCAGCGGCCGGCGGTAGGGCGGCGCGTCCAGGATGGAGCGGCCGTCGATCAGGACCTCGCCCGAGGTGGGCGATTCGAAGCCGGCGACGATGCGTATCAGCGTGGTCTTGCCGCAGCCGCTGGGCCCGAGCAGCGTCAGGAATTCGCCCTCGCGCACGTCCAGGCTCACGCCCTTGAGCGCCGCCGCGCCGCCGAAAGTCTTGACGACGTTCCTGATCTCCAGGATCGCCGCCCCCCTTGTTTTTTCGTCCTGCATGCTCGCAGACCTTGATGTGAAGATGCGTAGGCAGGATATTGGAAGCTTATGCGGTGGGTCAATAACTTATTTTCGTGTACAGGTCTATAATTATCGCCAGACGGTAAAATATGACCGATATACGGGTAAACCAGGAGCGAGGATGCGGGACCAACGCGATGCCGAGGCGAGCGACGGCATGTTCAACCATTCGTTCGCCAAGGGGCTCAAGGTGCTGTTCGCCTTCCGCGGCGACCAGAGCGCCATGTCCCTGTCCGAAGTGGCCCAGGCGCTGGAGCTGAGCATCAGCTCGGCCCAGCGCACGCTCTACACGCTGGAGAAGCTCGGCCTGATCCACAAGTCGCCCAGGACGCGCAAGTACAGCCTGACGCTGCGCGCGCTGGAGCTGGGCTACAACTACATCGCGGCCAACACGCTGGTCGAGGCGGCCAACCCTTTCCTGGCCGAGCTGTCCAACATCACGGGCGAGACGGTCAACCTGACCGAGCCCATGGATACCGAGATGGTCTACGTCTCGCGCGTGGTGGCGGCCAAGTTCATCCCCATCCACATGCCGATAGGCAGCCGCATCCCCATGTACTGCACCGCCTGCGGCCGCGCCTATCTCAGCGCGCTGCCCGAGGACGAGGCGCGCGCGCTGCTGGCGGCTTCCGACCTGCAGCGGCACACGCAGTGGACGGAGACCGACCCGGCGCGGCTGATGGACCTGATCCAGGAGGCCCGGCGCACCGGCATCGCCCACAACAAGGAAGAGCTCTTCCTGGCCGACATGACGCTGGCCGCGCCCATCGTCGGCCGGCGCGGCGCGCCGGTGGCCGCCGTGCACATCGTCGCGCCCACCAGCCGGTGGACGCTGGACGAGGCCTTCGCGCGGCTGGGGCCGGCGCTGCTGGATTGCGCGCGCGGGATCACGAACGCGGTGCGGAACATCACCTGAGGACGGCGGGCCGGTTCCGGCCGCGCGATAATCGCGCCGTTGCACTCTCGACCAGGAGGCCGCGATGGCCTGGCCCGCGCTGTTCATCTCCCACGGCTCGCCCATGATGGCGGTCGACCCCGGCCGCACCGGCCCCGCGCTGTCCGCCTGGGCGGCCGGGCACGGCGCGCCGCCGGGCGGCATCCTGGTGGTCTCGCCGCACTGGCGCGGCCACGGCATGGCCCTGACCACGCGGGCGCGCCAGCAGGCCTGGCACGACTTCGGCGGCTTCCCGCGCGAACTGTACGAGCTGCGCTACGACGCGCCCGGCGCCCCCGCCCTGGCCGACCAGGTGGCAGAGCTGCTCGCCGCGCAGGGCCTGGCGGTGCAGGCCGACCCCGGCCAGCCGCTGGACCACGGGGCCTGGGTGCCGCTGCGCTACCTGTACCCGGACGCCGACGTGCCCGTGGCCCAGCTGTCGCTGGACGCCGGGCGCGACGCGCATGCCCAGCACGCGCTGGGCCGGGCGCTGGCGCCGCTGCGCGAGCGCGGCGTGCTGGTGATCGGCTCGGGCTCGCTGACCCACAACCTGCGCGATATGGATCCGCGCGCCGACGCCCCGCCGCGCGACTACGTGCCCGGCTTCCAGCAATGGGTGGCGCAGCGCCTGGAAGAGGGCGACGTCCCCGGCCTGCTGGATTGGCAGCAGGCGCCGGGCGCGCTGCGCGCCCACCCGCACGACGACCACCTGATGCCTTTCTTCGTGGCCCTGGGTGCGGGCGGCCTGCCGGCGCGCCGGCTGGTGGACGAAGTCCGCTATGGCGCGTTGGCGATGGATTCCTACCAGTTCGGCTAGAAGGCGGGCCGCCGGCGAGGGCGGCCGGCGAGCCGTCCCCGGGGCGGGAGGGTTGGCCCGTTCCGGTCTAGCGTTGCGTCGCGCCGCGCAGCGTCTCGATCCGTTCGGCGGTCGGCGGATGGGTGGACAGCCAGCCGGGCAGGGCGCCGCCGCCGGCCTTGGCTTCCAGGCGCTCCAGCATGCGCGCCAGGCTGTCCGGGTCGGCGCCCGCCGCGGCCAGCAGGGCCGCGGCCCGGGCGTCGGCCTCGCGCTCGAAGTCGCGGCTGTAGGCCGCGTCCAGCAGGCCGGTGCCGGCCACCACGGCGTCGTTCAGGAAGCTGCCCGCGTCGCCGCTGACCAGCATCACCGCCGCGCTCAAGCCCACGGCGCGCGCCAGCCGGCGCAGGCCGTGGCGCGCGTCGATGTGGCCGATCTCGTGGGCCAGCACGCCCGCCAGTTCCCGCGGGTCGCCGGCCAGGTCCAGCAGGCTGTCGGTGACGACGATGGCGCCGCCGGGCAGGGCCAGCGCATTGGCGCCCAGGCGGCCCGCCCGGCGCAGCTCCAGGCGCACCGGCGTGGCCTGCCGGCCCTGCGCCGCCTCGCGCGCCGCGCGGGCGCGCAGCAGGCCGTCCAGCGTGTCCTGCAGGGCCTGGCGCCTGGCCGGGGCGGCCTGGCTGGGGTCCAGTACCGTGCGGTCCAGCGCGTCCAGCACGCCTTGCCCGATCGCCGCCTCCACCCCGTAGGGCGCCAGCATGGCCGCACGGTCGGCCGCGTAGGGCAGGCCCCAGCGCACCGCCGCGGCGCAGACCGCAAGCAGCAGCACGGCGATGGCCAGCAGGCGCGGGCGCAGCCGCTCCAGCCCGTGCAGGCGGGCGCCGCGCCCGCCCTTCAGGCGCGCGCGCAGCGCGTCCGCGCCGGCATGGTCGTGGGTCTCGAAGACGCGGCCGTCGGCCAGCTCGATGCGCTGCACCGGCGTATCCAGCCGCGCAGGCCAGCGCAGGGCGGAGGGCGCCAGCGCCTCCTGCTCGCCGCCGCCATCCAGCCGCAGCACCGCGCCGGCGCCGTCCCGGCCGGCGTCGAGCAGCAGCCGCGCCGGCCGGTGCGCGGAGGCATGCGGTGCGTAGAGCCGGCCGGCTACGGCCAGCCGGTCCCCGCCGTCCGGATCGGTGGGCAGCAAGGGTGGCGCTTCGTCTCGTCCGGCAATTCCGGCGGAGGGCCGGGCCGGGTCGTCATGGGGCGTGGGGCTATGCGGCGTCGGCATGCGGTTTCCAAGCGCGGGACCGGGCGGGATGCCTGGCCTTGAGCCTATCTAGGCCAGCCCGTCGGTCAGCCCTTCCAGCGCGCCGAATTCCGTGCCGAAGGCGCTGGGCGAGTCGCGGTGGGTGGACACGAAGCCGTCCAGCCCCGGCGCGGCCGACAGGGCCAGGCGGGTGGCCACGTAGCGGTAGCGGCGCACCCGCGCCCAGGGGTAGAGCAGGCCCAGGCTGAACACCGTGGCCAGCAGGCCGGAAACGGTGATCCACAGATAGCGGCCGGCGGAAATGCGCGCCTGCAGCGCGTGGCCGCCCTGCACCTGCAGGCCGTCCAGCATCAACTGGTGGACCCGGCCCGCGTAGTACAGCGCGCCGACGATCAGCCCGCCGTACATGGCCGCCATGATCGCGGCCACCGGCGCGACGCTGCGGCCGCCGGAAGCGGCCGCCGTCCCGCCGGCGACCAGGCCGGCCAGCAGGTAGACGATGCCGCCGGCCGCGGCCGCGCCGGCCAGGCCCACCGCCAGCGCCATGGCACCGGCCCGGTAGCAGCGGCCCAGCGGCGGGCTGGAGCGCATGGGCGCGCCGCCCCAGCTGTGGCCGCCGACCAGGTAGCGCACGCGCATGCGGGTGGCCAGCGGCAGCAGCAGGCCCAGCGTCAGCAGCGAGGCCAGCGTCATCACCACGAACAGCAGGAAGGCGCGGCCGTAGCTGCCGCGGAAATCGAAGCGCACATTGCGCCAGCTGGTCACGCGGGCGCGAAAGCGCAGGGCGCTGTTGATCGCCCAGGGCATGGCCACCACCAGCACCAGGGTGAGCACCACGTTGGCCTGCGGCCAGACGATGCCGGGCAGCGCCGCCAGCACGACCACGGCCAGGGCCAGCAGCCGGCCCTTGAAGATCTGCCAGCCGGTCGCGTGGTATTCGAAGACGTGGCCGTCCACCTCGGTATTGGCGTTGAACCAGCGCTGCGCGCGCACCTTGGCCCAGGCCGACCAGACGCCCAGCGTGGCGACGGTCAGCAGCAGGTTGACGATCCAGATGCCGAAGTAGGCCCCGGCCGTGCCGTGGAAGCGCCAGGGCAGCAGGCGGCCGCCGCCGTCGCCGGAAGGCGGCGGGTCATCGGAAAGCGGGGGAGCGGTATCGGCAGGCAGGGGCTGGGACTGCGAGACATACGGTTCGGATCGCACGGCGTATCGGGTCCAGGAAGCGGCATTGCCCGAATCCGAAACGCTCGCCCGGGCAGCCCCAGAGGGGCCGCGCGATCATACCCGGTCAACCTTGGCGGGCCAATGGCGCGGGCGCTCCGGCCCCTGGCCTGCGGCGCCGGACCCGCAGGCCCGGCGCCGCTCGCGCATCCGCCGGCGCCATGCCGGCCCGTTGCGCTCCGGCTACGCCGCCAGCAACTGGCGCAGCACGAAGGGCAGGATGCCGCCGTGGTTGTAGTAGTCCACCTCGATCGGCGTGTCGATGCGCAGCAGCACCGTCACCCGGCGCTCCGTGCCGTCCTTGCCGCGGATCACCAGGGTGGCGTCCTGCTGCGGCCGGATGCCGTTCTCCAGGCCTTCCACGTCGAAGGTTTCCTCGCCCGTGATGCCCAGCGACTGCACGCTGTCGCCGCCCTTGAACTGCAGCGGCAGCACGCCCATGCCCACCAGGTTGCTGCGGTGGATGCGCTCGAAGCTGCGCGCCACCACGGCCTTCACGCCCAGCAGCTGGGTGCCCTTGGCGGCCCAGTCGCGCGACGAGCCGGTGCCGTATTCCTCGCCGCCGAACACCACCGTGGGCGTGCCCTGGGCCACGTACTTCATGGCCGCGTCGTAGATCGACATCTGCTCGCCCGTGGGCTGGAACAGGGTCTCGCCGCCCTCGAAGCGCGTGCCGTCGGGCCGGGCCGGGATCATCAGGTTCTTGATGCGCACGTTGGCGAAGGTGCCGCGCATCATGATCTCGTGGTTGCCGCGGCGCGAGCCGTAGCTGTTGAAATCGGCCTTGAGCACGCCGTGCTCCTTGAGCCACTTGCCCGCCGGGGACGTCTCCTTGATGGAGCCGGCCGGCGAGATGTGGTCGGTGGTGACCGAATCGCCGAAGATGCCGAGCGCGCGCGCGCCGCGCACCGCCGGCATGGGCGCCGGCTGCATGGCGAAGCCCTGGAAGAAGGGCGGCTCGGCGATGTAGGTGGACTCCGGCCAGTCATAGACCTGGCCGGACACGCCCTCGATCTTCTCCCACAGCTTGCCGGGCTTGCTCTTGACCTGCGAGTAGTTGGCCTGGAAGGCGTCCGGGTCCAGCGCGTACTTCAGCAGCGCCTCGATCTCGTCGGTGGTGGGCCAGATGTCGCCCAGCCAGACGTCGCCCTTCCTGCCGCGGCCCACGGGCTCGGTCATCAGGTCGCGCGTGACGGTGCCGGCCAGCGCGTAGGCCACCACCAGCGGCGGCGAGGCCAGGAAGTTGGCCTTGATGTTGGGGTGGATGCGCGCCTCGAAGTTGCGGTTGCCCGACAGCACGGCCGCGCACACCAGGTCGTTCTCGACGATGGCCTGGTTCAGGTCGGCCGTCAGGTCGCCGGCGTTGCCTATGCAGGTGGTACAGCCGTAGGCGGCCACCGCGAAGCCGAGCTTTTCCAGGTAGGGCAGCAGGCCGGTCTTCTCCAGGTATTCGGTGACCACGCGCGAGCCGGGCGCCAGCGAGGTCTTGATGTGCCTGGGCACCTTCAGGCCGGCCTCGACCGCCTTCTTGGCCAGCAGCCCCGCGGCCAGCAGCACGCTGGGGTTGGAGGTATTGGTGCAGGAGGTGATCGCGGCGATCAGGATGTCGCCGTTGCGCACCGTGGTGCCGGCGCTGGTGACGAAGGGCTGCGACAGCTTCCCGGCCGGCTGGGCAAAGCCGTTCTCGGCCACCGGCTTGCTGAAGAGATCGACGAAGGTGTTCTTGACGTTGCCGATCTCGATGCGGTCCTGCGGCCGCTTGGGGCCGGCCAGCGAGGGCGCCACGGTGGACAGGTCCAGCGTCAGCAGCTTGCTGTAGGCGATGTCCGAGCCCTTGGGCACGCCGAACATCTTCTGCGCCTTGAAGTAGGCCTCCAGCGCGGCGATCTCGGCATCGGTGCGGCCGGTGCCGCGGAAGTATTCGATGGTGCGCCCGTCGACCGGGAAGAAGCCCATGGTGGCGCCGTATTCCGGCGCCATGTTGCCGATGGTGGCGCGCTCGGCCACCGACAGGCTGGCCGTGCCCTCGCCACAGAATTCGACGAACTTGCCGACGACTTTTTCGCGCCGCAGCATCTCGGTGATGGTCAGCACCAGGTCGGTGGCGGTGACGCCGCCGCGCAGTTTGCCCTTGAGCTCCACGCCCACCACGTCCGGGGTCAGGAAGTAGACCGGCTGGCCCAGCATGCCGGCCTCGGCCTCGATGCCGCCCACGCCCCAGCCCACCACGCCGATGCCGTTGATCATGGTGGTGTGGCTGTCGGTGCCCACCAGGCTGTCCGGGTAGTAGACGTTGTCGGCCTTGTTCCGGTGCACGCCGCGCGCCAGGTATTCCAGGTTGACCTGGTGGACGATGCCGAAGCCGGGGGGCACCACGCCGAAGGTGTCGAAGGCCTGCATGCCCCACTTCATGAACTGGTAGCGCTCTTTATTGCGCTGGAATTCCAGCTTCATGTTCAGGTCCAGCGCGTTCTTGCTGCCGAAGTAATCGACCATGACCGAGTGGTCGACCACCAGGTCCACCGGCACCAGCGGCTCGATGGTCTTGGGGTCCCGGCCCATCTTCTGCGCCACCGAGCGCATGGCGGCGATGTCGGCCAGCAGCGGCACGCCGGTGAAGTCCTGCAGCACCACCCGGGCCACCACGAAGGGGATTTCCTCCTCGCGCCTGGCGTTGGGCTGCCAGCCGGCGAGCTGGCGCACGTGTTCTTCGGTCACCTTTTTGCCGTCGCAGTTGCGCAGCACCGACTCCAGCACCACGCGCAGCGAGACGGGCAGGCGCTGCACGTCCACGCCCAGCGCCTTGCCCAGGGCGGGCAGGGAGTAGAACCGGGCCGTTTCGGCGCCGATCTTGAACGACTTGAGGGTATCGAAGGTGTTGTGCGGCATGATGGACTCCGTGATGAGACCGCGGTGAGGGGCAGGACCGGCAAGGGAAACAGTCGATTAGTCTAGCTTAAGGCTGTGATTCTCGTCAGTCTTATGTCTTATATAAGACTTGAAAGGCCAAGGCAAGTTCCCGGCCGGCCCGGGCGGGATCGGCCGGGGCCGCCGGGCGTCCCGGAGGCCCCGCCGCCGCCCCAGCCATCGGCTGGCGGAAACGCTGCCGGCACGAATTTTCACACCGGGCGGGCGCCGGCCGTCCTAACATCGAAAGATTCGCGACACCCGACACACCACCCGATACATCGGAGGCATCCCATGAACACCCTTTCCCTCGATGCGGCGCGCTCCGCGGCGCAGGCCGTAGGCGCGCTGAACATCCCCTCCATGCGCGGGCGCTGCTCCGAAGAGGAATGGCAGGCCCGTGTGGACCTGGCCGCCTGTTACCGCCTGGTGGCGCACTACGACATGTCCGACATGATCGCCAACCACATTTCCCTGCGCGTGCCGGGCGAGGAAGGCGCCTTCCTGATCAACGCCTACGGCCTGCTGTACGAGGAAATCACCGCCTCCAGCCTGCTCAAGATCGACCACCAGGGCAACATCCTGTCCTCGCCCGACTTCGGCGAGCTGGACTACGGCGTGAACAAGGCCGGCTTCGTCATCCACAGCGCCGTGCACGAGGCCCGGCCCGAGGTCGCCTGCGTGATCCACACCCACACCTGGGCCGGCATGGCCGTCTCGTCGCTGGACTGCGGGCTGCTGCCCATCAACCAGACCGCGATGCGCTTCCTGAAGGTGGGCTACCACGAATACCAGGGCGTGGTGCTGGACACCGCCGAGCAGGAGTCGCTGGTGCGCGACCTGGGCGACGGCGAGGCGCTGATCCTGCGCAACCACGGCCTGCTGACGGTCGGCCGCACCATCGGCGAGGCCTTCAACTGGATGCACCGGCTGGAGCTGTCCTGCCGCGCGCAGCTGGCCGCCATGGCGTGCAACACGCCGCTGCGCCCGGTGCCCGACGAGGTGCTGCAGGCCACCTACATGAACTACCAGCCGCAGACCCGCCGCCCCTATGGCAAGATGGAATGGCCCGCGCTGCTGCGCAAGCTCGACCGCATGGACCCGAGCTACCGCGACTAGGCGGCAGTCCAGGCAGTACCGCCGGCCCGCGCGGCCGGCGCCATGACCATTAGAAATCCATAAAGGAGACATCATGAAAACCGTCCGAGCCCTGCTCGCCGGCGCTGCCGCCTGCGCCATCGCGCTGCCCGCCCTGGCAGCCGACTACCCCAGCCGCCCCGTCAAGGTCGTGGTGGCCTTCTCGCCCGGGGGCACCACCGACACGCTCACGCGCAGCATGACCAACATCCTGACCCAGAAGCTGGGCCAGCCCTTCGTGGTCGAGAACCGCCCCGGCGCCGGCGGCAACATCGGCACCGAATACGTGGTGCGCGCCGAGCCCGACGGCCAGACGCTGATCGTCAATTCGGTCGGCCCCATCGCGGTCAACCCCACGCTCACCAAGCTGTCCTACGACCCGCTGACCGACCTGGTGCCCATCGTGCAGATCGCCACCGTGCCCAACGTGCTGGTGGTGCCGCCCGATTCCCCGGCCAAGGACTTCAAGGGCTTCGTGGAGTACGTCAAGGGCAAGAAGGGCCTGAACTACTGCTCCACCGGCGTGGGCACGTCCTCGCACCTGGCCAGCTTCATGCTGATGGACCAGCTGGGGGTGGAGGCCACGCACATTCCCTACAAGGGCGCGGACGCCGTCAACGACCTGCTGGCCGGGCGCATCGACTTCATGTTCGCCACCATCCCCTCGGTGATCGGCCACATCCGCGCCGGCAAGCTGCGCGCCCTGGCGGTCAGCACCGTGCAGCGCTCGACCGGCCTGTCCGACCTGCCCACGGTGGCCGAATCCGGCTTCCCCGGCTTCGACGCCGGCTCCTGGTTCGGCTTCTTCGC
>Ga0182743_1001746_pt1 | contig 20535 bp, 17 predicted proteins | sample eDN3rd30CKraftOP_FD_128522 | JGI IMG/M metagenome (GOLD analysis project Ga0182743, IMG submission 128522) | Enriched Organic Plus compost microbial communities from Emeryville, California, USA - eDNA 3rd pass 30_C Kraft OP (version 2) (version 2) ... | reverse complement strand
GACGCCCAGCGCACCCTGCTCGCCGCGCGCGACCGGTACCTGCAGGCGCTGGCCCGCCTCGCCGAGGCGCGCGCTCGCACCGAGCGCATCTTCGGCGACCTGGCGCTGCGCTGATGGCCGGGCGCTCCCTGCGCGCCCGGCTGTCGTCGGCCCTGCTGCTGGCGGCGTTGCTGGCTACCAGCAGCCACCTTCCCTACCAGGCCTACGGCTCCGCCGCCGGGCATTGGTGCATCCATGACCTGTTCCGCGCCCTGGGCGCGCTGTCGAGCCTGATCGGCGCCTGAGGCGCGGGGCCATCCGGGAGAGTCCATGAAGTCGAGAGAAATGAAGATCGCCGCCGCCGTGCTGTTCATGCTGGCGCTGGGCGGCGCCGCCACGCTGTTGCCGGGCGGGGCCGCGCAGGCGCCGGAAGGGCATGGCGAGGCGGCCGCGCACCAGGATGGCGAACACCACGGCGAAAGCACCGCCAAGGCCCATGGCGAGGCCGCTGGCCATGGCGACGACGAGCACCACGCCGATAGCGAAGAACACGGCGAGGAAGACGCCGGCCTGCGCCTGAGCGACGAGCAGTTGCGCGTAGCCGGCGTGGAGCTGGAGTACGCCGCGCCGGCCGAGCTGTCTGCGCGCCTGAGCCTGCCCGGCGAGATCGCCTTCGACGCCGACCGCACCGCGCACCTGGTGCCGCGCGTGGCCGGGGTGGTGCAGCAGGTGGCGGCCGAACTGGGCCAGGCGGTGAAGCGCGGCGAGCTGCTGGCGGTGATCGCCAGCCCGCAGCTGTCGGACCTGCGCAGCGAACTGGCGGCGGCGCAGCGGCGCCTCGAACTGGCGCGGGTGACCTACGAGCGCGAGCGCCAGCTGTGGCAGGAGAAGGTCTCCGCCGAGCAGGACTACCTGCAGGCGCGCCAGGCCCGGCAGGAAGCCGAGATCGCCCTGGCCAACGCCCGGCAGAAGCTCGGCGCCCTGGGCGCCGGCGGCGGCGACCGCTACGAGTTGCGCGCGCCCTTCGACGGCGTGGTGGTGGAGAAGCACCTGGTGCGCGGCGAGGTGGTGGACGAGAACACCGCCGCCTTCACCCTTTCCGACCTGTCGCGGGTCTGGGCCACCTTCGCCGTGGCGCCGCGCGACCTGGCCTGGGTGCAGCTGGGCAAGGCGGCGCAGGTCGAGGCCGTGGACCTGGGCATGAGCGCCGAGGGCCGCGTCGCCCAGGTCGGCAACCTGCTGGGCGAGCAGTCGCGCATGGCCAGCGCCCGGGTGGTGGTGGAGAACCCCGGCGGCGCCTGGCGGCCGGGCCTGCCGGTACAGGTGACGCTGGCCGGCGCGCCGCGCGCGGCGGCGGTCAGCGTGGCGGAGGCGGCCATCCAGCGGCTGGAGGAACAGGACGTGGTGTTCGTCCGCCGCGACGGCGCCTTCGTCGCCCAGCCGGTGCGCCTGGGCGCGCGCGGCCAGGGCCGGGTGGAGGTGCTGCAGGGCCTGGCCGCCGGCGAGCAGGTCGCCGCCGCCGGCAGCTTCGTCCTCAAGTCGGAGCTGGGCAAGGCCAGCGCCGAGCACGCCCACTGACCGCGAGAGCAACCCATGTTCGAACGCATCATCCGTTTCGCCATCGAGCAGCGCTACCTGGTGCTGCTCGCCGTGCTGGGCATGGCCGCCCTCGGCGTGGCCAGCTACCAGAAGCTGCCGATCGACGCGGTGCCCGACATCACCAACGTCCAGGTGCAGATCAACACCGCCGCCCCCGGCTACTCGCCGCTGGAGACCGAGCAGCGCATCACCTACCCCATCGAGACCGCCATGGCCGGCCTGCCGGGCCTGCAGCAGACGCGTTCGATCTCGCGCTCGGGGCTGTCGCAGGTGACGGCGATCTTCGCCGACGGCACCGACATCTACTTCGCCCGGCAACTGGTCAACGAGCGCCTGCAGCAGGCCCGCGAGCAGCTGCCCGAGGGCGCCGAGGCGGCGCTGGGGCCGATCTCCACCGGCCTGGGCGAGATCTTCCTGTGGACCATCGAGGCCGCCGAGGACGCGCGCAAGGAGGACGGCACGCCCTACACGCCCACCGACCTGCGGGTGATCCAGGACTGGATCGTCAAGCCGCAGCTGCGCAACGTGCCCGGCGTGGCCGAGATCAACACCATCGGCGGCCAGGCCCGGCAGTACCAGGTGGCGCCCGACCTGCAGCGCCTGGCCGCGCACCGCCTGACCCTGGCCGACCTGCTGGCGGCGCTGGAGCGCAACAACGGCAACGTCGGCGCCGGCTACATCGAGCGCAACGGCGAGCAGCTGCTGGTGCGCGCGCCGGGGCAGCTGTCCGGCCTGGAAGACATCGGCAACGTGCTGGTGGCCAACCTGGAAGGCACGCCGATCCGCGTGCGCGACGTGGCGCAGGTGCAGATCGGCCGCGAACTGCGCAGCGGCGCGGCCACCGAGAACGGCCGCGAGGTGGTGCTGGGCACGGTGTTCATGCTGATCGGCGAGAACAGCCGCAGCGTCGCCGCCGCCGTGGCCGAGCGCCTGGAGCAGGTCAACCGCAGCCTGCCGGCGGGGGTGCGCGCGGTGCCGGTGTACGACCGCACGCAACTGGTGGACAAGGCCATCGCCACGGTGAAGAAGAACCTGGTGGAGGGCGCGGTGCTGGTCATCGCCGTGCTCTTCCTGTTCCTCGGCAACCTGCGCGCGGCGCTGATCACCGCTATGGTCATCCCGCTGGCGATGCTGTTCACCTTCAGCGGCATGTTCGCCAACCGCGTCAGCGCCAACCTGATGAGCCTGGGCGCGCTGGACTTCGGCATCATCGTCGACGGCGCGGTGGTCATCGTCGAGAACGCCATCCGCCGCCTGGCCCACGCCCAGCAGCACCACGGCCGCCTGCTGACGCGCAGCGAGCGCCTGCACGAGGTGTTCGCCGCGTCGAAGGAGGCGCGCCGCGCGCTGATCTTCGGCCAGCTGATCATCATGGTGGTGTACCTGCCGATCTTCGCCCTCACCGGCGTGGAAGGGAAAATGTTCCACCCCATGGCCTTCACTGTGGTCATCGCGCTGTTCGGCGCCATGCTGCTGTCGGTGACCTTCGTGCCGGCGGCCATCGCCCTGTTCGTCAGCGGCCGCGTGCGCGAGGAAGAGAACTGGCTGATGCGCGGCGCGCGGCGCGGCTATGAGCCGGTGCTGGGCTGGGTGATGGGCCACCGCGCGCGGGTGTTCGCCGGCGCCGCGCTGCTGGTGCTGGGCGCGGGCCTGCTGGCCACGCGCATGGGCAGCGAGTTCGTGCCCAGCCTCAGCGAGGGCGACTTCGCCCTGCAGGCGCTGCGCGTGCCGGGCACCAGCCTGACGCAGTCGGTGGAGCTGCAGGAACGCCTGGAGCGGCACATCCTCGCCAGGGTGCCGGAGGTGCAGCGGGTGTTCGCCCGCACCGGCACCGCCGAGATCGCCTCCGACCCCATGCCGCCGAACATCTCCGACAGCTACCTGATGTTGCGCCCGCAGCAGGACTGGCCGGACCCGCGCAAGCCGCGCGCGCAGCTGGTGGAGGAAATCCAGCGCGCCGCCGCCGAGGTGCCGGGGAGCAACTACGAGCTGTCGCAGCCGATCCAGCTGCGCTTCAACGAGCTGATCTCCGGGGTGCGCAGCGACGTGGCGGTGAAGGTCTTCGGCGACGACATGGCGGTGCTGGAACAGACCGCCGGGAAGATCGCCGAGGCCCTGCGCCGGGTGCCCGGCGCCTCCGAGGTGAAGGTGGAACAGACCGGCGGCCTGCCGGTGCTGACCGTCGACATCGACCGCGACCGGGCGGCGCGCTTCGGCCTGGCCGTGGGCGACGTGCAGGACTTCGTCGCCATCGCGGTGGGCGGGCGCCAGGCCGGCACGCTGTTCGAGGGCGACCGCCGCTTCGACCTGCTGGTGCGCCTGCCCGAGGCGCAGCGCAGCGACATCGACGGCCTGTCGCGCCTGCTGCTGCCGTTGCCGGCCGGCGCCGACGGGCGCATCGCCTTCATCCCGCTCGGCCAGGTGGCGCAACTGCAATTGCTGCAGGGGCCGAACCAGGTCAGCCGGGAGAACGGCAAGCGCCTGGTGGTGGTCAGCGCCAACGTGCGCGGCCGCGACATCGGCTCCTTCGTCGCCGAGGCCGAACGGCGCCTGGCCAATGAGGTGCAGGTGCCGGCCGGCTACTGGACCGCCTGGGGCGGCCAGTTCGAGCAGCTGCAATCGGCGGCCAGGCGCCTGCAGGTGGTGGTGCCGGTGGCGCTGCTGCTGGTATTCGTGCTGCTGTTCATGATGTTCGGCAACGTCCGCGACGGCCTGCTGGTGTTCACCGGCATCCCCTTCGCCCTCACCGGCGGGGTGGCGGCGCTGTGGCTGCGCGACATCCCACTGTCGATCTCCGCCGGCGTGGGCTTCATCGCCCTGTCCGGGGTGGCGGTGCTCAACGGCCTGGTGATGCTCGCCTTCATCCGCAACCTGCGCGAGGCGGGCCGCGGGCTGGATGCGGCCATCCACGAAGGTGCCCTGACGCGCCTGCGCCCGGTGCTGATGACGGCGCTGGTGGCGTCGCTGGGCTTCGTGCCCATGGCGCTGGCCACAGGTACCGGCGCCGAGGTGCAACGGCCGCTGGCTACGGTGGTGATCGGGGGCATTCTCTCCAGCACTGCGCTCACGCTGCTGGTGTTGCCGGCGCTGTATCGCTGGGCACACAGGCGCGATGAGGTGGGCTGAGCAGGGACGTAAAAAAAGGCGCCCGCGGGGGGCGCCTCAGGGGCCATCCCTCACCAAAGGAGCTTTCGCTGCCGGGACGGCCGTCAGTTCACACGAGTGGGGCTGACGGGGGGTATTGGAACCTGTGGCTGGTAACAGGATGCTGAGGTGGGGATGACGATTTTGATAGGGAGGGGGTTGGGCTTTTGCGTAGGAGCGAGCTTGCTCGCGAACGGAGTTTCCAGGCGGCCTCGGTGTTTTGGTTTGACTCCGCTCCCTCTCCCCAGCCCTCGGCTGCGCGCCCCGCCCTGAAGGGAGAGGGGGCTAGTTCGTGCCGAGAGGAGGTGTGGTTTCATCCTGATGGCGGAGTAGCCGGCTAACGCCGAAACATCAGCGCGCTCCGAACAGTCCCCTCTCCCTTCAGGGAGAGGGTTAGGGAGAGGGCGCTCTTCAGGCCAGGCACCGAAGCCACCAGGAAACCGGGTTCGCGAGCAAGCTCGCTCCTACGAAAAACCAAACCACGCCCGCAAACGAAAAAGGCCCCCGCAGGGGCCTTTCTCCACAGCCGAACCTCAAAGCACCCGCAACGGGTATTCCACTATCAGCCGCACCTCGTCCAGGTCCGACTCGAAGGCCGTGGCCCGCGTCGTCGCCTGGCGCAGGCGGAAGGACAGGTCTTTCAGGTTGCCGTTCTGCACCACGTACTTCGCCTCGACGTCGCGCTCCCAGCGCTTCTGGTCGGTCAATGGATCGCCGTTCCCGTCGCGGCGCATGTAGACCGCGTTGGCGTGGCTGTAGTCGGCGTCGCTGCCGCGGGCGTAGCGGGTCATGAAGCTCAGGCCGGGGATGCCGTAGGCCTGCATGTCGAGGTCGTAGCGGAGCATCCAGGAGCGCTCCTTCGGCGAGTTGAAGTCGGTGTACTGGATGGAGTTGTCCAGGTAGATCGAGTCCGACTGGCGCAGGTAGTCGAAGTCGTTATTGCCGTTGTTGCGCTGGTGGCTCAGGGCCAGGGTGTGGGCGCCGAAGCGCACGCCGAGCTTGCCGCTCCAGATGTTGGTGTTGAACTCGCCGAGCAGCTCGCGGCCGCCGTCGTCCACCGACTTGTAGTAGGTGAAGCCGCCGATCAGGTCGAGGCCGTCGGCCAGCGGGTAGGTCGCCGAGGTGGCCGCGTAGTACTGCTTCCAGGAGTCCTTCAGGCGGCTGCCGTAGAGGCTCACGCTGACCTGTTCGGTGAGCGCGTAGTCGCCGCCCAGGTAGGCGACCCAGGGGGCGTCGACAGGGCCTGCGTAGAAGGTCGAGAAGCCTTCGCTCATCTTGCGCTCGTTGGGCTGGCTCATCGAATGCAGGCGCCCGGCCTGCAGGTCCAGGCCCTCGATGCTGGCGTTGTTCAGGGTCACGCCGCGGAAGGATTCGGGCAGCAGGCGCGAGTCGCCGTAGTGCACCACCGGCGTCTGCGGGAACACGTCGCCGATCCTCACCTCGGTGTCGAACAGGCGCAGCCTGGCGGCGCCGCCGGCCTTGGCGTATTCGTCCTGGGTGCGGCCCCGGGCGTCCACCGGCAGCACGTCGAAGGAGCTGTGCCCGCCGTTGCGGCCGTCGCCGCTGTCCAGCTGGATGCCGAGCATGGCGAAGGCGTCGACGCCGAAGCCCACCGTGCCCTGGGTGTAGCCGGACTGGTAGCGGGCGAAGAGGCCCTGGGCCCAGGCCTCGGAATAGCCGTTGCCCTTGGGGCTGGACTGGCCGTGGCGGTCGTCGCGGTTGAAGTAGAAGTTGCGGTTGAGGATGTCCAGGCGCTGGCCTTCGAGGAAGCCCTCGGCGCCTTCCTCGGCGCCGGCCAGGGGGCTGGCCAGCCCGGCGGCGAGCAGGGAGAGGGCCAGGGGGATGTGCCGCTGTGTCATCGATCGCTCCATGGGGTGTTGGACGGCTGCCGGAGAGGCGCCGCATCGTTGTTGTGCGCCCACGGCGACGGGAGCCGCGCGCAGGCAGGCTCCATCCTGATGACGGCGGAATGACGCGGAGATGAGGCGGACATGACAATTCCGTCAGCCGGCGAACGGCAGACGAAGACGGGAGCGACTACGGAGGATGGGGAAGGCGGAGGGGACCATTATCCCCCCGGTGCCTGCGCGTCCGGGGGTGTGGACGGGGCACCGAGGCTTTGCGGCAGGAGCCGCCCTGCGAGGGGAAGGTAATCGACCTTGTCTTGTGGACAAGGTCGGACCCTGCGGCCCACCGAGGGGTACCTGACAAGTAGTCCCGGCAGGCACGCGTGGGTGGCGAAACGATAGAAGCTGGCCTTGTGCCGGTCAATCGGAAATGCCGAACGGACGTTCGATATTCGCCCTTTCGATGGTTGGCACCCCGTCGATCGGCAGGATTTATCGTTAGCTGGCTATCGGCAGGGGGCTATACTCCTGTAACAGATTGTGTCGGCAAGCTGCCCGAGTGCGGCCTGCCGCACCTCGTCCGGTGGCGAAAGGGACGGCCGCCGTACAACGCCAACAACAGTGTCATCGACGAGAGAACCCGCATGAACGCACCCGTACCGCATTACTCCGCCGAAGAACGCGCCCGACGCATCTTCGCCATTGTCGGCGCCTCCTCCGGCAACCTGGTGGAGTGGTTCGACTTCTACGTCTACGCCTTCACTGCCATCTACTTCGCCCACGCCTTCTTCCCCTCGGGCAACCCCACGGTGCAGTTGCTCAACACCGCCGGAGTGTTCGCCGCCGGCTTCCTGATGCGCCCCATCGGCGGCTGGATGTTCGGCCGCATCGCCGACAAAAAGGGCCGCAAGACGGCGATGATGATCTCGGTGCTGATGATGTGCGGCGGCTCCCTGGCCATCGCCGTGATGCCCACCTACGAGACCATCGGCGTGCTGGCGCCGGCGGCGCTGCTGCTGGCGCGGCTGTTCCAGGGCCTGTCGGTGGGCGGCGAGTACGGCACCAGCGCCACCTACATGAGCGAGGTGGCGCTCAAGGGCCAGCGCGGCTTCTTCGCCTCCTTCCAGTACGTGACGCTGATCGGCGGCCAGCTGCTGGCGGTGCTGGTGGTGGTGATCCTGCAGCAGCTGCTGAGCAACGAGGAGCTGCGCGCCTGGGGCTGGCGGATTCCCTTCGTGGTCGGCGCCATCACCGCGGTGATCGCCTTCTACCTGCGCCGTTCGCTGAGCGAGACGGCCAAGGACGAGAACCTGCACCGCGCCGAGTCCGGCACCCTCACCGAGCTGTTCGCCCACCACAAGCGCGCCTTCTTCACCGTGCTCGGCTTCACCGCCGGCGGCTCGCTGATCTTCTACACCTTCACCACCTACATGCAGAAGTACCTGGTCAACACCGTGGGCATGGACGCCAAGGTGGCCAGCGGCGTGATGACCTTCGCGCTGTTCGTCTACATGTGCATGCAGCCGCTGTTCGGCGCCCTCTCCGACCGCATCGGGCGCAAGACCTCGATGCTCTGGTTCGGCCTGCTGGGCATGCTCTGCACCTGGCCGATCCTCTCCGCGCTCAAGACCACCACCAGCCCCTACATGGCCTTCGTGCTGATCATCGTGGCCATGGCCATCGTCAGCCTGTACACCTCCATCAGCGGGCTGATCAAGGCCGAGATGTTCCCGCCGCAGATCCGCGCCCTGGGCGTGGGCCTGTCCTACGCGGTGGGCAACGCCATCTTCGGCGGCTCGGCGGAATACGCGGCCCTGGGCCTGAAGAGCCTCGGCGTGGAGTCGTACTTCTACATCTACGTCTCGGTGATGTGCGGCGTGGCGCTGGTGGTCTGCCTGCTGCTGCCGGACCTGCGCAAGGTCAGCTACCTCAACGACGAGGACTGACGGTACGCGGGCGGTGGAGGCTCAGTCCTCCACCTTGCCGCGCAGGCGGCTGTTGGGCAGCGCCAGGGCGATGAGCAGCGCCAGCACGCCGACGCCGGCGTTGACCAGGAACAGCCGGCGGAACACCTCGTCCAGCAGCAGGCGGCGGTCTTCGTGGCCGGGGCCGGCGAGGCTGGCGAGCAGTTCGTTGGCGGAGATGCCGTGGCCGAAGCCCTGCCCGGCTGCCAGCGGCTGCAGCATGGCCAGGAGGATCGCCGACATCAGGGCGACGCCCACCGCTCCGCCGAGGGAGCGGAACAGCGTGGTGTTGCTGGTGGCGACGCCCAGGTGGCTATGCGATACGGCACTCTGCGCGGCCACCAGGCTGGTGGGGAACTGGGTGCCGGCGGCGGTGCCGCACAGCAGCATGAACAGCCCCGACAGCCAGAAGCTGGACGGCGTGACCAGGGCCAGGCCGGCCACCGCGCAGGGCAGCAGCAGCGCGCCGGCGACTATCTGCGGCTTGTAGCGGCCCAGGATGGTGGTCAGGCGCCCGCAGCAGTAGGCGCCGATCGGCACGCCCATGGCCAGCGGCAGCATGTGCAGCGCGGCGCTGTCGGCGCCGGCGCCGGTCACCGACTGGAAGCGCAGCGGCACCAGCACCGACAGCGAGATGATCTGGAAGCTGGCGAAGAAGCCGACCATCCAGCTCAGCGTCGCCGCGCGGATGGCGAACAGCTGCATGGGCACCAGCGGCTCGGCGGCGCGGCGCTCCTGCAGGACGAACAGCACCAGCAGCACCAGGGCCGCGGCGAACAGCCCGAGCAGCTGCGCATCGCGCCAGTCGGCGCCCTGGCCGACGTCGGTGATGGCCAGCAGCAGGCTGCCCAGGCCTGCGATCATCAGCAGCGTGCCCAGGTAGTCGATGCGCGGCCTCCGGCCCGGCACCGGCAGGCCCACCAGGGTGCGCCGCGACACCGCGAAGGCCACCAGGCCCACCGGCAGGTTGATCAGGAACACCCAGCGCCAGGACAGGTACTCGGTGAGCAGCCCGCCCAGCACGGGGCCGGCGATGCTCGCCACCGCGTACATGCTGCTGAAGTAGCCCTGGTAGCGGCCGCGTTCGCGCGGCGGGACTATGTCGCCGATGATCGCCTGGCTCACCGACATCAGCCCGCCGGCGCCCACGCCCTGCAGCACCCGCGCCAGCACCAGCTGCTCCATGCTCTGGGCCAGGCCGCAGAGCAGCGAGGCGAAGGTGAACAGCGCGGTGGCGAAGAGCATCAGCCGGCGCCGCCCGTAGAGGTCGCCGAGCTTGCCGTAGATGGGCATGGAGATGGTCATGGCGACCATGTAGCCGGAAATCACCCAGGCCAGCAGGTCGAAGTTGGCGAAACCGGCGGAGATGGCGGGCAGCGAGACGGCGACTATGGTCTGGTCGAGCGCGCCGAGGAAGATCGCCAGCATCAGCCCGATGAGGATGGTGCGCACCGGCGGACGCGGGTGGCTCAGGGTATTCAAGCAACCCCCTTGAGGACGAGCGAATTTGTTGGGACGGGATGGATGCTTAGCAGTCTAACGGATTGTGCCTGCGGCGCGCTGCCGCACTTTTGCAATCCGGTAAAGGCTCTATCTCGATATGGACACGCTGACTGTCAGAAATCTCCTGCTACGCTTTTGCAGCGCTCCGTTCGCACCTGCCGCCGAATCCACCGATAGACGAAGGGCGGGAACACCCATAGGCGAAGGCTATGAGGGTCCTGTTCTATAGTTTTTCTGTTCGTGACCAGGAGGAATGCATGAAAGCCAACCTGCCCTCTGAGTTGCTGTCCCTGCAATTGCCGTTGCGCATCCGCATCGGCGATGCCCAGGCCTTCGACCTCGGCCCGGACCCGCAGGTGACGCTGATCGTCCGCGATCCGACGCTGCTGGCCGAGATCACCCAGCCCAGCCTGGACGCCCTCGGCCGCGCCTACGTCGAGAAGCGCATGGATATCGAGGGGCCAATCGGCGACGTCATCGCCATGGGCGATGCCCTGAGCGAGGCCCTGGGCGTCGACGACGGGCCCGCCGACTTCGTCCGCGAAAGCCACGACAAGCGCACCGACGCCGAAGCCATCCACTACCACTACGACCTCTCCAACGACTTCTACAAGCTCTGGCTGGACCCGGAGATGGTCTATTCCTGCGCCTACTACGAGACCGGCACGGAAGACCTGGCCACCGCCCAGCTGGCCAAGCTGCGCCACCTGTGCCGCAAGCTGCGCCTGAAGCCCGGCGAGCGCCTGCTCGACGTCGGTTGCGGCTGGGGCGGCCTGGCCCGCCTGGCGGCGCGCGAATTCGGCGCCGAGGTCTACGGCATCACCCTGAGCGAAGAGCAGCTCAAGCTCGGCCGCGAACGGGTCAAGGCCGAGGGCCTGGAAGGCAAGGTGAAGCTGGAGCTGCTGGACTACCGCGACCTGCCCCGCGACGGCCGTTTCGACAAGGTGGTCAGCGTGGGCATGTTCGAGCACGTCGGCCACGCCAACCTGGGCCTCTACTTCCAGCAGCTGTACGACGCGGTGCGCCCGGGCGGGCTGGTGATGAACCACGGCATCACCGCCAAGTACACCGACGGCCGCCCGGTGGGCCGCGGCGCCGGCGACTTCATCGACCGCTACGTGTTCCCCCACGGCGAGCTGCCGCACTTGTCCCTGGCGGTGTCGCGCATGAGCGAGGCGGGCCTGGAAGTGGTCGACGTCGAGGGCCTGCGCCTGCACTACGCGCGCACCCTGGACTTCTGGAGCGCCAGCCTGGAAGCGAAACTGGCAGAGGCCGCCAAGCTGGTGCCGGAGCAGGCACTGCGCATCTGGCGCCTGTATCTGGCCGGTTGCGCCTATGGCTTCAAGAAGGGCTGGATCAACCTGCACCAGATCCTGGCGAGCAAGCCGCACGCGGACGGCAGCCACGAAGTGCCGTGGAGCCGGGGGGATATCTACGCCTGAGGCGCGGCCACCTGTAGGAGCGGGCCCTGCCCGCGATTCGCGCGCAGGGCGCGCTCCTACATGGAATGGCGTAGGTGGGGTGGCGTAGGAGCGGATCTCATCCGCGAATCGCGCCGGAACCTCCGGCTATCGCGGACAAGGTCCGCTCCTACAGGCGCCGGCAAACACAACGCCCGTAGGATGGTGTTGAGCGAGGCGATACCCATCGCCATCACTGCTGGTTGGGTTTGGTGCGTGCCCCGAAGAGCGCCCTCTCCCTAACCCTCTCCCTGAAGGGAGAGGGGACCGTTCGGAGTGCGTGGGTATTCCTGAGTCAGCCGGCAGCACTGAAGGTTTCCGGCTGAAACCATCACTTCTCTCGGCACGGACAAGCCCCCTCTCCCTTCAGGGAGAGGGCTGGGGAGAGGGAGCGGAGTCACCCCAAAGCACTACTGCATCCGGCATGCTCCATTCCCAAGCAACCCTGCTTCCTCTGCGGCACAATACGCCCCCTCCAGCCCCCGCCCGGATGCTCTCCCGTGCCCACCCTCCAGGAACTCCCCCTCACCCAAGCCCCCTGGCCCCTGCTCCTGCTCGCCGACCCCAGCCGCGAGCAGATCGAACGCTACCTCCCGCAATCCCGCCTGCTGGCGCTGGTCGAAGGCGAGGCAGTCCGCGGAGTCCTGGCGCTGACGCCGGTGAGCTGGGGCGTGCTGGAAGTCACCAACCTCGCCGTGGACGAGGCCTGGCAGGGGCGTGGGCTGGGCAAGCGCCTGCTGGCCGCGGCCATCGACGCGGCGCGGGCGGCCGGAGCGTTGCGGCTGGACATCTCCACCGGCAATTCCAGCCTGGCGCAGCTGGGGCTCTACCAGCGCATGGGCTTTCGCATCTGCGCCGTGGAGAGCGACTACTTCAGCCTCAACTACCCCGAGCCCATCGTCGAGAACGGCATCCCCTGCCGCGACCGCCTGCGCCTGAGCCTGGTGCTCTAGTCGGCCAGCGCCTGGTACAGGGTGTCGACGTTGCTGCGGTACAGGCCCAGGTAGGTGCTGGCCGGGCCTTCGCTGGCCAGCGCGTCCGAGTGCAGGGTGCCGCCGATCTTCGCGCCGCTTTCCTCGGCGATCCGCTGCATCAGCCGCGGGTCCTTGATGTTCTCCACGAAGACCGCGCGGATGTGCTGCTCGCGGATCTGCCGGATCAGCTCGGCGACCTCGGTGGCCGAGGCTTCGCGCTCGGTGGACAGGCCCTGGGGCGCCAGCAGCTTCAGGCCGTAGGCCTGGCCGAGGTAGCCGAAGGCGTCGTGGGAGGTGACCAGGGTGCGGCGGTCGGCGGGCAGGTTGCCGAGCTTGTCCTTGGCGTAGGCGAGCAACGCGTGGGCCTGCTTCAGGTAGGCCTCGGCGTTGCGCCGGTAGTCGGCGGCATTGGCCGGGTCGAGCTTCTCCAGCGCCTTGGCGATGTTGTCGACGTAGATGTCGGCGTTGGCCAGGTTGTTCCAGGCGTGCGGGTCGGGGATGGTCTGGCCGTCCTCCTCCAGGCTGCGCGGGATCACGCCGTGGCTGGCCTGGATCACCTGCGCGCGGGTCTCGGTGCTCTTCACCAGGCGGTCGAGCCAGGGTTCGAAGCCCAGGCCGTTCTCCACCACCAGCTGCGCCTGGCGCACGGCGCGGGCATCGTCCGGGGTGGTCTCGTAGGTGTGGGCGTCGCTGTCGGGGCCGACCAGGTTGTTCAGTTGGATGTGTTCGCCGCCGACCGCGCGGGTCATGTCGGCGAGGATGCTGAAGCTGGTCACCACGCGCGGCTTCTCGGCGGCGGGCAGCGACAGGGGCAGGCAGAACGCGAGCAGGAGCAGCAGGACACGCATGGTGGCTTTCCTCAAGGGGGATGTCATTGCGGAATGGGCAGCAGGCCGCGGCGCAACAGGCCGTGCACCGGGCCGAACAGCACGGAGAACAGGTAGAACAGGCCGGCGAGCAGGACGATGGCCGGCCCGCTGGGCAGCGACCAGGCGTAGGACGCCGCCAGGCCCAGCCACACCGAGAGCGCGCCGATGCCCGCGGCCAGGGCCAGCAGCGCCGGCAGGCGGCGGCTCCAGAAGCGCGCGGCGGCGGCCGGCAGCATCATCAGGCCGACCATCATCAGCGCGCCCAGGGCCTGGAAGCCGATCACCAGGTTGAGCACCACCAGGCCGAGGAACAGCCCGTGGGCGAAGGGCCCGAGGCGGCTGACGCTGCGCAGGAACAGCGGGTCGAGGCTGTCCAGCAGCAGGCTGCGGTAGATCAGCGCGAGCACGCCGAGGCTGAGCACGGCCACGCCGAGCATGCCCAGCAGGGTCGTGTGGTCCACCGCCAGGGCCGAGCCGAACAGCAGCTCCAGCAGGTTCAGGCGCTTGCCGGCCAGGCCCAGCAGCAGCACGCCGCTGGCCAGGGAGATGGGGTAGACCGCGGCCAGGCTGGCGTCCTCGCGCAACCCGGTGTGGCGCGTCACCCAGGCCGCCAGGCCGGCCACCGCCAGGCCGGCGCCGAGGCCGCCGAGGGTCAGCGCCGGCAGCGACAGCCCGGCCAGCCAGAAGCCGATGGCGGCGCCGGGCAGGATGCCGTGGGCGATGGCGTCGCCGATCAGGCTCATGCGCCGCAGGATCAGGAACACCCCCAGGGGCGCCGCGCTCGACGCCAGGACCACGCCGCCCAGCAGCGCGCGGCGCATGAAGGCGAATTCGACGAAGGGCTGCCAGAGCGCGTGCAGGACCATTACGCCACCCGCGCCAGGCAGCGGCTGGCGAGCAGCTCGCGGCTGCTGCCGTGGCGGCAACCCTCGGCGGCCACGCGCAGGCAGTCGGGGACGCGCTCGCGCACCGCGCCCAGGTCGTGGCAGACCAATAGCAGGGTGCGGCCTTCGCGGTGCCAGGCGTCGATGTGCTGCCAGAGCAGCGCCTGGCCGGCTTCGTCGAGGCAGGCGTCGGGCTCGTCGAGCAGCAGCAGCGGGCTGTCCAGCAGGCTCAGGCGGGCCAGCAGGGCGCGTTGCAGCTGGCCGCCGGAGAGCGCCGCCAGCGGGCGCTGCTCCAGGCCGTCCAGCTGCCAGTCGGCCAGCGCCCGGCGCAGCTTCTCACGACGCTCGGCGGTGCTCAGGCGGCTGTTCCAGAAGCCGGCGCCGACCAGCTCGCCGAGGCCGATGGGGAATTGCCGGTCGAGGGCCTGCTGCTGCACCAGGTAGCCGATCTCCCGCGGCCGCAGCTGGACGCGCACGCGCCCGGCCAGGGGCTTCTGCAGCCCGGCGATGACCTTCAGCAGGCTGCTCTTGCCGCAGCCGTTGGCGCCGACGATGGCGGTCAGGCTGCCGGTGTCCAGGTCGAGGTTCAGCGGCGGCGTCAGCGGCAGGCGCGGCGGCCCCCACTGCAGGGCCTGGCAATGGATCATGGGGCCTCCCTGCGCCACTGGCTGCGGGCCACGGCGTCGTGGGCGTGGAGGCTTTCGGCGTGGACCACGCTCAGCGCGAAGGCCTCCAGTTCCCCGCGTTGCGCCAGGGCGCGGTGCAGTCGGCGGGCGGCGTCTTCGCAGAACATCAGGTTCTGCCCATTGGCCAGGGCGAAGGCCTGCTCGTCGGCGCGCTTCACCGCGGTCTGCACGGCGGTGCCTAGGGCGGCCTCGGCGCAGTCGAGCAGCTCGCGCAGCGGCAGGCCGTCCAGGCCCTCGCGCAGGTGCAGGTGCAGGTCGGCGAAGCTGCGCTGGCTGTGGGGCGTGGCGACTATGCCGGCGCTGCTGCCGAGCCAGGTGTGGACTTCCTGGTGGCTGGGCGAGCGGTCGGCGAAATCCTCGGCGAAGCGCTGCTGGATCAGCTGGCGCGCCAGGGCCGCCGAGCAGGGGCAGGTGGAGGAATAGGCCAGGCGCAGGCGCAGCTCCAGGCGCAGGCCCTGGTCGTCCAGGCGCGCGTGGACCTCGCAGGGGTACTGCTTCCAGCCGCTGAGCGGGCTGACCAGCGCCGGGCGGCTGAGCAGGGCGTCGAAGGCCAGGCGCAGGCTGGCGCGGCGCGACAGGCCGGCGTGGCTGGCGAGGAAGTCGTCGAGCACTTCGCGCAGTAGCTGCGGGCCCAGCTCGGCCTGCTCCAGGCGGGCCAGGGCCAGGTACAGGCGCGACATGTGGATGCCGCGGGCGGCGGCCGCGTCCAGGCTGACGCCGGCGTCGGCCAGCGCGTTCAGGCGTTCGCCGTGCAGGCGCAGCGGCAGGGCGATGCCCTGCATGCCGACCCAGTCCAGGGCGAGGGTGTCGGACGCGGCCTGGCTGGCGACGTCGGGGAGAAAGGCGGTCATGGGAATGGCTGGCACTGGTGAATGTTATAATATAACGTATTGTTTCCTACTCCTTCCTGCAAGCGCCATGAATCGACGCCGCCTGCTGCAAACCTTGCTCGCCAGCGCCGCCTGGCTGCCCGCCCTGGACGTTTTCGCCGGCCCGCGTCTGCTCGGCGCGCGCAGCGAGGCCATGGCCGGGGGCCTGCGCCTGGTCCTCGACCTCGACGGGCCCTTCCACTACCGCACCTTCACCCTCTCCGCGCCGGAGCGCCTGGTGGTCGACCTGGACGGCGCCAGCCTGGGCGCGCCCCTGGCCTCCCCTGCCCCGTCCGGCCCGCTGCGCGGCCTGCGCAGCGGGTGCCTGGCCGACGGCGGCACGCGCCTGGTGCTGGACCTGGCCGAGCCGGTGCAATTGCAGGCCTTTGCCCTGGGGCCCCAGGCCGGCAGGGGCCATCGCCTGGTGCTCGACCTGCATCCGGCGGGGGCACCCGTCCCGGTCGCCACGGCGAAGCCTGCCGGCAAGGGCCGCGACATCCTCGTGGTGGTGGATGCCGGCCACGGCGGCAAGGACCCCGGCGCCCTCGGCTCGCGCGGCGAGCGGGAGAAGGACGTGGCGCTGCTGATCGCGCAGAACCTGGCGCGGCGCATCGACCGCCAGAGCGGCTTCAAGGCGCGCCTGGTGCGCAACGTCGACGTGTTCATCCCGCTGCGCCAGCGCGTGGAAGTGGCGCGGCGCTGCAACGCCGACATGTTCGTCTCGGTGCACGCCGACGCCGCGCCCCGCCGCACGGCCTCCGGCGCCTCGGTGTTCGCCCTCTCCGAGCACGGCGCCACCTCCACCCTGGCGCGCTTCATGGCCGAGCGCGAGAACGGCGCCGACCTGATCGGCGCCACCGGCAACCTGCCGCTGCAGGGCAAGGACCCGGCGCTGGCCAAGGTGATCCTCGACATGTCGCTGAGTTCCACCATCGCCTCCAGCCTGGACCTGGGCCACAGCGTGCTGCGCAGCCTCGGCGGCATCACCCGGCTGCACCAGGAACGCGTCGACCAGGCCGGCTTCGCCGTGCTCAAGTCGCCGGACATCCCCTCGATCCTGGTGGAGACCGGCTTCATCTCCAACGACGCCGACTGCCGCCGCCTGCACGACGCGCGGCACCAGCAGGAGCTGGCCGGAGCGATCTTCGACGGCCTGCACGGCTACTTCCGCCAGCGCCCGCCGGCGGGGAGCCTGTTGGCGGCGTTGCGGGAGCAGGGCAAGGCGTAGGGCGAGGAGCGGATTCATCTGCGATTTCGCGGCGGGGCTCGCCCTATCGCGGACGGAGTCCGCTCCTACGAGGAAACTCCGTGCTTCACGACAATTGTAGGAGCGGGCCCTGCCCGCGATTCGCGCGCAGGGCGCGCTCCTACAGGGGAATGGCGTGGGTGGCGCAGCGTAGGAGCGGATCTCATCCGCGAATCGCGCCGGAATGTGGAATACCGTGCTGCCCCGCGAACCGTAGGAGCGGACTCCGTCCGCGATTCCCCATGCGTCCGGCTGTGGCGTGTCCGGGCGCCTACCGCACCTGCTGGCTGCACCCGCTCACGCGCCCGCAGGTCAGCTTCGCCTGGCCGCCGCTGGAGCTGCTGAAGCGGCTGATGTGCGTCCAGCCGATGCCGCGGCTGGTGCCCAGCCACACCTGGCCGTCGCTGCTCACGCCGCTGAAGAAGGTCAGGCGCCCGTAGCGCGTGCCGGTCTGCGCCCAGCGCTGGCCGCTGGCGGCGTCGAAACCGCGCAGGTAGGTGTCGTGGCCGAGGGTGGCGATGCTGTAGTGGCTGCCGTCGCGGTCCATGCAGGCCAGCACGTTGGCCAGCCAGGCGCAGGCCGCCGGCGGCAGGCCGGGGAAGGCCAGCGGCGGCTCGCCCGCGGCCCGCGCCAGGGGCGCCAGGAGCAGCAGGCAGAGCGTCAGGGCGGCGGCTTTCATCGGGACCTCGGGGCGGGCTGGGCGGGCCTCCATGGTACGCCGGCGGATTGTCGAATACGAAATGTTATATTATAACAATTCGATCCCGTCCTTCCGGAGACCGCCATGTCCCTGCAAGCCGAGCCGGTCCTCAGTGAACGGCAACTGCTGGCGCAACCCGCCAGCGCCTACATGAACGAAGCCCAGCAGGCCTTCTTCCGCGACCTGCTGCTGCGCCAGCGCGCCGAGCTGCAGGCGCGCATCGACGGCGAATTCGACGCGCTGCGCGAGGTGGAACGGCCCGGCGACGAGGCCGACGTCGCCAGCCGCGAGGAGCAGCGCCAGTGGCAACTGCGCCTGCTGGAGCGCGAGAAGAAGCTGCTGGACAAGATCGACCAGGCCCTGGAGCGCCTGGCCCGCGGCGAGTACGGCTGGTGCGCCGAGACCGGCGAGCCGATCGGCCTGCGCCGCCTGCTGCTGCGCCCCACCGCCAGCCTCAGCGTCGAGGCCAAGGAACGCCAGGAGCGCCGCGAGCTGCACCTGCGCGACGCCTGAAGAATCCATAACAGAGAGCCACCACCGTGAAGCAACGCCTACCCGTCACCGTCCTTTCCGGCTTCCTCGGCGCCGGCAAGAGCACCCTGCTCAACCAGGTGCTGAAGAACCGCGAGCACCGCCGCGTCGCAGTGATCGTCAACGACATGAGCGAGATCAACATCGACGGCAGCGAGGTGCAGCGCGACGTCAGCCTCAACCGCGCCGAAGAGAAGCTGGTGGAGATGAGCAACGGCTGCATCTGCTGCACCCTGCGCGAAGACCTGCTGCAGGAAGTGGCGAAGCTGGCCGCCGAAGGCCGCTTCGATTACCTGCTGATCGAGTCCACCGGCATCTCCGAGCCGCTGCCGGTGGCCGAGACCTTCACCTTCCGCGACGAGCAGGGCCGCAGCCTGTCCGACCTGGCGCGGCTGGACACCCTGGTCACCGTGGTCGACGGCCTGAACTTCCTGCGCGACTACCAGGGCAGCGATAGCCTGGCCAGCCGCGGCGAGAGCCTGGGCGAGGAAGACCAGCGCTCCATCGCCGACCTGCTGATCGACCAGGTGGAGTTCGCCGACGTCATCCTGCTCAGCAAGGTCGACCTGATCTCCAGCGCCGAGCGCGAAGAGTTGCTGGCGATCCTCCGCGGCCTCAACCCCGACGCCGAGATCCGCCCCATGGTCATGGGCCAGGTGCCGCTGGAATGGATCCTCGACACCGGCCGCTTCGACTTCGAGCGCGCCGCCCAGGCCCCCGGCTGGCTCAAGGAACTGCGCGGCGAACACGTGCCGGAGACCGAGGAGTACGGCATCGCCTCCCGCGCCTACCGCGCGCGCCGGCCCTTCCACCCGCAGCGCTTCCACGACTTCCTTGCCACGCCCTGGAGCAACGGCCGCCTGCTGCGCTCCAAGGGCTTCTTCTGGCTGGCCAGCCGCTACCGCGAGGCCGGCAGCTGGTCCCAGGCCGGCGGCCTGATGCGCCACGGCCTGGCCGGGCGCTGGTGGCGCTTCGTGCCGAAGGAACGCTGGCCGCAGGACGAGGACGGCCTGCGCCAGGTGATGCGCCACTGGAGCGCGGAGACCGGCGATTGCCGCCAGGAACTGGTGTTCATCGGCCAGGGCATCGACTTCGCCCGCCTGGAGGACGAGCTGGATGCCTGCCTGCTGGACGACGCCGAATTCGCCGCCGGGCCCCAGGCCTGGGCGCGCCTGGCCGATCCCTTCGAGTCCTGGACGGAGGACGCCTGATGCTCGCCCGGCCATTGCAGCCCATGCCGCGCCAGGTGCTCGGCGACGACCCGCAGGTGCTCGCCGAGGTGCTGCACGACGGCGTCAACCTGGCGGTCTGGCGCCGCCGCCTGTTCCCCGAGCTGGCGGCCTATGCCGAGGCGCTGGTGCAGGGCGAGGCGCTTTACGCCCGCCACGCGACCCTGGAACTGGACGAGGCCGGGCGCAGCGACCAGCTGCGCGGCCTGTTCGACGAGAGCCCGGGCGCCACGCTCTTCGCCAACGACCTGGCCTGGCTGGTGGAGGCCTTCGCCTGCCTGACCGGCGCGCGCCGCGTGGGCCTGCGCCTGCGCAGCCTGGAGCGGGCCATGTGCCCGCGCTTCCACGTCGACCACGTGGCGCTGCGCCTGGTCACCAGCTACGCCGGCTGCGCCAGCGAATGGCTGGAGGAAGGCGCCCTGCCCCGCGATCGCCTCGGCGAGGCCGAGCCGACGCGCATCCAGCGCCTGGAAGTAGGCGACGTGGGCCTGTTCAAGGGCGAGAAATGGATCGGCAACGAGGGCGCCGGCATCGTCCACCGCTCGCCCGCCCCGGCGCCGGGCACGCGGCGCCTGCTGCTGACCCTGGACTGGCTCTAGGCCGGGCGGCGCATGTCGATGTGCGGGATGTCGTCTTCCAGGTACACCTCGCCCTCGGCGACGAAGCCATAGCGGCCGTAATAGCCCTGCAGGTGCGCCTGGGCGGAGAGGTACACCGGGCTGCCCGGCCAGCGCCGCGCCGCTTCGTCCAGGGCGCGCTGCATCAACTGGTGGCCGAGGCCGCGACCGCGCCCGGCGGCGGCGGTGATGACGCGGCCGATGACCACCTCGCCGTCGTGCGTCGTCGGGTCGAGCAGGCGCAGGTAGGCCAGCAGCTGGCCGCCCTCGTGGGCCATCAGGTGGCAGGTGTCGCCGGACAGGTCCTGGTTGTCGATGTCCTGGTAGGGGCAGTTCTGCTCCACCACGAAGACCTCGCAGCGCAGGCGCAGGAGGGCGTACAGCGTCTCCTTGCTCAGTTCGCTGTGGTGTTGGCAGCTCCAGGTGAGGTCCAT
>Ga0182743_1001745_pt1 | contig 20536 bp, 17 predicted proteins | sample eDN3rd30CKraftOP_FD_128522 | JGI IMG/M metagenome (GOLD analysis project Ga0182743, IMG submission 128522) | Enriched Organic Plus compost microbial communities from Emeryville, California, USA - eDNA 3rd pass 30_C Kraft OP (version 2) (version 2) ... | reverse complement strand
GTCCATATTCGAGAAGTGGTTCGGCGCCAGGAGCACCGGGCCCTCGGCGGGGACGTTCTCGGTCCCGATCGCGCGGGTCCGGTACAGCCCCACCGCGATCGGCGTGAGGATCGCCCGGACCGCGTCGTACACCCAGTTCGGATCGTGGTTCCTCGACCGTTCGTGAATGTGGTCGAAGTACTCGGGCGGGCGCTGGTCCTTGTAGACCTGGGGCTTGATCTCTGACATGGGTTAAGGGGTGGTAACCCCGGACGGGCCGGGCGGTTACACGTCCTGTACCCAGCCGCGCGACCTCTCGAGCGCGCGATGCCATTCGGCCAGCAGTGACTCCGCCTGGTCGCGGCTCATCCTCGGTTCGAATCGGGCGGCGGGCCGCCACATCCCCCGGATGTCGTCGAGGCTCCAGGCACCGCTCCCGAGGCCCGCCAGGCAGGCCGCCCCGAACGCGGTCGTCTCGCTGACCTCCGGGACCTCGACCGGCACCCCGAGCAGGTCGGCCTGGAACTGCATGAGCCAGCGGTTGGTGACCGCGCCGCCATCAGCCTTCAGCAGTTCGAGCTTTTGGCCGGCCACCTCCTCCTGCGCCGCGACCGCATCGCACGTCTGGTAGGCGATCGCCTCCAGCGCGGCTCGCGCGAGGTGTGCTCTCGAGGTTCCGCGGGTCAGGCCCACGATGGTGCCGCGGGCGTAAGGATCCCACCAGGGTGACCCGAGACCGGTCAGGGCGGGCACGAAGTAGACCCCGTCGTTGGAGTCGAGCGAAGCGGCTAGCGCCTCGGTCTCGCGGGCTTCATCGATGATCCCGAGTCCGTCCCTCAGCCACTGGACCGCCGAACCCGTCACGAAGACCGAGGCCTCGAGCGCGTACGTCACCTCGTCGCCGATCCCCCACGCGATCGTGGAGAGCAGCCCCTCGCCCGGGTCCGGGCGGCCGGGACCGGCGTTCAGCAGCACGAAGCTGCCGGTGCCGTAGGTGTTCTTGGCCATCCCCGGCTCGTGGCACATCTGTCCGAACAGGGCGGCCTGCTGGTCGCCGGCGATCCCGGCGACCGGCACCTCGCCCCCGAAGCCGGTCGTCACCCCGAAGGTTCCGGCTGACGGTCGCACCTCCGGCAGCGAGTCCTCGTCGACCCCGAAGGTCGCGCAGAGCTCCGGGTCCCAGGCGAGCTCCCCGGTGTCGAAGAGCATGGTCCGCGATGCGTTGGTCAGGTCGGTCACGTGCTCCCCGCACATCCGGTGGACGAGCCACGAGTCGATGGTCCCGAAGACCGCCCGCTCCGCTCCCTCGACGTTCCGGCGCAGCCACTCGATCTTGGTCGACGAGAAGTACGGGTCGAGTACGAGTCCGGTCTTCCGGCGCACCATCGCTTCCATGCCCTGGGCCCGCAGCTCGTCGCAGCGGCCGGCGCCGCGCCGGTCCTGCCACACGAGGGCGCGGTGGAGCGGCTTGCCCGTTTCGGGGTCCCAGGCGACGACCGTCTCGCGCTGGTTGGTGATGCCGATCGCGTCCAGGTCCGGTCCGCTCACGCCGGCGCCGGCCAGTGCCCGGGCGGCGACGCCCCACGTCACCTCCCAGATCTCTTCCGCGTCGTGCTCGACCCACCCGGGTCGCGGGAAGTGCTGGTTGAACTCCGCGTAGCCGCGACCGGCGATGCGGCCCTCGTCGTTGAAGACGAGGGCGGTCGAGCCCGTGGTGCCCTGGTCGATCGCGAGGATCATCGGCGGGACCACCAGACGCGGGCGAAGTCGAGCAGCTGGCGGAACCGGTGGAGGAAACCCTTGAGCGTCTTGCCGGTCGCCTTGTGCGCGAGGTCGATCTCGTACTCGCCCAGGCGGTAACCGGCCCGGACCGCGTCGATCGTCATGCCGGTCTCCATCCCGTAGGCGGGCGCGAAGGGCAGCACCTCCTCGAGGACCTCGAGCGACATCGCGCGCTGGCCGGAGATCGGAGCCTGCGGTTCGGCGCCGCACCGCTTCCGGATCACCCAGGCCGCGAACCCGAGCGCGAACCCGAAGCCGCCCCCGACCCGTTTCGCGAACATCGCGACGGCGAGGTCGCACTCGCCGCTTCGCACCGCCTCGACCAGCGGACCGAGCCTGCCCGCCGATCCGGCGAGGTCACCGTCGCAGAGGAGGACGTATGCGGGCCGCTCGGGCTCGCTCAGCATCGCCTCGGCGCAGGCGGTCATGTTGCCGCCCTTGCCGTGCGGACGGCCGCGACGCACCACCTTCGCCCCGGCTCGCATCGCCGCTTCCGCCGTCCCGTCCTCGGAGCCGTCGTCGGCGACCCAAAGGGCCGCCCCGGGGAAGGCCTCCCGGAGCGAGTCAATGGTGTCGGCGATGACGTCGGCCTCGTTGCGGGCCGCGATCAGGACCGCGAGCGGATTGGGGTCGGAACTCTCCACCGGGGCCAGACTCTAACCCCGCCGGTGGCGATAAAGTCTGGGCCCATGCCGAACATCGAAGCTCACATCACCGGGAACGTGTGGAAGATCCTCGTCAAGGTCGGGGACGAGGTCTCCGAAGACGATGAGGTGATCATCCTCGAATCGATGAAGATGGAGATCCCGGTCGAGTCCGAGGACGACGGCGTGGTCAAGGAGATCCTCTGCGAGGAGGGTCAGTCCGTGACCGAGGGCGACGTCCTGATCGTCCTCGAGTAGCACCCCTTTTCGTGGACGTCGATACCGGCACGGAGAAGGTCCGGCTCGATTTCCCGGCCGAGGCGGTCGCCCGTCTCACCATCTCCAATCCGTCCAAGCGGAACGCACTGGATCACGAGATCCTCGACGCGATCAACGAGACCGTCCCGAAGCTCGACAGCGGGATCGAGGTCCGTTGCCTGATGATCACCGGCGAGGACCCGGTCTTCTCCGCCGGGTACGACATCGGCGGGATCCCGTCGGAGAGCTTCGAGCGGGACGCCGAGGCGCTCGTCGCCCATCCCTTCACGGACGCTCTCGACACCATCGAGCAATTCCCGTGGCCGACGGTCGCGGCCCTGAACGGGCATTGCCTCGGGGGTGCGCTGGAGATGGCGGTCACCTGTGACCTGCGGATCGCCGCGCCCCACGCCAGGCTCGGCATGCCGCCGGCCAAGCTGGGACTGATCTACGGTCACACGGGCCTGATCCGGTTCATCCGGACGATCGGCCTGCCGCGAACCCGCGAGCTGTTCTTCACGGGCGACATGATCTCGGCGGCGCGCGCCGACGAGATCGGCCTGGTCAACCGGGTCACCTCCGAGGATTTCGAGGAGGACGCCCTGGCGCTGGCGGCCGGCATCGCCGCCAACGCCCCGCTCTCGATGAAGGGCAACAAGAAGGCGCTCGGCACGATCGTCGAGAACCCGATCCTCTCCGAGGAGCAGGTCGCGGAACTGGTCGCCCTGCGCGAGTCCTGCTTCTCCTCCGAGGACTTCCTCGAGGGCATCACGGCGTTCGGCGAGAAGCGCAAGCCGAACTGGACGGGCCGCTAGGTCAGTTCCGCAAAGACGCCCGAAGGTCCAGGACCCGGGTGACGGCCCGCTCGAACTGCGCCCGGCCCAGCTTGCCGGTCCGGAGGCGCCGGGCGATCGCCTCTCCCCCCTTGGCGGCGGACTGCCAGTCACCGTAGAGGAGGAGGTCCATGCCCGCCCGGGCGGCGAGGATCGCCGCCCGCTCGATCCCCGCGTAGGAGGTGACCGCGGCGGCACCCATCGCGTCGGTGATCGTGACGCCCGTGAAGCCGAGCCGCCGGCGGAGCTGGCCACGGACGATCTTCGGCTCGAACATGGCCGGCCTCGGACCGAGCGCCGGGTAGATCGCAGACCCGACCATCACGAGCTTGCCGCCGGAGGCGATGTATGGCCCGTACGGGGCCATGTCGACCCGACGGAGCACGGCTCGCGGGAGGCGGATTCGCTGGACGGCGAAGTCGGTGTTCTCGCGCGCCGCACCGAGTCCGGGGAAATGCTTGGCCGTTGCCGCCACCCCGGCCCGCTGCATCGCCCGGGCGAACGGGATCGCGGTCGAGATCACCTTTCCGGCGGTGGAGCCGAACCCGCGATCGGTGTCGGCGATCACCCCGCCCGGACGGGCCACGTCGAGCACCGGGGCGAGGTCCACGTTGAAGCCGGCGTTCTTCAGGTTGCGGCCGGTCAGGGTGCCTTGCCGCCGGGAGTACGCGGCACCCCGCGCACCCATCTGCTCCGCGGAGGCGCTGGGCGCCCCGGCGAGGCGCTTGACCAGGCCGCCCTCCTGGTCGACCGAGACAAGCAGCGGGTAGCGCCGGAGTCCCGCGGGCCGCGGGATCGCCTGGAGCTGCCGGGTGAGGCGGCGGATCCGGGCGCGGGAGCCCAGGTTGTCGGCAAAGAGGATCACCCCGCCGAGGAGCCCGGCGCGGATTCGCCGCACGACGGCCTGCGGCACGCTCCTGCCCTGGAATCCGGCGACGATCCGCTGGCCCGCGAGTTGGCGGTCGGTCAGGCCCCGGGGCAGCTTCGCCACCCTCGCGGACGGCACGACGTGAGCAGCGTGGTGGTATCCCGGGACGGGGCCGGCCGGCTCGCTCCGCTCGCCGCTTCGAGCGGCGAAGAACAGGGTGGCGGCGCAGGCGAGCAGGAATCCGGCGAGGACCAGCGGGCGCGCGCCCTTGCTTGCAGGAGCAGGGGCCATGCCCCGATCATACGGAGCAGCCCGGGTCAGCCCCGCTCGATCACGTCGAGGCTCTTGGGCGTCAGCTCGACCGTCATCCCCTCCCCCTCGAGCAGCCCGGCCAGCGACTCGACGTCGGCGGGGGCTTCGGGGGCCGAGAGCGCCACCCGGGCCACCTCTCCCCGGACAGCCTTGGCCATGTGGGAGATCGCCTTCCGCCCGCGGGCGGTCTCGGTGAACCCGCGGACGGTGACCAGCCGCGCCCGCCGGGGTTTCCAGGCCGCGGAGTAGGCCCCGGAACGCATGTCCAGGACCACGCCTCCGTCCTCGTCATGACCCGCCGCCTCCATCGCCGCGCGAAGCGAGTCCCGCCAGAAGGCGGCGAGCCCGCCGATCCCGGGCAGCTTCGCCTTCATTGAGAAGCGGTAGTACGGGATCCGGTCGCCGGGGGCGACGAAGCCCCACAGGGCGGACGAAATGAGCAGGTTCCTGGCCGCGCGGCGCTTGCCGGCGGCGGGCAGGGTTCCGAAGTCGAGCCGGTCGTACAGGACCCCCGTGTAAACCTGCGAGGCGGGACCGGCGGGCGCCGAGGCGAGCGCGGCGTCACGGGCCACGTCCTCGGCCTGTCCGGCCGAGATGCCCAGGGCCTCGATCGCCTTTGCCTCCGGACCGGAGCAGAGTTTCTCGAGGGCGGCGATGAGTTCGGTGCGCCTGGCCGTGAGGTGTTCGGCGAAGGCGAGCGAATCGAGTTCGACGGGACGCTTGCCCGAGGGAGAGGCCTTGCCCTCGGACGGGGGCAGCAGGATCAACACCCCGGGCAATCTATTGGGTGCTGATCAGGCCCTGGTCCAGGGCGTAGCGAACCAGCTCCGCGCGGCTGCTCAGGTTCAGTTTCTTCTGGATGTTCGCCCGGTGGCTCTCGACCGTCCGGACGCTGAGGAAGAGCTGGTCGGCGATCTCGGAATTGGTGTGGCCGAGGGCGATCAGGCGCATCACCTCGACCTCGCGGTCACTGAGGGTGCGGCCCCGGCGTCCCTCGGCCCGGTCGCGGTCGGCCAGGTGCTGGTAGAGGGACGGCTGGAGGTATGTCTCCCCCTCCGCGGCCCGGCGCACGGCGAGCACCAGTTCCGAGTCGGCGGCTTCCTTCAGGACGTATCCGGTCACGCCCGCCTGGAGCGCCTGGCGCGCGAACGCGGGCTCGTTGCGCATGGTCAGGATGACGATCTCCGTGCCGGGCGAGGCGGCCTTGATGTCGGGGATGGCCTCGAGGCTCGGGCGGCCCGGCATGTTCAGGTCCAGGACCAGAACGTCAGGCTTGTGGGCCCCCACGTACCGGATCGCGTCGTCGGCGTTCCCGGCCTCGGCCACGACCTCGAGGTCAGGCTCCGACTCGAGCAGAACCTTCAGCGCCGTCCTCACGACGGCGTGGTCGTCCACCAGGACGAGGGTCAGGTTCTCGCCGGTTTCCGGGTTCGCGTGCATCTCGAGACAGGCTATCTGTCGCAATCGGGCGGGTTTTCCGTAAGTTTCCGCAGACTTTCCGCCGGGCCGATACCGCTTCGCACCTAGAATCGGGGCGTGGACGACGCGATCGTGAAGCTCGACGAGGCCCGCCTGCGACGACTGATCGAGGTCGGCCGCAGCCTCGTCGGCGAGTCCGACCCGGAGGCGGTGATCGTGGACGCCCTGGACGCCGCCCGCGAGCTCACCGGTGCCCGCTACGCCGCGCTCGGCGTTCTCGACAGCCGGCGCGCCGAACTCGAGCAGTTCCTCACCCGCGGCATCGACGAGGGCCTCCGGCACAAGATCGGCGACCCGCCCCACGGCGCGGGCGTGCTGGGCCTGCTCATCGAGGAACCCGAGCCGCTGATCCTCGACGACGTTAGCCACCACCCCCGCTCGCACGGTTTCCCCGAACACCATCCCCCGATGAAGTCGTTTCTGGGGGTCCCGGTCAAGATCCGGGGCGAGGCATGGGGCAACCTCTACCTCACCGAGAAGGAGCAGGGCAACTTCGACGACTCCGATGTCCAGTCGGTGGTGATCCTCGCTGAGTGGATCGCGATCGCGATCGACAACGCCAGGGCCGCCGCCGCCGAGCGGGTGCGCCTCACGATCGAGGCGGCGGAGCAGGAGCGGGGCCGCTGGGCCCGGGAGCTCCACGACGAGACCCTCCAGAATCTCGCGGGCCTGCGGGTCCTGCTGTCCGGCACCCGGCGCCGCACCGCCATGAGCCCGGTGTCGCCGATCCTCGACCAGGCGGTCGAGCGCATCGACGACACGATCCTCGAGCTGCGACGACTGATCGCCGACCTGCGGCCGGCGGCGCTGGACGAACTCGGTGTCGAGGCGGCGCTAGGCTCGCTCGTCGAGCGGGTGTCGGGGGACTTCGGCGTCGAGATCGACTTGCACGTCGACCTCGGCGACGGTGGCGAGGACGGCGCGGCAGGGGCCCGTTACGAGCCCCTGCTGGAGGACACGACGTACCGGCTGGTGCAGGAGTCGCTGACCAACGCGGTGCGGCACGGTCACGCCGCCCGGGCGATCGTCGAGGTGTACGAGGAGGACGGCGAGATCCGGATCCGGGTCGCCGACGACGGTTCGGGCTTCGACGCCAGCCGCCCCGGGGGCGGCTTCGGCCTGGTCGGGATGCGCGAGCGGGTGAACCTGACTGGCGGGCGGTTCGACATCCGGTCGGGCGAGGACGGGACCACGGTCAGCGCCCGCCTGCCGGTGCGCCGCCCCTGATCAGGGACCGATCCGGCGGAAGGTCCCCGCGTCCAGCTCCAGGATGCGGTCGAACGCGTCCGGATCGGCGATCGTGTGGGTGATGACGAGGACGCCGCAGCCCCGATCACGGCGGGCGACAAGGCACCGCTCGAGGGCGGCCGCGCCGGCGGGGTCGAGGTGGGCGGTCGGTTCGTCGAAGATGAGGAACCGAGCCCGGGACAGGAAGACACGGGCGGCGGCTATCCGCTGTCGCTGGCCGCCCGACACCTTGGCGCCGTCCTCTCCCACCGGGGAGTCGATCCCTTCCGGAAGTCCGTTGATCCAGTCTTCGAGGCCGGCCTCCGCGAGGGCCTCGACGATCCGCTCGCGGTCGGCCTCGGGCCGTCCGAGCCTGACGTTCTCCGCGATGGTCGTGTTGAACATGTACGCGTCCTGCGGGCCCAGCCGAACGGCCGCCCGCAGTTCGTCCTGGTCGAGGTCGCGGATGTCGACTCCGCCCAGCGTGATCCGTCCGGACCCGGGATCCCGGAATCGCACGAGCAGCTCCGCCAGGGTGCTCTTGCCGATGCCGCTCGGACCGGTCAGGGCGACGGCCTCGCCGGGGCGGATCTCCAGGTCCGCATGGTCGAGCAGCAGCCCGTCACCGTCCGGGTACGCGAAGCGGACGTCCTCGAGACGAAGCGGCCCGCCGGCCGGCATCGACCGCGGCCGCTCGGGACCCTGGACCGGGACCGGCCGCTCGGTGATCTCCTCGATCCGCCCTGCGGCCTCGTCGGTCGAATCGATCACGGCCGCCGCCTGGCTCAGGGGGGTGATCGCCTCGAACGCCCCGAGGGTGAGCAGCGGCAGCGCCGCCAGCAGCACGCCGTCGAGCCGGCCGGAGACCACGGCGGGAACCGCGGCTGCGGTGACCGCGACCATTGCCCCGACCGAGAAGAAGGTGCCGAGTCCCTGGGCCAGACCCTCGCTTACGGCGTCGCGGCGCTGGAGGGCGACCAGCCTCGTGTCATCCTCGGTGGCGCGGCCGAGCCAGTCGGCCTCCCGTCCGGCCACGGCGATCTCCGCCCCACCGGTCGCGATCTCGAGGAGATCGCCGGCGAGCGCGCCGCGGGTCGCGGCCTGGCGGCGTCCCGCGTTGCGGGCGGCCCGGCGGGTCAGCACCGGAGCGAGCAGGCCGCCGAGCAACATCGCAATGGCGAGCACGAGCCCGGCCACGGGCAGGATGATCGACGCGAGCGCCACGCAGAGCGCCGAGCAGGCCATTGCCACCAGCGGTGGTGAGAGCGCCCTGAGGTAGAGGTCCTGGAGCTTGTCCACGTCGCCGACGAAGCGGCTCATCAGGTCGGCCCGGCGGGAGCCGTCGACGCCCGCCGGCACGAGCGGGATCAAACGCTCGAAGAACCGGGCGCGCAGGTCCGTCAGGGTCCTGAAGGCGAGGTCGTGCGACGCGAGCCGCTCTCCGTACCGGAACAGTGCCCGTGAGATGCCGAAGAACCGTACCCCGACGATGGCCACGGTGAGGGAGAGGATCTCGGGACGCTGTGCCGCCCGGCTGATCAGGTAGCCGGACGCGGTGAACAGCCCGACCGCCGCGAGGACGGTCGCCACCGCCAGCGTGATCGAGAGGGCGAGCAGCCTCCACCGCCTGCGGGTGGCGAGGGCGGCGCGCCCCAGCGGGCTCTTCTCGAGGCGGGCCGTGATCATGCCGTCACCAGTCCGTTCAGGCTGCCATCCGACAGGACGAGGGTCCGGTCGGCGGCTGCGATCGGCGTTTCGCGGTGGGAGATGATCAGGGCGCTCCGTCCGTCCGTCGCGTCCTCGATCGCGGTGGCCAGTTCGCGCTCAGTCTCGCGGTCCAGGTGGGCGGTGGGTTCGTCCAGGACCAGCAGCGGGGCCTCGCTGATCAGGGCCCGCGCCAGGGCGATGCGCTGGGCCTGCCCGGCGGAGAGCCGGCGGCCACCCTCACCCACGACGGTCTGGAGGCCGTCGGGGAGCCGGGCGACCAGGTCACCGAGCGCGGCGGTGCCGATCGCGAAGGCGACCTGCTCGTCGCTCGCATCGGGGTTGAACAGCCTGAGGTTGTCGGCCAGCGTCGCCGTGAAGATCGTGGGTCGCTGCGGAACCCAGGCGACCCGCCGCCGCCACTCCCGGGGGTCCACCGCCGCGAGGTCGGTTCCCTCGCAGGTGATGTGGCCCCCGGTCGGCTCGGCCAGGCGGAGCAGCAGGTTGGCGAGAGTGCTCTTGCCCCCGCCGCTCGGCCCGATCAGGGCGACGGTCTTCCCCGGTTCGATCTCCAGGTCCACGCCGTCCAGCACCGGTTCGCGGCCGGGCCAGGCGAAGGTGACCCCTTCGAGGGCGACCGGCCCGCGGGACGGATCGGGGGCCGGCACGGGATCGGCCGGTGTGCTCACCGCGGCCGGCTGGTCGATCACCTCGAAGATGCGTTCGGCCGCCGCCATCCCGTCGGCGCTGGCGTGGAACTGGGCGCCCAGCTGTCGGAGGGGCATGTAGAGCTCGGGCGCAAGCAGCAGCACCGTGAGCCCGGCGGTCAGGTCCAGGTTCCCGTCCGCGAGCTGGATGCCGATCGCGGTGGCGACCATCGCGACCCCGATCATGGCCAGCAGCTCGAGCACGAGCGAGGAGAGGAAACCGATCCGGAGCGCGCCCATCGTCTCGCGCCGGTACTCCTCCCCGACCCGGTTGATCGTGGCGGACTGGGCGCGGGCCTGGCCGTTCGCCCTCAGGGTGGCGAGGCCGCCGACCAGGTCGAGGAAGTGGGAAGAAAGGCGGGACATCCGCTCCCATCGCTTCCGGGTGCGCTTCTCGGTCAGGAGTCCGATCAGCACCATGAACACGATGATCAGCGGCGCGGTGACCGCCAGGATCGCGGCGGAGATCCAGTTGAACCGGACCACCCAGGCGAGGATCGCGATGGGGACGAGGGCCGCCAGGACGACCTGCGGCAGGTAGCGGGCGAAGTAGTCCTCGAGGGCGGCGACCCCGTCGATCGCCGAACTGACCAGGTCCCCGGACTGCTCGTCCTGGAGCGCGCCCGGCCGGTTGAGGAGCAGGTGGGCGGAGAGCTTCTCCCGCAGTTCCGACATGACCCTCGCGGCGCCGAACCTGCCGGTGCTCTCGAATCCGGCGGAGGCGAGGCCGCGGCCGATCGTGATCGCGGCGAGCCAGGCCAGGAACGGGGCCACGTCGGCGAAGGTCTCGCCGTCCATGAAGACTCCGGCGATGACCTTCGCCAACAGGGTCGCCTGGGCGATGATCAGGCCGGTCTGGACCAGGCCCAGACCGACCGTGATGATCAGGTGTTTGCGGGCGACGCGGCTGGTCCGCGTCAACCGGCGCTGCGTCTCGCGAGCCTGCCGGCTAGCTCCCGGCGCCCTGCTCCGTTCCCGAGCCACCGGCCGCTCCCTTCTTGTTCTTGTCGAGCAGGTCGATCGGTGACTTCACGTCGCCGAACCCTTCAGCCGACACGCGGTGACGGAACACCCAGTACGTCCACGCCTGGTACGCCAGGACGATCGGCACGAAGATCACCGCGACGATGGTCATGACGGTCAGGGTGTAGTTCGTCGAACTCGCGACATTAAGGGTCATGTCGTAGGCCGAGTCGATGCTGGAAACCAGCGCGTTCGGGAACAGGTCGATGAACTGGGCGATGAAGTAGAAGGCGATCCCCGCCGCCGTGCCGGCGAAGGCCCGGGCGGGATCCGTCTTCGCCAGGGCCGCCGCCGCGACGAAGCCGGCCACCGCGACCACCGCGGCGATCAGCGACAGCACCTCGATCGAGTCCTGCCGGAGCAGCGTCCACGCCATGAACACGGCTCCCAGGGCTGCCGCCACCGGGGTCGCTCTGGCCGCCACGACGCGCGCCTTTTCCCGCAGCGCGCCCTCGGTCCTCAACTCCAGGAACAACGCCCCGTGGGCGAAGAAGATCGCGAGCGACGCGATGCCGCCGACCAGCGCGTAGACGGAGAGCAGGTCGAAGAAGTTGCCGACGTACTCGAGCGACTCCAGACCCTCGCCGGCGACCGGCTCGATCGGGACGCCCCCGATGATGTTGGCCCACGCCACACCCCACAGCAGGGCGGGCAGGAGGCTGCCGAGGGCGATGCACCATTCCCAGCCGGTGCGCCAGGCGTCGCTGTCGCGCTTGCCCCACATCTCGAAGCCGACGTTGCGGACGATCAGCGCGACCAGGATCGCGAACAGCGCGATGTAGAAGCCGGAGAAGAGCGTGGCGTACCACTCGGGGAAGGCCGCGAAGGTGGCGCCGCCGGCGACGATCAGCCATACCTCGTTGCCGTCCCAGACCGGGCCGATCGTGTGGAGGATCGCCCGCTTCTCCTCGCGAGTGCCGCCGATCAGCTTCATCAGCATGCCGACGCCGAAATCGAACCCCTCGAGGATCAGGTAGCCGACCCAGAGGACCGAGATCAGGACGAACCAGACGAATTGGAGTGTTGTCGTGTCTTCCATCGATTCAGCTCCTCAGTAGGCCATTCCCATGTAGGGCTCGTTCTCGTCGCCTTCCTCGATCCTGGCCGGGCCCTTGCCCGCCGTCTTGAAGAAGACGCGTCCGGCGAAGACGGCCAGGACCCCGTACAGCAGGGTGAAGCCGATCAGGGTGATCACGACCTCGGCCGTGCCGACCGTCGGCGACACGGCGTCCTCCGTCTTGAGCAGTCCGAACACCACCCAGGGCTGGCGTCCCATCTCGGTGAAGATCCAGCCGGCCGCCGCCGCGATGAACGGAAGCGTGGCCGCGGGCATCGCGAGCTTGAGGAAGCGCCTCGAACTCTCCAGCCTGTCCTTTCGCGCCAGCCACCAGCCGATCAGGCCGAACAGCGCCAGCAGGAAGCCGCAGCCCAGCATCACGCGCCAGGACCAGTAGGCGACCCACACGATCGGGGCGTACTCGCCGGGCCCGTACTTCTCCCGGTACTCGGCGTTCAGGTTGTTCACGCCCTCGACCTCGGACTGGGGCTTGCCGGTCATGATGAACGAGAGCAGGTTGGGCACCTGGAGATTGCGGTTCGTCTTCTCCGGGTTGTCCGTGAAGTCACCGGTCGCGAACAGGGACAGCCCGACCCCGCTCTCGGTCTCGAAAACCGCGTCGGCCGCGGCCATCTTCATGGGCTGCTGCTCGGACATCAGGACGCCGTTGAAGTGGCCGACCACCAGGGTCAGCAGGCCCGCGACCACCAGGGTCGGCATCGCCAGCTTCATGGAGGATCCGAAGACCTCCTTCTCGTTTCCGCGCAGCAGGTGCCAGGCCGAGATCCCGACGATGACCATGCCGCCGGTGAGCAGGCAGGCGAGCAGCGTGTGCGTGATCGCGTAGAGGGCGGTGTTGTTGGTCAGCACCGCCCAGATCGAGGTCAGCTCGACCTTGCCGGTCGCCTCGTTCATTTCGTAGCCGACCGGGTGCTGCATCCAGGAGTTGGCGACCAGGATGAAGTAGGCCGACAGTGCGGTCGAGGCCGAGACCAGCCAGATGGAAGCGAGGTGGAGCTTCTCGGACAGCCGGCCCCAGCCGAAGATCCAGAGACCCAGGAAGGTCGACTCCACGAAGAACGCGGCGAGACCTTCCATCGCGAGGGGCGCACCGAAGATGTCACCCACGTAGCGGGAGTAGTTGGACCAGTTCATTCCGAACTGGAACTCCTGCACGATCCCGGTCGCCACTCCGAGGGCGAACGAGATGAGCATCAATTTCCCCCACAGGCGGGTCGCCCTCAGCCACTTCTCATCCTTGCTCCGGTACCACCGCGTCTGGCACCAGGCCGTGAAGAAGGCCAGGCCGATCGTGAGGGGCACGAAGATGAAGTGGTAGAGCGTGGTGATCCCGAACTGCCAACGGGCCAACTCAAGACTGGTCATCGTTCCACCTTCATGGCGGTCACATTAGGTCCGGGGATGGGCATCGAACCTGCGGCAAATCCCGTCATCTGCATGTGGGAAAGTACGGAGGGACGCGGGAAAACCGCTTGCTGGAGCCGTTAGCGGGTCGGGCAGCGGCCAGCCGAGTGGAGCGCCTTGCGGTACCTGCGCATGGACGTGTGACGAAAGTCACCGTGGGTCTGGTTCTTCATCGCGGGCACCAGTTCCCGGTGGAACGGGGAGCGAAGGCTCTCGTTGTGCCCGATCACGTCGCGGATCCCGATCCCGTACCTGCACCGAAGCCACTTCGTGAGGCGGATCGACGCCGCCATCTGACGTCTGTTGTTCAGCACGTCGCCGTCGCTGTAGCCGGTGTGCTCGATTCCGATCGTCACGTGGTTGAGCCCGACCGTGTGCCGGCATCTGATCCCCAGCGGCACCAGCTGGACCACCCTGCCCCGGCCGGAGACGACGAAGTGGGCGCACACGTTCGGTGTCTCGCCGAACTCGGGGTCGGGGCGGTTCGACAGGAACGTGGACCTGACCTGGCCGACCGTGCTCGCCACCGCGTAATGCTCGACGATCTGCCGCGGCTTCTTCAGGCGCCACTCCCGTTTCCCGTAGTGACGCTTCGAGTAGGCGGCCATCTGCCGCTTGCGCTTCGCCCCGAACGGGATGAAGCGGCGGTGGATCCAGCGCGGCAGGCCGGACCTCCCGGCCCGGTGCGCCCGCTCCTTGTTGACCGGCCTTTGCAGTCAGTCGAACCCGGTCGGGTCCAGCCCGCCGGTCGGGCCGAGATCCGGGCCGAGGTCGCCGCCGGAGTGCTTCGCCTTGAACGGTTCGACCTTCCCGCGGAACGCGTTGCCGAAGGTGTAGACCGGCATCCCGATCTCGGTGATGTTGTAGACCCGTGGCTGGTCGGCGATGAAGGTACGCAGGCAGCCGTGACTGGCCGGGTAGTTCGGCACCGACTTGTAGCCGTGGGTCGCGTACCCGCGGATGAAGTAGGAGGAGTAGTACATCCCCTTCGAGTTGTAGCCCGGGTCCTTCCAGTAGAACTCGAAGGTGCCGAGGATGGTGGGGGTCGCCGGCGCGCCGGAGGCGACGGGGAAGATCGCATAGGGCTTTTTGCCCTTCGAGAAGACGATCACCTGCTTGGAGAGCGGCGCTTCCATGTGGTCGCCGAGCCACGGCTTGCGGACGCGGTAGCCACCCTTGCCGTTGAAGACACGCTTGACGACGGACTTCGAGGCCCGTGCGTTGCGGGTCATGTCGTTCAGCTTGCGATAGGCGAGGACGGCGCGCTCCATCTTGCCGTTGAAGCACCGGCCTTTGCCCGGAACCAGGGCCAGGCGGTTCAGCGCCTTGCGGAAACCGGCCACGACGCGGCCGCACTGGCCCTTCGCCAGGCCGACGTAGCGGACCTTCCAGGACTTGTGCTCGGTCGTGTCCTTGCCGACCGGGTTCTCACCGGACTTGCCCCAGTACTTGGCGCGGACTCCGTAACGGAGGCCGTCGCGGGTGTAGATGGACGTCTCGAAACTGCCCCAGTTCTCGCCGCCCCTACGGACCTTGACCTTGCGGGTCGAGAACCGCTTGCCGTCCTTGTACAGGTAGACGGTCACCTTCTGGTTGTTGCGGAACGGCTTGATCGAGCCCTTGATCGTGACCTTGCTCATGATCGTGGCGCGGTGGTTCTTGAGCCCGACCGGCTTGATCTTGACCGTGGCCTTGGCCGGAACCTCCGGCTGGACTCCCCCGTCGGCGGCCCTGACGCCAGCGGCGAGGATCAGGGACAGTGCGGCGGCCAGCACCACGGCGAGCGGGACGATCGAACGGCTGCGGACGAGGTTCAGCGTTGGGACGTGCAACGGAGGCTCCTGCGGGTTAGGCGATAAGTCCTCGAATTGTAGAGCGAAGGACGGATCAGGCCACCGGCGAGGCGGCCTCCGCGATCTCGGCCGCCTGCTCGGTCTCCTCGTCCATCGAAACCGCGTCGTTGCTGATCATCAGGAACGCGATCAGGACGCCGGCGATCGCCACCCCGACGGAGAGGGTCATGGCGTGGCTGAGGCCGTAGACGAAGGCGTCGTGGCCCGCCTGGACGAGCTTGTCCGCCTGGCCCTGGGAGACCCCGTCGAGGTGGGGTGCCCCGCCGGTCAGCTGGTGGGCGAAGTCGGTGCGCTGCGCCTCGCTCAACCCGTGCTCGCCACCCAGAGTCGTGGCCAGCCGGTCCTTGGCCTCGCCCTGGAACAGGGCGCCGAGCGCGGCGACACCGAACGTGCCACCCACCATCCGGAACATGGACAGCACACCGGAGGCGACCCCGGCTTTGGTCTTCGGGACGGAGTTCATGGCCGCGGTCGACATCGGCGACATGGTCAGGCCGATGCCGGCCCCGAGGATCAGGAAGCTCGGAAGGATGTCGCCGAACGTGGTGCCGTTCTCGATGGTGGAGAACATGTAGAGCGAGACCGCGATCAGGGTCATCCCCCCGACGATCGGCCAGCGCGGTCCGATCCTGTCGGCGAGCCGCCCGGAGATCGGCGAGATGACCATGATCACCAGCGTGGTCGGGAGGAACCTGACTCCGGCCTCCAGGGCCGTGTAACCCAGGATGTTCTGCATGTAGAGGGCGAGGAAGAAGAAGACGCCCATCATCGCGAACGAGATGATGAATGCCGTGATCACCGAGCCGATGAAGTTCCGGCTCTTGAACAGGCCGAACTCGATGATCGGCGCCAGGACCCGGTTCTCGGTCATGACGAACGCGATCAGCGAAACGACCGAGACGGCGATCAGGGAGACCACCGCGGTCGAGTCCCAGCCCCACGAGTTGCCCTCGATCAGCGCGAGGACGAGGGCGGTCAGACTGACGGTGAGGATGCCGACCCCGAGGTAGTCGACCCGGCGGCCGACGGTGGTGTCGCGGGATTCGCGCACGATGAACAGGGCCGCCAGCACCGCCAGGGCCCCCACGGGGAGGTTGATGTAGAAGATCGCGCGCCAGGAGACCTCCTCGGTCAGGAAGCCACCCAGCACCGGGCCGATGGCCAGGGCAAGGGCGGAAACGCCGGCCCACGTGCCGATCGCCTTGCCCCTCTCGGAGGGCGGGAAGGCGTCGGTGATGATCGAGAGGGTGCCGGGCATCATGAAGGCGGCGCCGATGCCCTGAAGCACCCGGCTGGCGACCAGGGCGAAGTTGCTGGGGGCGAACCCGGCGGTGGTAGAGGCGATCGTGAAGAGGATGACGCCGAAGACGAAGGCCCTGCGCCGCCCGAAGATGTCGCCGATCCGGCCGCCGACCGCGAGCAGCACGGCGAAGGAGAGGGTGTAGCCGTTGACGATCCATTCGAGGCCGGAAATGGAGGTGTCGAGGTCCCGCTGGATCGAGGGAAGCGCGACGTTCACGACGGTGTTGTCGAGCATCACCATGAACAGCGCCAGGCACATCGCGCCCAGCGTCCACCACTTGCGGTTCTCGTCGGTGATCAGGTGCTGGTAGCGGCTCACTTGCCCACTGCTCCTTCCAGTTGTTTCCGGATTGCGGCGAGGTCCTCCCGTTCGACCAGGCGCGAGAGCAGGGCGTCGAGTTGCTCGAGTTCGTCCGGGGTGAAGCTGTCGGCCAGCTTCACGGCGCCGACAGCGCGCCCCATGAGGGCGGCGTTGGTGATGTTGTGGCCTTCGTCGGTCAGCGAGATGAGGCGGCGGCGCCGGTCATCCGGATCCTCGACCCGGGACACGAGCCCCTTGCGGACGAGGCTGTCCACGGCCCGGCTGACGGCGGGCATCGAGGCACCGGTCGCCTCGCTGATGTCGGCCAGGCAGAACCTGTCCCGGGATTCGAAGACCCCGAGTTCCATGATCGCCTTGAACTCGAGGAAGGACAACCCCTGCGCGCCCCCCTCGACCAGCGACGTGGTGGCGGCGCCGTAGGAGAGCATCCGCCGGAAGAGGGTCCCCAGCTGGATCGCGACGCGGATCGCCTGCGGCGATGCGTCCTCGAACACGTCCTGGGCGGACACCTTCTTCTCTTCCACCTGAGCCATGCCTTCGATAGTTGCGTTTTCGCAATCATTTGTCAATCGAAAACGTTCTCAAAGTGATGCAAATCACTGAGCGACCGGGCGCTGCAATGGGTCTGGGGCGACCCTCGGGCCTGTACCTCGAGGATCGCCCCGGTTCTCGGGAGGCCGGCTCAGGCCCGGTTGCCCGCGGGCAGAGGGCCCGACTCGCCCGGGCGCCCGGCGGGGTCCGTCCCGCCGTGGGCTTCGGGATCGGCCGGTGCCGGGGCGCCCTCGATGTTGAACCGCGGGAGCCACTCCAGCCAGCTCGGCAGGTACCAGTTCCACCGGCCCAGCATCTTCATCGTCGCCGGGACCAGGACGCCGCGCACGATCGTGGCGTCGATCAGCACCGCCGCCGCCAGCCCGACGCCCATCTGCTTGAACTCGAGCATCGAGAGCGTGGCGAAGATGGAGAACACCGCGACCATCACGATCGCCGCCGAGGTGACCGGGCCGGCGGTCCGGCGCAGGCCCAGCTCGATCGCCTCCGAGGTGCTCGCCCCCTGCTCGTGGGCCTCACGGATCCGGCTCAGGATGAACACGTGATAGTCCATCGAGAGGCCGAACAGGACCACGAAGAGGAACATCGGCAGCCAGGCGGTAATCCCGCCCATCGACTCGAAGCCGAGCAGGCCCTCCAGGTTGCCGTCCTGGAATATCCAGACGATCAGCCCGTAGGCCGCCCCGACGGAGAGCAGGTTCAGCAGGATCGAGGTGGCAGGGATCACGACCGAACGGAACGCGATCAGCAGCAGGACGAACGCGGCCAGGAGGACGAACGCGAACACCAGCGGCGCCCGGCTCCGCATCAGCTGGTTGAAGTCCTCCGATCCGGCCGTCATGCCGTTCACGTTGGTCTCGGTTCCCGCGACCCGCCCGATCGTCTGCGGGATCACGTCCTCCCGCAACCGGGTCAGGGCAGCGTTCGAGGCCTCGTCGGTTCCCGTGCCGGCCAGCGGCACGTCGACCACGGCGACCTTGCCGTTCGGGCTGATCCGGGACGCGACCGGGGCACCGAAGGCGGCGGGGCCGTCCACGGCCTGCTCGAGCCGCGCGATGCCCTGCTGGACCTCGGGCGAGCGGACGTCATCCGCTTCGATCACCACGTGGGCCGGTTCGGGACCGCCGGGGAATGCTTCGTCCACCTCGTTGTACGCCTTGATGACCGGGAGGTCCTGCGGCAGCGACTCGACGCCCGGCACCACGGTGTGGAGCTTGAACGCCGGCATCGCGAGGAGCAGCAGGAAGGCGCCGGCGATGCCCGCCGAGACGCCGGGCCGGCGCAGCACGAGCCGCACGAACCGGGCCATCGCGCCGCCGTCGCCGTTGACGGTCCGGCGGCGGCTCCGCAACCGGTGGACCAGGGGGACCCGGCCTTTGTCGACGCGGTCGCCGAGCCAGGCCAGGACGGCCGGGAGGACCGTCAGGGAACCGATCACCGCCACCGCGACGACCAGGATGGTGCCCGTCGCGAAGGACGAGAAGGTCGCGTTGCCGATCAGGTACATGCCGGCCATCGCGATCATCACGGTGATGCCCGAGACGATCACGGCACGACCCGAGGTCGCGGCCGCCGCCAGCAGCGCCGCGCTCTCCGAGCGGCCCGCGGCGCGCTCCTCCCGTTCACGACGCAGGTAGAAGAGCGAGTAGTCGACCCCGACCGCCAGGCCGATCAGCAGGATCACCGAGTTGGCCGCATCCGACATCGGGGTGACGTGGCTGACCAGGGCGGTCAGGCCGATGGCGGCGGCGACCGCGGTCAGGCCGAGCAACAGGGGCACGCCGGCCGCGACGAGCGCGCCGAAGGCGAGCACGAGGATGATCAGCGTGACCGGGATCGAAGTGAACTCGGCCTTCCGGAAGTCGTCTTCGAAGGCCTTCCCGACCTGCTCCTCGGCGGAGGCGTCACCGAATTGCGAGAACTCGAAGCCCGGGGCGCGGGCGCGGGCCTCGGAGACGGCGTCGATGGTCGGGCCGAGTCGTTCACTCAGCTCGTCGTCGTTTCCCTCGAGCCGGAACGTGACGAGGGCCGAACGGCCGTCCGCCGAGATCTGTCCCTTGTTGCCGGGCTGGAACGGACTCTCCACCTGTGTGACGTGGGGAGTCTCCTTCAGTTCGCGGGTCAGGCCGGCGACCGCCTCACGGAAGTCGGGGCTCTGGTTGGTGGAGCCGGCGGGAGCCTTCACGAGCACGGTTTCGGCGGCCGCCTCCGGGAAGTTCTCCTCGGTGGCGACGTCGGCGCGGCCGGACTCCCCGACCCCGTTCTCCGCATCGGTCAGGGTCCGGGTCCCGCTCATCCCTCCGAGGACGACCGCGAGAACTACGAAGAGGAGCCAACCCCAGATCGCGGTCTTGCGATGGGTGGCGCTCCACTTGCCGGCACGGGCAGCGATGTTGTGACTGGAATTCATGCCGTAGAGCCTGCCTCCGGGCCGACGCGCAGGAAATGGGGTTGCCCCGCGTTTTCGCCGGAAGCTGACTGCCCCCTAGGGGTTCGGTAAACCACACCGAGGACAGCCCCATTCGGGAGGTGACCACACCGACCGCGCCCCTTCCATCGGTCAGAATCACTGCATGGGACGCGCTCCCACATTGCGTTCGCGCCTGGCCTGGCTGGCGATCGCCGGTTTCCTCACCGGTGCCGGCGGCGCGGTGATGGCCGCGCTGACCAACCAGCAGGTCGACAAGCCGGTGCTGGACATCACCCTGCGCGTACTCACGGGCTGGTCCTGGCTGGGCGTCGGGATCTTCGCCTGCTGGCGCCGGCCCGACAACGCGTTCGGCAAGTGGATGGTCCTCACGAGCTTCGCCTGGATGGCCCAGTTCCTCACCTACGCGAACTCGTCGCTGGTGTTCACGTTCGGGCTCGTCATCGCCTACGTCTTCCCGATCGCCCTGGTCCAGACCCTCGTCCGGTTCCCGACCGGCCGGATCGAGTCGGAACTCGACCGCTGGGTCCTCCGCCTGGTGGGTGTGGCCCTGGGGCTCGTCGTGGTCGCCCTCCTCTTCACGACTTCCACGCAGTACGGGTACGAGGACGCGCCGAAGAACCTGCTGATGCTGACCGACTCGCCCACCACGGTGACTGTCCTCACGATCGTCGCGAACGCGATCGCCATCTCGCTGGCCCTGGCCCTGATCCACAGCTTCACGACCAAGTACTCGGCCGCCACTCCCCCGATGCGACGCCTGATCGGCCCCGTGCTCTGG
>Ga0182743_1001743_pt1 | contig 20550 bp, 22 predicted proteins | sample eDN3rd30CKraftOP_FD_128522 | JGI IMG/M metagenome (GOLD analysis project Ga0182743, IMG submission 128522) | Enriched Organic Plus compost microbial communities from Emeryville, California, USA - eDNA 3rd pass 30_C Kraft OP (version 2) (version 2) ... | reverse complement strand
CCTCGAGCGACGCGAGGGTGTCGACGACGGTCGCGGGCGCGGCGTGGTCGGGGGCCGGTCCGTTCGACTCGCTCGCCGCACTCCCTCGCTCAGGGACCGGGCTGCCAGACTGCCCCCAGTCCTCCCCCTCTTCGGCGGCCTTCGCGTCGATCGACGGGCAGACGACGAAGGCCTGACGGCCCTGCTCGAGCTCCTCCGACATCCGCTGCCACACGCGCGCCTCCCACGCGGGGCGCTCGGCGAGCGGCACGACGAACGACTCGATCGGCGCGCGACCGGCCGGCAGCTCCGCGATCGTCGTGACGTCGAGGTCGCCGAACACGGTCATCGCGACCGTCCGGGGAATGGGCGTCGCCGTGAGCACGAGGAGGTGCGGCGACGCGGCGCCGGCTTTCGCCCGGAGCGCGTCGCGCTGCTCGACGCCGAAGCGGTGCTGCTCGTCGACGACGACGAGCCCGAGGTCGGCGAACGACACCTTCTCGCCGAAGAGCGCGTGCGTCCCGACGACGATGCGGGACTGCCCGGACGCGACCGCGAGCAGCGCGCGCTTGCGATCGGCGGCGGGCATTCGTCCCGTCACGAGGACGGGCCGCAGGCGCGCGGCGAGGTCGGGGCCGAGGGTCCGGGCGATCGAGCGCACGTGCTGCTGCGCGAGGACCTCGGTGGGCGCGAGGAGCGCCGACTGACCGCCGGATTCGGCGACGGCGAGCATCGCGCGGATCGCGACGAGCGTCTTGCCGCTCCCGACCTCGCCCTGGACGAGCCGGTTCATCGGGCGCTCCGACGCGAGGTCGGCGGCGATCGCGTCGCCCGCGGCGCGCTGGTCCTCGGTGAGCGCGAACGGCAGCGCGGCGTCGAACCGCTCGAGCAGCGGCCCCCCGCGCCGCGGCACGGCGTGCGCGGCGCGCAGCCGGTCGCGGCGCTGCACGAGCGCCGTCTGGAGCACGAGCGCCTCCTGGTAGCGGAGCGACTCGCGCGCCGTCCGCCAGTCGGCGTCCTGCCGGGGCCGGTGAATGCGCTCGAGCGCGTCCCGGAACGGCACGAGCCCGCGCTCGGCGGCGATCTCGATCGGGACGGGGTCCGGGAGCTCGGCGGGGAGGACGTCGAGCGCGACACCGACGGCCTTCGCGATCTTCCAGCTCGGAAGGGTCCCCGTCGCGGGGTACACCGGGATCGGGAGGTCGGCCCACGCCCGGGCCTCGTCCGGGTCGATGATCGGGGCGGCGCGCTCCTCGAAGAGCTCGTAGTCGGGGTGGGCGAGCTGGAGCTGGCCGCGGTACGAGCCGACCTTGCCGGCGAAGAGGCCGCGAGCGCCGGGGGCGAGCTCCCTGAGACGCCACGACTGGTTGAAGAAGGTCAGCGCGAGCGTCCCGATGCCGTCGGTGATCGTGACCTCGAGGAGCGAGCCCTTGCGGTTCGCCATGCGGCGTTCGCTCGAGCGCTGCACGGTCGCGACGAGCGTCACGTCCTCGCCCTCGCGCAGCCCCTGGATGGGCGTCAGCTCGCCGCGTTTGGCGTAGCGGCGCGGGTAGTGCGTGAGGAGGTCGCCGATCGTCCGGTGCCCGAAGGCGCGCTCGAACGCCTTCGCGGTCGCCCCGCCGACGACCCGCTCGAGGCGCACGGCGAGCGGGTCGTCGGTCATGTCGAAAGGCTAGCCTTCAGGGGTGACGAGGATCATCTCGGGCTACGCCGGCTCGCTCTCGATCGCCGTCCCCCGCTCGGGCACGCGCCCGACGAGCGACCGCGTCCGGGAGGCGATCTTCTCGGCGCTCGAGGCGTGGGACGCGATCGACGGCGCGCGCGTCCTCGACCTCTACGCGGGCTCGGGTGCGCTCGGTCTCGAGGCCGCGTCCCGGGGCGCCGCCTCGGTGACGCTCGTCGAGCGGGACGCGAACGCGGCGGCGGTCGCGCGGAAGAACGCCGCCCTCGTCGCCGGGCGGGCGCCCGCCGGATCGGCCCCCGACATCGAGGTCGCGGGGCAATCCGTCATGGCGTGGCTCGGCGACGCGTTCGGGGCATTCGATCTCGTCTTCATCGACCCGCCCTACGACGTCGCGGACGCGGAGCTCGCTCGCGTGCTCGCGGCTCTCGAGCCGCTCCTCGACGACGCGGCCGTCGTCGTCGTCGAGCGCAGCACGCGCTCGCCCGCGCCCGCCCCGCCCGCGGGACTCGTGCTCGACCGGTCGAAGTCGTACGGCGAGACGGCGGTGCACTGGCTGAGCGTCGACCGTCCCGCGGCGGCGCGCCGGGACGCGAGCTAGACGCGGAACGGGTCCCAGCCGCCGCGGCCCCCGTACGGCGCCCCGTCGACGAGGACGCCCTCCCCCGCCGTCACCCGACCGATCGGCCGGAAGCCGCCCGGGAGCGCGACGTCCGGCGGGAACGTGGCGAGGAGCCCGTGGTCTTCGCCGCCCTCGAGCGCGCGCTCGAGATCCCCGAGCGCGTACCCGGCGGTGTCGGCGAGGATCGACTGGATCGCGCTCGCCTCGAGGTCGATCGCGACGCTGCTCGCGCGCGCGATGCGGCGCGCGTCGAGCACGAGCCCGTCGGAGACGTCGAGCATCGCGGTCGCCCCCGCTCGGGCCGCCGCGACGCCGTCGGCGATGGGCGGCCGGGGGCGCAACTGCGCGTCGACGGCGTCCGCGGCGCGCGCGGCGGCCGCGCGCATTCCGTGCTCGAAGAGCAGCGCGAGTCCCCGGGCGGCCTCCCCGAGCCGACCGCTCAACGCGACGACGTCGCCGGGGCGCGCGCCGCCGCGGAGGACGGGCTCGCGCCCCTCGAGGTCGCCGAACGCCGTCACCGCCGCCGTCACGACGTCCGCGCGGGCGAGATCGCCGCCCTCGATCCCGCAACCCGGCGCGAGCGTCGCGCACGCGTTCCGGAGCCCGTCGGCGATGCCCTCGAGCACCCGCACCGGGGTGTCGGGCGGGACGGCGAGGGCGACGACGAGCGCGGTGGGGCGCGCGCCCATCGCGGCGACGTCGGACAGGTTCGTCGCGGCGAGCTTCCAGCCGACATCGCTCGGGCTCGAGAACGCGCGGCGGAAATCGGGGCCCTCGATCATCGTGTCGACCGTGATGACCACTCGGCCGTCCGGCGCCGCGAGCACGGCGGCGTCGTCGCCCGGCCCGATGATCCGCTCGCGGGACGCGGCGAGCCGCGGGAAGACGGCCGCGAGCGCCGCGCCCTCCCCGACCGACGCGACGGTCGGCTCGCCCTCGATGACCGCCCAGTCGTCCACCGGTCCACCGTAGCCGCCGGGAATGCGGCGTAGGCTCGGAACGTGCGTCGCCCCGGCCGGTCCCGCGTCGCCGCCGCATTCCTCCCCGTCGTCCTCGGCCTCGCGGCGTGCGCGCCGGTCGTCGCGCTCCAGCCCGCCGAGCGGGCCGCGGACCCCGCGTGCGCGGAGGTGACCGTGCGCCTGCCGGACGAGATCGGGGGCCTCGAGCAGCGGGAGACGAACGCGCAGGCGACGGGCGCGTGGGGCGAGCCGGTCGCGGTCGTGCTCCACTGCGGCGTCCCGGCGCCGCCGCCGACGAGCGAACTGCGGTGCGTCACGACCCCCGGCGGCGTCGTCGACTGGCTCATCGACGACTCGAACGCGCCCGAGTTCGTGTTCACGAGCTACGGCCGCGACCCCGCCGTGACCGTCGTCGTCGACTACGAGGTCGTGTCCGGCGCGACCGTCGTGAGCGAGCTCGACGGCGCCGTGGCGCGGCTCCCGCAGGTCGGCAGCTGCATCGGCCCCGAGGAGGCGCAGTAGCCGCGCGTCCCGGTCCCGCCCGCGCGCGTCAGCGCCGGGCCGCGAGCCCGAGCTCGATGAGCTCCGAGATGAGCTCGCGGTACGGCAGGCCCGAGGCCTCCCAGCACTTCGGGAACATCGAGATCGGCGTGAACCCGGGCATCGTGTTGAGCTCGTTGACGATGAACTCGCTGCCCGTGAAGAAGAAGTCGACGCGCGCGAGCCCCGAGCACCCGATCGACTCGAACACCCGCGCGGCGGTGCGCTGCATCTCCCGCAGCTGCCCGGCCTCGAGCGGGACGGGGCACACGAGCTGCGCGGCGTCCGGGTCGAGGTACTTCGCCTCGTAGTCGTAGAACTCGCGGCCCGTCACGACGATCTCGCCCGCGAGGCTCACGCGAGGCCCGCCGCCGTCCCGGCCGGAGAGGACGCCGCATTCGATCTCCCGGCCCTCGATCGCGGCTTCGACGAGCGCCCGCTCGTCGTGCGCCCACGCCGCCTCGAGCGCGGGTGCGAGGTCATCCCAGGAGTGGACCTTCGTGACGCCGACGGAGGAGCCCGCGCGAGAGGGCTTCACGAAGACGGGGAGGCCGAGGCTCCGCGCCCGCGCCCGCGCGCGCCCCTCGTCCGCGGCCCACATGTCGGGCGTGAGCGTCACCCACGGCGCGACGCGCACGCCCGCGGCCTGCAGGACCGACTTCGTGAAGTGCTTGTCCATCGCGAGCGCGGAGGCGAGCACGCCGTTCCCGACATACGGGAGCCCGATGAGCTCGAAGAGGCCCTGGATCGTGCCGTCCTCGCCCCACGGTCCATGCAGGATCGGGAATGCGACATCGACGTCGCCGAGGGACCGCACCGCGCCCCCCTCGGCAACGCGCAGTTCGCGGGTCGACGCCGACTCGGGCCAGAGCACGCGCGTGCCGTTGTCCACGACCATCGGCATCGCCTCCGGGTTCATCCGGAACGCCTCCGGCGTGTCGGGCTGGAGTGTCGCGAGACCATCCCGAGTGATCCCGATCGGGATGACGTCGAAGCGCTCCCGGTCGATCGCCGCGAGCACGCCGCTCGCGGTCGAGCAGCTGATCTCGTGCTCCTGGGAGCGTCCGCCGAACACGACCGCGACTCTCGTCCTCGCCATTCACTCCCCCTGGGGCACGTCGTCGGCGTCGTCCGTCGTCAGGTGCGGCGCGACATCGCGCGGGTCCATCGTGCCCGCGACGACCGCGGCGACCTGCTGCGCGATCGGCATGTCGACGCCTTTCGCCTCGGCGAGCTCGAGGACGGGCGCGATCGAGGAGAGGCCCTCGGCGGTCTGGTTCATGCGTTCGACGACCTGCTGGATCTTCAGGCCCTGGCCGAGGAGTCGGCCGGCGGTGTTGTTACGCGACAACGGGCTCTCGCACGTCGCGATGAGATCGCCGAGGCCCGCGAGGCCGGACATCGTCTCGGGCTTCGCGCCGTACGCGACCGCGAAACTCGTCATCTCGGCGAGACCGCGGGTGATGATCGACGCCTTCGTGTTCTCGCCGTGGCCGACGCCCGAGACGATGCCGACGGCGACGGCGATGACGTTCTTGAGGACGCCGCCGAACTCCGTCCCGACGACGTCGGTGTTGACGAAGGAGCGGAAGTACTCGTTCCGCGCCGTCATCGCCACGGCGGTCGCCGTCTCGAGCGACTCGGATGCGACGACCGCGGCGGTCGGCTGCTCCTTCGCGATCTCGAGCGCGAGGTTCGGACCGGAGACGACCGCGATGCGCTCGGGGCCGATCGCGAGCTCCTCCGCGATGACCTCGGTCATGCGCTTCGCGGTGCCGCGCTCGATGCCCTTCATGAGCGAGACGACGCGAGCGTCGGCGGGAATGCTCGACCGGTACGCGCGGAGATTCTCCCGGAGCGTCTGCGACGGGACGCACAGGTACACCTCCTCGGCGCCGCGGAGCGCGTCGGCGGCGACGTGCGTCGCGCGGAGCGAGCGCGGGAGCGCGATGCCCTTCAAGTACTTCTGGTTGCGCTTCGCGACGTCGATCTCGCGCGCGAGCGTGTGGCGCCGCGCCCACATCGTCACGGCGGCGCCGCCGTCGGCGAGGATCTTGGCGAACGTCGTCCCCCACGACCCCGAGCCCATGACCGCGACGCGCCGAGCCGCATTCGGTGTCGCATCGAGTCGCTCGGCCACCGGTCCATTCTGCCGTGTCGCGGCGCGCATGCCCGAAGGGCTTGCGCTCCCCCGCAATCCCCTCCCAACGTGCACGTTCTCGACGAGCGTGCATGTTGCATCGGGGTATTTCGTCGACAACGTGCAGTTCCGGGGCGGCATTCGCCCGGACGCGGGGCCGGGCCTAGATGCGGCCCGTCTCCGACTGGCCGTGCTGCGCCGGGTCCCAGCGGCCCTCCGGCGCGCGCTCGCCGCGCAGCTCCTCGAGGAGCGTCGTGATCGCGGTCATGATCGCCTCCGTGACCTCCGCGAGCGCGGCGGCGTCGATCGGCCTGCCGAGCCACGGCGAGAGGTCGACGGGTTCGCCGACGAGAATGCGGACGCGCTTGCGCGGCCACAGCGAGAGCTTGCCGTAGCGCGGCATGACCTCATGCACGCCCCAGTGCGCGACGGGGATGACCGGCACGCCCGACTCGAGGGCGAGGCGCGCCGCGCCGGTCTTGCCGCGCATCGGCCACAGGTTCGGCTCACGCGTCAAGGTCCCCTCGGGGTAGACGATGAGGGCGCTCCCGTCGGCCACGAGCTTCTCGGCCGCCCGCAGCGACCCCTTCGACGTGCCGCCCGCGCGCTCGACCGGGATCTGGCCCGTGGCCGTCATGACGTACGAGACGACCGGGATCTTCCAGATCCCCGACTTCGCGAGGAACCGCGGGAGCCGCTTCGCGTCCCACACGAGATACGACATGTAGAGCGGGTCGAGATTCGAATGGTGGTTCGGCGTGAGGATGAACGGCCCGGTGCGCGGGATGCGCTCGAGGTGCACGTACTCGATGCGCGAGACGAGCTTGAGCCACGGCAGCGCGATGCTCTTGAAGAACTTCCACGGCCAGAAGGTCTGCTTCTCGACCGCGTACCCCCCTTGCGCCATTCAGTCCTCGAGCGTGAAGTCCGCGCCGAGTGAGGCGAGCTTGTCGAGGAAATGCTCGTAGCCGCGGCTGATGAGGCCGATGTTCGAGACGCGCGAGCGACCCGTCGCGCCGAGCGCCGCGATGACGTGCGAGAACCCGCCGCGCAGGTCCGGGACCTCGATGTCGGCGCCGCGCAGCGGGGTCGGCCCGTTGACGATCGCGGTCTGCTCGAGCGGCCGCCGGGCGACCCGGCGCGTCGGCGTCTCGATGCCGCCGGGGACGACCGTGATGTCGGCGCCCATCACCCGCAGCGCCTCGGTGAAGCCGAAGCGGTTCTCGTACACGGTCTCGTGGACGAGCGAACGGCCCTCCGCTTGCGTGAGGGCGACGATGAGCGGCTGCTGCCAGTCAGTCATGAAGCCCGGGTGGACGTCGGTCTCGACCTCGACCGCCCGCAGCGGCCCGCCCGGGTGCCAGAAGCGGATGCCGTCGTCGAGGACGTCGAACGCGCCGCCGACCTTCCGGAAGATGTTGAGGAACGTCATGAGGTCCTGCTGCTCGGCCCCGTGCACGACGATGTCGCCGCCCGTGACGAGCGCCGCGCTCGCCCAGCTCGCCGCCTCGTTCCGGTCGAAGATCGCGCGGTGCTCGTAGCCCTTGAGCTCCTCGACGCCCTCGATGAAGATGACGCGGTTCGGCTCGACGTTGATGACGGCGCCCATCTTCTGGAGCACCGCGATGAGGTCCATGATCTCGGGCTCGATCGCCGCATTCCGCAGCTCCGTCGTGCCCTTCGCGAGGACGCCCGTCAGCAGGACCTGCTCGGTCGCGCCCACGCTCGGATACGGCAGCTCGATGTCGGCGCCCTTCAGGCCGTGCGGCGCGGTCAGCCGGATGCCCTCGTAGCTCTTGTCGACGACCGCGCCGAACGCGCGCAGCGCGTCCATGTGGAAGTTGATCGGCCGGTCCCCGATGCGGCAGCCCCCGAGGTCGGGGATGAGCGCCTCGCCGAGGCGGTGCAGGAGCGGGCCGCAGAACAGGATCGGAATGCGGCTCGAGCCCGCGAGCGCGTCGATCTGGCTGAAGTGGGCGCGCAGGACGTTTTTCGGGTCGAGGACGAGCGTGCTGCCGTCGTCGATCGGCGTCACCGAGACGCCGTACGCCTCGAGCATGCCCGTGACGACGCGGACGTCGGCGATGTCGGGCACCCGCCGAAGGACGCTCGGGGTGTCGGCGAGGAGCGCCGCGACCATCGCCTTCGTGACGAGGTTCTTCGCGCCGCGCACCTCGAGGGTGCCGACGAGCGGCTTGCCGCCTTCGATCGCGATCGTGTCCGTGACGAGACCCACGCGTCGGGCCGCGTTCCTCGAGTCCTGCGCCAGTGCGTTCATGCCCGCCTTCCGAAGCCGGTCGCCCGCTTCACCTGATCGGCAGCGTGGTCGGCCGCCACGGTTCCCGTCGCGCCTCGAACGCGGTGATCGCGTCTTCGTCGCGCAAGGTGAGCCCGATGTCATCGAGCCCCTCGAGGAGCCTCCACCGAGTGTAATCATCGATCTCGAAGGGGCTCGAGAAGTCGCCGACAGTCACCGTGCGCGCCTCGAGATCGACCGTCGCGGGCACGCCGGGGTTCGCCTCGATGAGGGCCCAGAACCGCTCGATCGCCGCCTCCGGCACGAGCCCCGTCAGCAGCCCCTGCTTGCCGGAGTTGCCGCGGAAGATGTCGCCGAATCGGGGGCTGAAGACGGCGCGGAAGCCGAAGTCGCGCAGCGCCCACACGGCGTGCTCGCGGCTCGAGCCGGTCCCGAAGTCGGGGCCGGCGAAGAGGACGGTCGCGCCCGCGTACGCGGGGTCGTTGAGGACGAAGTCGGGGTCCTGGCGCCAGCCGTGGAAGAGGGCGTCGTCGTAGCCGGTCTTCGTGACGCGCTTGAGGAACACCGCGGGGATGATCTGGTCGGTGTCGACGTTCGATCGCTTGAGCGGGACCGCGGTGCCCGTGACCGTCGTGAACTTCTCCATCAGGCGCGCACCCCCGCTCCCGCGATGTCGAGCCAGTCCCCCGTCTCGACGGGCTCGAGGTCCGAGGGCGAGGAGAGCGTCCCGCGCACCGCGGTCGCGGCGGCGACGAGCGGCGACACGAGGTGCGTGCGGCCGCCCTTGCCCTGGCGGCCCTCGAAATTGCGGTTCGAGGTCGAGGCGCAGCGCTCACCGGGCGCGAGCTGGTCGGGGTTCATGCCGAGGCACATCGAGCAACCGGCGAAGCGCCACTCGGCGCCGAACTCCTCGACGATCTTGTCGATCCCCTCCGCCTCGGCCTGGAGCCGCACGCGCGCAGAGCCGGGCACGACCATGACGCGCACGCCGTCCGCCTTCTTCCGCCCCTTGATCACAGAGGCGAATGCGCGCAGGTCCTCGATGCGGGAGTTCGTGCAGGAGCCCATGAAGACCGCGTCGACGGGGATCGCCTTCATGGGCGTCCCCGGCGTCAGGTCCATGTACTCGAGCGCGCGCTCCGCGGCGGCGCGGTCGTTCGGGTCGGCGAATGCGTCGGGCGACGGCACCGAGTCCGAGAGCGACACGCCCTGACCGGGGTTCGTGCCCCACGTGACGAACGGCTCGAGCTCGTTCGCGTCGAGGTACACCTCGGCGTCGAAGACCGCGTCGTCGTCGGTGACGAGCGTCCGCCAGTACTCGACGGCGGCGTCCCAGTCGGCGCCCTGCGGCGCGTGCGGGCGGCCCTTGACGTACTCGAACGTCGTCTCGTCCGGGGCGACGAGGCCGGCGCGAGCGCCCGCCTCGATCGACATGTTGCAGATCGTCATGCGGCCCTCCATCGAGAGGGACCGGATCGCGCTCCCGCGGTACTCGAGGACGTAGCCCTGCCCGCCGCCCGTGCCGATCTTCGCGATGACCGCGAGGATGATGTCCTTCGCCGTCACGCCGGGCTTCAGCTCGCCCTCGACCGTGATCGCCATCGTCTTGAACGGCTTGAGCGGGAGCGTCTGCGTCGCTAGGACGTGCTCGACCTCGCTCGTGCCGATGCCGAACGCCATCGCGCCGAACGCGCCGTGCGTCGAGGTGTGCGAGTCGCCGCACACGACCGTGATCCCCGGCATCGTGAGGCCGAGCTGCGGGCCGACGACGTGGACGATGCCCTGCTCGACGTCGCCGAGCGAGTGGAGCCGGATGCCGAACTCCTCCGCGTTGCGACGGAGCGTCTCGATCTGCGTGCGGCTCGTGACGTCGGCGATCGGCTTGTCGATCCCGATCGTCGGCGTGTTGTGGTCCTCGGTCGCGATCGTGAGGTCCGGGCGGCGCACCGGCCGGCCCGCCTGCCGCAAGCCGTCGAACGCCTGCGGGCTCGTCACCTCGTGGACGAGGTGGAGGTCGATGTAGATGAGGTCCGGTTCGCCGTTGTCGCCCCGCTTGACGAGGTGCGCGTCCCAGATCTTCTCGGCGAGGGTCTTCCCGCTCATGGTCGTGTCTGTTCCTTCTTCGATCGGTGTCCGCCGGCGTACCGAGAACTCCGCGACGAGGGGCCGGTCGTGTCAGGCCTCGCCGCGGCGATGAAGACGAGCGAGCCGATCGAGCATTCCGAGAGCGTACCAGCCGTCGCTGGGGACGAGGGTGCGGCGCGTCACTCCCGGACGAGGAGGACCGACACGGCGCCGAGCTTGAGCTCGCACGTCGAGACGAACTCCATCGCGCCGCCCGGTTCGAGGACGTATTTGATGCCGTTCGGCCAGGCGACCGGAATGCCCGCACGGGTCGAGAGGTTCGTGACGCGCACGGCCGTGCCGGCGCGCTGCACGAGCGCGTGGGACCGGGAGGTCGTGAGGTCGGCTTCGCGAAGCGTCACGAGCCACGAGTCGGCGGGCACGCCGTCGTGCGTCGGCTTGCGGCCGAGGACGATCGGCGCGACGAGCTGCGTGCGGGAGCCGTCGCGCGTCAGGACCCACCAGCTCGGGACGAGCGCGAGGTCGCCCGGCTTGATCGTGATCTCCCCCGTCGCCTCCTCGGGGCTGATCGACGCGGGGTGCTTCGCGTGCGGCGAGGGCGGGGGGAGGTGCGGCGCGACGTCGCGGAGCATCCGCTGGTCGCTGTCGGTCGCCGTCCGGGCCTCCGCCTCGTCAGCGGCGAGCCGGCCCCACGCGGGCGCGCCGCAGCGTTCGCAGAACACGACGCCGGGGCGCAGCGGTGCCTCGCACGCCTCGCACGTCATCCGTCCCCTCCGATGCCGAGAGCCTACCGACGCGCCGAGGCCTCGACGCGGAGCTTGACAACGGACGCGATGACCGCGACGGCCATGATGCCGACGATGACGAGGAGCGAGATCCACGTCGGGATCTCGGGCGCCCATTCGATCCCGCGGCCGCCGTTGATGAACGGCAGCTCGTTCTCGTGCATCGCATGGAGGACGAGCTTGACGCCGATGAACGCGAGGATCGCCGCGATCCCGTACTTGAGGTACGCGAGCTTGTCGACGAGGTCGCCGAGGAGGAAGTAGAGCTGCCGGAGGCCCATGAGCGCGAACACGTTCGCGGTGAACACGATGAACGCGCTCTGCGTGATGCCGAAGATCGCCGGGATCGAGTCGAGCGCGAAGACGAGATCGGTCGTGCCGAGCGCGATGAGCACGATGATGACGGGCGTGAAGACCCGCCGGCCGTCGATCGTCGTCTTGAGCTTCGCCCCTTCGAACGTGTCGGTGATCGGGATGCGCTTGCGCAGGAACCCGATGAGCCGCTGCTCCTTCTCGACCTCGTCGTCGTGCCCCGTGAACGCCTGATTCCACGCGGTGTACAGGAGGAACGCGCCGAACAGGTAGAACACCCAGGAGAAGTGCTCGATGAGCGTCGCGCCGAGGAGGATGAAGACGCCGCGGAAGACGAGCGCGAGGATGATGCCGACCATGAGCAGCTCCTGCTGGTACTGCCTCGGCACGGCGAAGCGGCTCATGATGATGAGGAAGACGAAGAGGTTGTCGACCGACAGGCTGTATTCGGTCAGCCAGCCCGCGATGAACTGCCCCGCATGCTCCGCGTCGCCGAGCATGAACATGAGGCCGGCGAACACGAGCGCGAGCGTCACGTAGAACGCGATCCACAGCGCCGATTCCCGCGTCGACGGGATGTGGGGCCTGCGGAACGCGAGGACGATGTCGAACGTCAGGATGAGCGCGAGCGCGACATACGTGCCGATCTCGAACCAGAGCGGGAGTTCCAGGTGCACGGCGGCCTTTCGAGGGAACGACGGGGAGGCGAACGTCTCTCCCGCGCCGCGTGACGCCGCCCGCTCCGGGGCGGCAGCATCGGCGCCCGTACTGACGGAAGCGAGCGAATCGGGATACTCCCTTTCGCGAACGCCATCGTAGTCGAGACGGCCGATAGCATGTCGCCATGAGCGACGACATCCGCGAACAGGCCCGGAAGCGCATCAAGGCCAGGCGGGACTTCTGGCAGATGCTCGCGATCTTCGTCGTCATCGCGATCCTGCTCAACATCATCTGGCTCACGACGGGCGGCGTCGACACGTACTACTGGCCGATGTGGCCGATGATCGGCTTCGCGCTCGCGACCGTCTTCAGCGCCCTGTCGACGTTCGGGCCGTTCGGCGGGCCCATCACCGACGCGCACGTCGACGCCGAGATCCGTCGCATGGGCGGCGACAGCGGCGCCTCGAAGTGAGCGCCGTCGCGATCGACGACGAGGTCGTCGCCTGGTCCGAGCACGACTCGATCGCCGGCAAGCCGCTCGTCATCCTCCTCCACGGCTACGGGCAGGACGAGCTCGCGCTCGCCGCGATCTCCGCCGAGCTCATGCACGACGCCGCCGTCGCGGCGCTCCGCGGGCCGCGGGAGTCGCGCGCGCCGCTCGCGGGCGGCTTCGGCTGGTACGACGTCGACGAGCGGATCCGGCCGATCGACGGGCAGGAGATCGAGACGACGCTCGCCGTCCTCGAATGGCTCGACGCCGTCATCGCGCAGCGCGGCGAGCCGAGCCGCATCGCGGTCGTCGGCTTCTCGCAAGGCGCCGCGCTCGCCCTCCACCTCCTGCGGTACGCGCCGGAGCGCTGGGACGCCGTCGTGACGCTCGCGGGCTACTGGCTCCCCGGCGAGCTCACCGGCGAGGCGCGACTCGGCGAGCTGCGGCCGGCGGTCTTCTGGGGCCGCACCGCCGACGACCCCGCGATCGCGCCGGAGGACGTCGCGACGACCGCCGAGGCGCTGCGCGGCACCGTCGACCTCGAGGAGCGCGTCTACCCCGGCGCGGAGCACGCGATCGTGCCGGAAGAGCTCAACGACGTGCTCGAGTTCCTCCGTCGGAGGCTCGGGATCGCGGGCTGACGCGCCGCGGCGGCGTCGGCGGCGCATTCCGGGGAATTGAAAAATCCCCGGTCACCCGGGGATTCTCGGCCATCGTGACCCCAGCGGGATTCGAACCCGCGTTACCGCCGTGAGAGGGCGGCGTACTAGGCCGCTATACGATGGGGCCGTCGCGACAACTCATCGAGTATGCCATACGTCGCGACCGGCTCGCTAATCACAGCACGAGCGCGAGCCGAGAGTGCCGGCCCGCCGGCGCGCACTGAAGAGGGGGGACGATGCGACGCATCCGCATGGGCGCGGCCGCCGCCGCGATCGCCGCGATCGCACTGCTGAGCGGCTGCAGCGAGGTCAACGCATTCCTGCACGAGCAGTTCCCGGACCAGTTCGGGCCGAACCGGGGGGCCGACGGTCGCGTCGAGGCGCCCGTCGTCGCGCATTCCGCGCACCTCACCGTCGGGGACTGCTTCGACTTCACCGACGCGGCCGACCGCGCCGAGGTGCGGATCGTGCCGTGCGGGCTCGAGCACACGTTCGAGGTCATCGGGCAGGGCGACATCACGATGCAGGAGCGCTACGACGCGAACGGCGACCTGCAGCTCGCCGTCGCGACCGAATGCGCGCAGCCGTTCGAGGCGTTCAAGGCCGCGGCGCCCCAGGGCTCGCGGCCGAACCAGGAGTTCCTCATCACCGAGCGCGAGGAGGGCGAGCGCACGCTCACCGTGTACTCGTGCATCGCCGCCCTGACGAAGCTGTAGGGCCGCGGCTCGCCGCTCGCGCATTCCGAGGGCGGGGGAATGCGCGGAGGGAGGAGGCGTGTGTGCGAGGGCTCCTCCCCTCGCCCGATCGCCCTCCCCTAGTCCTCGCGGCCGCCGAGCTCGTAGAGGCGCAGGAGCTCCTCGGTCGCGCGTTCGGCGTGCTCGCCGCCCTGCGCGAAGCCGTGCGCGATGTGCGTGCGCAGGTGGTTCTCGACGATGAGCTTGTTGAGGCTGCGGAGCGACTTCTGGATCGCGAGGCTCTGCGTGACGATGTCGACGCAGTAGTCCTCCGCCTCGATCGCGCGCTCGAGGCCGCGGACCTGGCCCGCGATGATCTTCGTGCGGTGGAGCGCGCGCTGCTTGAGGTCCTCGATCACCCGCTCATGGTAGGCGGGATCGTGCTCGAGCACGCATCCCGAAATACGCTGGCACCGTGAAGATCACGCGCTACGAACACGCCTGCATGGTCCTCGAGAAGGGCGAGGAGCGCCTCGTCATCGATCCGGGATCCTTCACGCGCAGTCTCGCCGACCTCGATCGCGTCGCCGCGGTCGTCATCACGCACGAGCACGCCGACCACTGGACGCCCGAGCACCTGGCGGCGATCCGCGCCGCGAACCCGGGCGTGCGAATGCTCGGACCTGACGGCGTCAAGCTCGCCGTCGCGGACCAGCCGATCGAGCCGGTCCGGGCCGGCGACGTCGTCGAGGTCGGCTCGTGGCGGCTCGAGTTCTTCGGCGAGAAGCACGCCGTCATCCACGCCTCGATCCCGGTGATCGACAACGTCGGGGTGCTCGTCGACGACGCCTTCTACTACGGGGGCGACTCGTACACCGCGCCCGGCCGGCCGGTCGAGCTCCTCGCGGCGCCGACGGGTGCGCCGTGGTTGAAGATCGGGGACGTCATCGACTACGTGCTCGAGGTCGCGCCGCGCCGGTCGATCGCCGTGCACGACCGCCCGCTCTCCGAGGACGTCGGCATCCCGATGCAGCACGCCCGCATCAAGTGGGCGACGGAGCAGGGCGGCGGGACCTTCGTCCCCCTCGCCCCAGGCGACGCCTTGACCCTCTGACCCCTCCCCTGCCGCCGCTCCCACGTTTCGTTGGGTCGCGGACATTCGATGCGACACGCCGGACCTGAACCTCGAACGTCCGCGACTCAAGGGAGGGGAACGGCAGAGGTCAGCGCTTCGAGAGGGCGTCCTCCGCGGCCACCCAGGCGAGCATGGCGCACTTGACGCGGGCGACGAAACGGGAGGCGCCCTCGAGCGCGACCGCGTCGCCGAGGAGGTCCTCGTCGATCGGCACCTCGCCGCGCGACCGCATCGAGGTCCGGAATGACGCGATGCGCTCCTCGAGCTCGGCGATCGTCAGCCCCGGGGCCTGCTCGGCGAGGATCGACGCCGAGGACTGCGAGATCATGCAGCCGCGGCCCGTCCACGCGACATCGGCGATCCGGTCGCCGTCGAGGACGAGCTGGAGCGTCACCTCGTCGCCGCACGTCGGGTTGAGCTGGTGGGACTCGACCGTCGCGTCCTCGCGCAGCCCGTGGTGCCGCGGGCGCTTCACGTGGTCGACGATGATGTCCTGGTAGAGGGCGTTGACCTCGCCGCCCTCGCTCCCCGGCCCCATGGTCATGCGAGCCCCCGGAAGAACGCGATCGCCCTCGGGAGCGCCTCCAGGTAGGCGTCGACCTCCTCGGGCGTCGTGTAGAGGTATGTCGAGGCGCGCGTGGAGGCGGTCGTGCCGAGGCGCCGGTGCAGCGGCTGCGCGCAGTGGTGACCGACACGGACCGCGATCCCGAGCCCGTCGAGGTACTGGCCGAGGTCGTGCGCGTGAATGCCGGGAGTGTCGATCGCGGCGAGGCCGACGCGCTCGACCCCCTCGACGGGACCGAGGATGCGGACCCCGTCGATCCGCGCGAGGCCGTCCACGAGTCGGCGGCCGAGCTCGAGCTCGTGCGCGTGGATCCGGTCCATCCCGACGCCCTCGAGGTACCGCACGGCGGCGGCGAGCCCGATCGCCTGCGAGATGCGCTGCGTCCCCGCCTCGAACCGCTGCGGCGGCGGCAGGTACTCGGCGCGCTCCATCGTCACGGTCGTGATCATCGAGCCGCCCGTGAGGAACGGCGGGAGCGCGGCGAGGAGCTCGCGGCGCCCGTAGAGCGCGCCGATGCCGGTCGGCCCGAGCATCTTGTGGCCCGAGAACACGGCGAAGTCGACGTCGAGCGCGTGGACGTCGACGGCCAGGTGCGGGACGGATTGGCACGCGTCGAGGACGACGAGCGCGCCGACGTCGTGCGCGCGCCGGACGAAGTCGGCGACCGGCTGGATCGTGCCGAGGACGTTCGAGACGTGGGCGAATGCGAAGACGCGCGTCCGCTCGGTCAGGAGCGTCTCGAGCTCCTCGCCCCGGAGTCGCCCGTCGTCGTCGACCGGCACGTAGCGGAGGATCGCGCCGGTGCGCGCGGCGAGCTCCTGCCACGGGAGGAGATTCGCGTGGTGCTCGAGCTCGGTGACGAGGATCTCGTCGCCCGGCCGGAGCCGGAACCGCTCGGCGGCCGCGCCACCGCGACCGAGCGTCGCGTTCCCGATCGCGTAGGCGACGAGATTGATGCCCTCGGTCGCGTTCGACGTCCAGACGAGCTCGTCCGCGTCGGCGCCGATGAACCGGGCGACCGTCTCGCGCGCGGCCTCGAACTCCTCCGTCGCCTCCGCCGCGAGGTGGTGGGCGCCGCGGTGGACGGCGGCGTTGCGGTGCTCGGCGTAGTCGCGCTCGGCGTCGATGACGGCGCGCGGGCGCTGCGAGGTCGCGCCGGAGTCGAGGTAGACGAGCCGGTGCCCGGCGACGCGCTCGGACAGGATCGGGAAGTCGGCGCGGATCGCGGCGAGCTCGTCCGCTCCGATCGCCGCCGTCCGATCGCTGGTCGCGGTCTGGGTCATCAGATCCACCTCATTCATTCGCCATCGAGTCAACCACGCTCGGGCGCGAGTTGTTCCGTCTCTGCGGACGTCCAGGGCCGGCTGTTAGCGTCGCGGCCCGATGTTCACCGCTCCGCACCGGCACCCGAGACTCGGCGGACACATGGCCGCCGCCGCGGGCGTGCGCGTCATGGACGTGCTCGCGGTCGGCGCGGTCGCGATCCTCGTGAGCGGCGCCGCGATCGCCGCGAGCCCGAAGGGCAAGCCCGCGGCCGCCCCCGCGTCGGCGTCGGCGCCGACCGCGTCGGGGTACGAGCGGACGGGCTTCGAGCAGCAGCTCGCGATCGACGAGGACGTCGAGGCGCCCGCCCCGGTCGCGCGGGACGGGTTCGCCGCGACGGAGGCGGTGACACCCGCGCGCGTCGCGGAGGGCGGGACGAATTACGACTGGGCCGAGCTCGTGCTCTTCTACGGCGGGTGGCCGATCACCGAGGCGAGCGTGACGACGATCGTCCGCTGGATGCGGCAGGAGAACTACGTCGACTCGTGGTGGCTGCGCAACAACCCGCTCAACAACGGGTGGGGCACCTCGACGGGCGACTTCTGGGGCGGTTACGCGTCGCTCGATGATGCGGCGCGGAATGCGGCGGACGCGATCCACACGCTCCCCGGCTACGCGGGCATTCGCGAGGCGTTCGCGGCGGCGGTGTCGTCGGAGGAGTCCGCCTACGCGATCTGGCACTCGACGTGGGCGGCCGGCCACTACGCGTACGGGGCCCACTGGAGCACCGCGCCCGTGGAAGCCGTGCAGGCCCCCGCGGAGGCGTGGGGCTTCTGACCCCGCCTGGCGGGCCCGCGAGGGGACACTCTCGCGGCGGAAACGCGCCTCGCGGGCCGCGAGAGTGTCCCCTCGCGGGAGTCTCAGGCGGGGGCGGGCGGGGTGGGCTCGCCGAGCGAGAGCATGAGGCGGTTCGCCCAGTTGAAGAACGCCGCGCCGTGGATGACGTCGGCGATCGAGAGGTCGTCGAGGCCGACCGCCCGGAGCGCCTCGACGTGCGCGGGACCGAATCGCGACGGCGTGACGGTGAGCGCGACGGCCGCCTCGACGATCGCCGTCCACCGCTCGTCGAGCTCCGCGTCGATCCCCTCGTCGAGGAGCCGCTGGACGTCCTCGTGCCGCTTCGAGTGGAACGCCGCGAACCGCGAGTGCACGGACGCGCAGAAGATGCACCCGTTCGTCCGCGAGGCCGCGGCGGCCGACAGCTCCCGGTCGGCGCGCGGCAGGCCGGCGTTCTCGTTGTAGAAGATGTCGTTGTCGGTCTTCGTCCGCGCGAGGAGCGCGGCGGGGTCGCGCGCGAGGAGCCGGAAGTAGGCGAAGTTCGCGCGGCTGCGCTCGACGAGCGCCTCGTAGTGCTCCTCCGTGAGCTCCTCGATCGGGAGCGGCTCGAGCCACGGGACCCAGCCGATCTCGGCCTGCGTGAAGGCGTTCGGTTCGAGGTTGTCCGGGTACCGGATGACGCGTTCGGTCATCGCTGCGCCTCCCTTAGCACGGTGAGCCCCGCGACGACGCGGAGCTGGAAGTGGACGAATGCGACGAGCTGCGAGAGTGTGACGACGCCGGTCGTCGACCACCCGGCGGCGAGGAGCGACTCGAGCGCCTCGGGGCTCGAGTCGCGCGGGTGGAACGTGAGGAGGTGGGCGTGCTCGAGCGCGGCGGCGAGGCGGTCGCCGATCCGCTCGCGGAGCGCGTCGCTCGCGCGCCATTCGAGCCCGGGCTCGTCCTCGACGCTCAGCGGGCCGGGCGGGTAGGCGCCGTACGGGCCGGTCGTGAACGCCTCGGGGAGGGCGTCCTCGATCGCCGCGAGCGCGGCGGGGTCCTCGCTCGCGAGCCGCGCCCGGTAGTGCGCCGCGACGCTCGAGCGGCTGAGCGCGGCGCTCCAGAACGCGATCGCGAAGCGCTCGGCGATCGAGACGTGCGCGATGTCGCGCGGCGCGAGGAGCGCGTCGTAGCTCGCTTGCGCGTTCGCCCGGGCGTCGGGTCGCTGCGCGCGGATCGCGTCGAGCGGGTCGCCTGGGGCGATGCCGACGAGTTCGTCGATGAGGTCGGTCATGATCCTCCTTGCGTGGGGCGGGTTTCGGAATGCGCGGGCCGCCATCCGAGGGCGGGGGCGACGCGCTCGGCGATGTGCTCGAGCGAGCGGAGCAGGAGCTCGTGCGGCGGGTCCACGGGGTGGACCTGGAAGACGATGTCGGTCGCGGCGAGGAGGACGTCGTCTCGGCGCAGCCGCTCGATGACGACGTCGGGTGTGCCGATGTGGATGTCGAGGAGTTCGAGGAGCTCGTCGATGGGCGCGTCGGGGACGTCGATGCCGTAGGCGCGCGCGACGGGGATGGCGCGTTCGACGCCGCGCTCCGCGTATCGGCGGGCGGTCGCCGCGTCGTCGGCGACGAAGAGCGTGCGGGACGCGAGGACGCGGGGCCGCGCGCCGTCGGGGAGGGCCGCGCGGTACGCGTCCACGATCGCCCGCTGGACGCCGGCGAGCGAGGTTCCGAGGTCGCCGCGCGGCTGCGTCCGGGAGAGCATGAGCCCGTGCCGGGCGGCGCCGATCCGTTCGGCGCCGGCGGCGGAGAACGTCGCCTCCCACAGGGTCTCGGCGAGGTGCGGCGCCTCGGGGTAGAGCGCGCCGCCGTCGCTCGTGAGGGTCGCGCCGCGCAGCGCGGTGACGAGCGTGTCGAGGTGCCGCCGGTAGATCGCCGGCCGCTCGTCGGGGTCGTGGCCGAACGGCGGGAACGAGCTCGGCGTGCCGCCGCTGCCGACGCCGAGCTCGAAGCGCCCCCCGGCGAGGAGGTCGAGCACGGCGGCGTCCTCGGCGACGCGAATGGGGGCCTCGAGCGGGAGCGTGATGATCGCGGTGCCGAGGCCGATGCGGCTCGTGCGCGCGGCGGCGTGGCCGAGGAGGACGAACGGCGACGGCAGGCCGCCTTCGTCGGCGTGGAAGTGGTGCTGCGCGACCCACGCCGTGTCGAAGCCGAGCCGCTCGGCGGTCTCGATCTGCTCGAGGGCGTTCGCGTATCGCTCGGCGGGACCGGCGTCGTCGAGGACGCGCGTGAAGAAGCCGAGCCGCGGGCGGGCGGTGTCGTCGGTCATGCGCTCCTCCCGAGGTACGCCTCTTGGATCTGCGGGTCGTCGAGGAGCGCGCGGGCGGAGCCCTGGAGCACGATCTCGCCGGTCTGGAGGACGTACCCGCGGCTGGCGATCGAGAGCGCGAGCTCGGCCTGCTGCTCGACGAGGAGGACGGCGACGCCGAGCTCGCGGTTGAGTCGGGCGATCTCGTCGAGGACCTGGTCGACGAGCTTCGGGGACAGGCCCATCGTCGGCTCGTCCATGCACACGAGTCGGGGGCGGCTCATGAGCGCGCGGGCGAAGGCGAGCATCTGCTGCTCGCCGCCGGAGAGCGTCCCGGCCTCCTGCTTGCGGCGCTCGGCGAGCCGCGGGAAGTGCTCGCGCATTCGCTCGAGGTCCTCGGCGACGCCGGCCCGGTCGGTGCGGGTGTAGGCGCCCGCGAGGAGGTTCTCGTCGACGGTCATCTCGGGGAACACGCGCCTGGCCTCCGGCACCGAGGCGATGCCGAGCTTGACGCGCGCGGTCGTCGGTCGGTGCGTGATGTCCTGGCCGGCGAAGGCGATCGTGCCGGCTTTGACGCGATTCAGGCCGAGGATCGTCTTCATCGTCGTGGACTTG
>Ga0182743_1001737_pt1 | contig 20583 bp, 17 predicted proteins | sample eDN3rd30CKraftOP_FD_128522 | JGI IMG/M metagenome (GOLD analysis project Ga0182743, IMG submission 128522) | Enriched Organic Plus compost microbial communities from Emeryville, California, USA - eDNA 3rd pass 30_C Kraft OP (version 2) (version 2) ... | reverse complement strand
GGTTGCGCCCACCCCGCCCTTGGTCTAGGTCCGCAGCCGGACACAAGGACATGGCACCGCGCACCCGCCGATGAGCGCCTCGATCGCCCTGGTCGACGACGACCGCAACATCCTCTCCTCGCTCAGCATCGCGCTGACCGCGGAAGGCTTCGTCACGCGTCTCTATTCGGACGGGCAGTCGGCCCTCAAGGCGCTGTCCGACAATCCGCCGGACCTCGTCGTATGCGACATCAAGATGCCCAATATGGACGGGATCGAGATGCTGCGCCGCCTGCGCGAGAAGAGCAGCCTGCCCTTCATCTTCCTCACTTCCAAGACCGACGAGCTGGACGAGGCGCTGGGTCTCGCCATGGGCGCGGACGATTATATCGCCAAGCCCTTCTCGCAGCGGCTGCTGATCGCCCGCATCCGCGCGCTGCTGCGCCGCGCCGCGCTGGCGCAGTCGCCCGAGACGGCGAACGACGCCGATCTGCCGGATGAGATCGTGCGCGGGCGCCTGACCATGGACCCGGCGCGCCACCGGGTGCAGTGGGACGGCAAGGACGTGGCGCTCACCGTCACCGAATTCATGATCCTGGAGTCGCTTGCCCAGCGCCCCGGCATCGTGAAGACGCGCAACCAGCTCATGGACGCGGCCTATCAGGACGATGTCTATGTCGACGATCGCACCATCGACAGCCACATCAAGCGCCTGCGCCGCAAGTTCCGCGAAGTGGCAAGCGACTTCAACGCGATCGACACGCTTTATGGCGCCGGATACCGTTTCAACGAGGAATGAAGCGCGCGCGGGCGGCACCGAATGGACGCCGCGCTTCTCGCTCACGCGCCGCATTCTGGCGGTCAACATCTTCGCGCTCGCCATCCTGGCGGGCGGCTTCTTCTATCTCGACAGCTACCGCGCCCGGCTCATCGACGGGCGGCTGATGTCGCTCGGGCGGGAAACCGCGCTGGTCGCCAATGCGCTGGAGGGCGCGACGCCCGCCGAGCGGCCCGGCCTGCTGCGCGGCGCGGTGGCCGCGACCGGCCTGCGGCTGCGCATCTATGCGCCCGACGGCGCGAAGACGACCGACAGCTTCACCCTCGCCCCGCCGACCTACAGGCTGCGCGATCCGCGCGACGATCCACCGCATCTCAAGCTCGCGCGGACGCTGGACCGGATCGTCGAAAAGATCGTCTTCGCCACCCGGCCGCCCTATCTCAGCGAGCCGTCGGACGACCGGCTGACCGCCTGGCCGGAGGCCGGGAAGGCCCGGGCGACCGGCCGCGCCGCCGGCGCCTATCGGTTCGCGCCGGACCGCACGCCCTTCCTGAGCGTGGCGCATCCGCTCGGCCGGAGCGGCGAGACGCTGCTGGCCACGCTCAATGCCCGCGACATCACCGAAGTGGTCCGCGCGGAGCGGCTGCGCATCAGCCTCGTCCTCGCGGCGGCAATCATCACCTCGGTGCTGCTCTCGCTGTTCCTCGCGCGGACCATCGTGCTGCCGCTGCGCCGGCTCGCGCGCGCGGCCGTGCGCGTGCGCCTCGGCCGCGCGCGCGAGGTGATCGTGCCGCGCCTGCCCGACCGGCGCGACGAGATCGGCATGCTCGCCCGCGCCGTCTCGGACATGAGCCAGGCCCTGCGCCAGCGGATCGACGCGACCGACGCCTTCGCCGCGGACGTGAGCCACGAACTCAAGAACCCCATCGCCTCGCTGCGCTCCGCGCTCGAAGGCATGGGGCGGATCGAGGATCCGGCCCTGCGCGCCCGGCTGCTCGACATCGCGCAGGACGATGTCCGCCGGCTCGACCGGCTGGTGACCGACATCGCCGACGCATCGCGCATCGATGCGCAGCTCTCGCGCACGCCCTTCGAGCAGATCGACCTTGGCCGGCTGGTCGGCCGGATCGTGCGCAGCCAGTCGACGCGCGAGACGGAGCCGGCGGTGAAACTCAGCTATAACGGCCCCGGGCGCGGCAAGATCTTCGTGAGCGGCGACGCGCAGAAGCTCTCGCGCGTCGTCGAGAATCTCATCGACAACGCCCGCTCCTTCTCGCCCGAGGGCGGGCGCATCCGCGTGGGCCTCGCCAGCGAAGACGGGAAGGCGCGCATTGCCGTGGAAGACGAGGGGCCCGGCGTGCCGGCGGGGGAACGGGAGACGATCTTCCGCCGCTTCCACAGCGTCCGCCCCGAACGGGACGGGTTCGGCAAGCATAGCGGCCTCGGCCTCGCCATCGCGCGCACGATCCTCGACGGGCATCATGGCGCCATCTGGGTGGAGGACCGGCCGGACGGCAAGGCCGGAGCGCGTTTCGTCGTCACCCTCCCGGCCATCGCCGCGACGCTCCCCAATGCGAGCTGGACGTCGCCATGACGGAGGGCCGCATCGAGACCGTCCATGCCACCAGCGTCGCGATCGACGGCCGGGGCGTGCTGCTGATGGGCGCGAGCGGGGCCGGCAAGTCCGATCTGGCGCTGCGCCTGATCGATGCCGGCGCGATGCTCATCAGCGACGACTATACGCGGGCCCTGGCCGAAGGGACCCGGCTGATGCTGGATGCGCCGGACAATATTGCGGGCAAGATGGAGATACGGCACCTTGGCCTGGTGGACATGACGCCTGTACGGCATGTGCCGGCCGCGCTGGCCATCAGACTGGACGAGAAGCCCGAACGCATGCCCGAACATATCCCGACCATCCTGATCGCGGGGATCGCCATCCCGCTGGTGACGCTGAGCGCCTTCGAGGCCTCCGCCCCGGTCAAGCTGCGCTGGGCGTTGCGTCTGCACGGCCTGGGCGATCCCGCATGACCGCCCCCGCGTCGCCCCGCACCATCCTGATCGTCACCGGCCTCTCCGGCGCGGGCAAGTCGACCAGCCTGCGCACGCTGGAGGATGCCGGGTGGGAGACGGTCGACAATCTGCCGCTCATGCTGCTCGACCGCCTGCTCGCCGCCCCCGCGCCGCAGGGGCATGAGCAGGCGGACGAGCGGCCGCTCGCCATCGGCATCGACAGCCGCACGCGCGGCTTCTCGGCCGAGGCCGTGCTGGCGCGCATCCGCGCCCTGCGCGCGCAGGGCGCGGAAAAGGTGGACATGCTGTTCCTCGATTGCTCGGGCGCCGAGCTGGAGCGGCGCTATGCCGAGACGCGCCGGCGCCATCCGCTCGCGCTCGACCGCCCGGCGAGCGACGGCATCGCGCGCGAACGCGAGCTGCTGGAGCCGCTGCGCCGCGCCGCCGATCAGGTGATCGACACCAGCGACATGACCAGCAATGCGCTCCAGCAGGAGGTGCGCCGGCGCTATTCGGAAAGCTTCGAATCGACGCTGACGCTGCTCAGCTTCGGCTTCGCGCGCGGGGTGCCGCGCAACGCGGACCTGATGTTCGACATGCGCTTCCTGCGCAATCCATACTGGGAAGAGGCATTGCGCGACCGCACCGGGCTGGACGCGGCGGTGCGCGCCTATGTGATGGACGATCCGCTGTTCGAGACCGCGATCGGCCAGATCGAGATATTGCTGGAGACCGTGCTCCCGCGCTACAGCGAGGATGGAAAGGCCTATGTGACTGTCGCATTTGGGTGTACCGGCGGGAGACACCGGTCGGTGTGCGTGACCGAGGAGATCGCCCGGCGCTTGCGTATGGCGGGCTTTTCCCCCACCATCGCGCACCGCAACCTGGAATCGGCTCAGCTGGACGACTATGAGAACCGGCGCCGAACCGAGCGTAATGGCAATCAATAAGCGGGGCGCAATCTCATCATGATCGGACTGGTGCTCGTGACTCATGGCGGGCTGGCGACTGAATTCCGCGTCGCCATGGAGCATGTCGTCGGACCGCAGGAGGCCATCGAGACGGTCTGCATCGGGCCGGACGACGACATGGAAGTGCGGCGGGGAGACATCGCCGCGGCCGTGCAGCGCGTCGACGATGGCTCGGGCGTCATCCTGCTCACCGACCTGTTCGGCGGCACGCCGTCCAATCTCGCCATCTCGCTGCTCAAGGCCGGCCATGTCGAAGTGATCGCGGGCGTCAACCTGCCCATGCTGATTCGCCTGGAAAGCGCGCGGCGCACCATGGGCGTGACCGAGGCGGTGGCCGCGGCCCGCGATGCCGGGCGGAAATATATCAGCGTCGCGTCCGAACTGCTGGGCGACACGCCGTGAGCGATGCCGCGGTCAGCAGGACCGTCACCATCGTCAACAAGCGCGGACTGCATGCGCGGGCCAGCGCCCGGTTCGTGACGCTGGCCAGCGAACTGCCCGCGCGCATCACCGTGAGCAAGGACGGGCAGGATGTGGTCGGCACCTCGATCATGGGCCTCATGATGCTGGGCGCGGCGATCGGCGACACGATCACCATCTCGGCCAGCGGCGAGAATGCCGAGGGCGCCCTTGCCCGGATGGTCCAGCTCGTCGAGGATCGCTTCGGCGAGGAGTGAGCCCCGGGAACCGGCCGCAGGGCCCCTCCTTCTTTCCCGTTCCGGTTCGTCCCGAGCCTGTCGACAAGCACGGGGCGAACCGTTTCAAAGTTCCTTCCGATCCTTTGGAGCGCGCATCATGCCTCGTGAAATCACCGGCTTTTCCAACCCGCTCGTGAAGCGCGTGCGCGGCCTGCGCGAGAAGAAGCTGCGCAGGCGCGAGGGCCTGTTCCTCGCCGAAGGGCTGCGCATCCTCACCGAGGCGCGCGATCAGGGCGTGCTGCCGCAGATGCTGTTCATGGCGGGCGGCAAGGCACCCCACCCGCTCGCCGCGGACCTCTCCGAAGCGGTGGAAGCCGCCGGCGGCGACGTCATCCTCACCAGCCCGGACATTCTCGGCAAGATCTCCGGCAAGGACAATGCGCAGGCCGTGGTCGGCGTCTATGCGGACCGGCTCACGCCCCTCGCCGCCCTCGACCGCGCCGCCGCACCGATCTGGTTCGTGGCGCAGGCCATGCGCGACCCCGGCAATCTCGGCACGCTCATGCGCATTGGCGACGCGGTCGGCGCGGGCGGCGTGATCCTGGTGGATGATTGCGTGGACCCCTTTTCGGTCGAGACGGTCCGCGCCTCGATGGGCGCGCTCTTCACGCAGGCGGTGGTGCAGGCCGACTGGCGCGACTTTCTCGCCTGGCTGCGCGCCGGCCCGGGCCAGCTCGTGGGGACAAGCCTCAACACCGATGTCGACTATCAGACCCCGACCTACACGCCGCCCGCCTTCCTCCTGATCGGCAACGAGGCCCGGGGCCTTCCCGCGGACTATGAAGCCGCCTGCGACCTGCTCGTGAAAATGCCGATGATGGGCCGCGCCGACAGCCTCAACGCCTCGGTCGCCGGCGCCGTGATGGCCTATGAGGTGCTGAACCAGCTCCGGCGGCGGTGACGGGCCGGCTGTCATCCGGCGCGCGCCGCAATCCCGCGACATCGGCGCGCAGACGGATCGCGAGCGGCGCCGTCCCCGCCGGGACCCGTCGAAAGGGAATTGCATTCCGGCGGTCCCGCGCGCAGTGAGCCCTTCATCGTGACGGCGTGCGTTCCCATGAGGTTGCAGGGCGGGATGAGGACAGGGTGCCGTTTTCGCGTGGCCGGAATGGGCTGGAAAGGAACTTGGACTTGAGCGAACCGGCCCCCGGCCAGGCCTCCACCCGCGAGGGGCTGGCAACCATGTTCCGCCATCGCCGGGTCCTGCTCGCGAGCCTGATCGGCACGGCGGTCGAATTCTATGATTTCTACATCTACGCCACGGCCGCGAGCCTGGTGTTCGGGCCGCTCTTCTTCCCGGCCAGTTCGCCCATCGCGCAACTCATGGCCGCCTATGCGAGCTTTGCGCTCGCCTTCCTCGCCCGGCCGCTCGGCGCCGCCGTGTTCGGTCATTATGGCGACCGGATCGGGCGGAAGTCGACGCTGGTCGCCTCGCTCATGCTGATGGGCGGATCGACGGTGCTGATCGCGCTCCTGCCGACCTATGCGATGGTCGGCTGGGTGGCGCCGCTGCTGCTGTGCATCCTGCGCTTCGGCCAGGGCTTCGGCCTGGGCGGCGAATGGGGCGGGGCGGCGCTGCTCGCGGTCGAGAATGCGCCGCCGGGCTGGCGCGCGCGCTTCGGCATGATGCCGCAGCTCGGCGCGCCGATCGGCTTCATCGCCGCCAACGGGCTGTTCCTGCTGCTCGGCCTGTGGCTGAGCGACGCCGACTTCATCGCCTGGGGCTGGCGCATTCCCTTCCTCGCGAGCGGCCTGCTGATCGCGCTCGGCCTGTGGGCGCGGCTGAAGATCAGCGAGACGCCGGAATTCCGCGCCGCGCTGGCCAAGGAGCCCCCGGCCGCGATCCCGATCGCCGAGCTGTTCACGAAACATGCGCGCGAGACGATCGCGGGCACGCTGGCGGTCATCACCTGCTTCGCGCTCTTCTACATCACCACCGCTTTCGCGCTGGGCTATGCCACGACCAATCTCGGCATGCCGCGCGAGATGGTGCTGAAGATCCAGCTCGGCGCCATCCTCATGCTGGCGCTGGGCATCGTCCTGGCGGGCTGGCTGTCCGACCGGCGCTCGGCGGGCCTGATGCTGACGGCAGGCTGCGCGGCGACGGTGCCGCTCGGCTTCGTCTTCGGCGTGGGTTTCAATGCGCAGGCGCCGGAACTGCTGTTCCTCGTCCTCGCCGTCTCGCTGCTGCTGATGGGCTTCGCCTACGGGCCCCTCGGCGAATGGCTGACCGCGCTGTTCCCGCCGCGCGTGCGCTATTCCGGCGCGTCCTTCGCCTTCAATGTGGGCGGCATCATCGGCGGCGCGCTGGCGCCCATCGTGGCGCAGGCACTGGTGGCGGAATGGGGGATTGGCGCGGTGGGGCTCTATCTCACCTGCGCCGCCGTGCTGAGCCTGATCGGCCTGCTGGGCCTTGCCGACAGCGACCGCCCCGCCGACGGCGAGCGCAAGGAGGGATTCGGATGAACGACCTGAGCGGCGTCTGGAGCGGCAGTTTCACCTACCGGATGATCTATCAGGAAACGCCCTTCACGGCGCGGATCGATGTGCGCGAGGGCGTGATCGGCGGGACGGTCAGCGAAGTGCTCCAGACCGAATATGGCTTCACGCCGGACGGGGTCGTGGCCGGCATCGCCGGCACGGTCGAGGGCGACCGGGTGCGCTTCACCAAGAGCTATCCGCCCGGCATCCAGCTCTACGACATGGTCGATTATGAGGGCGTGCTGAGCGCGGACGGGCAGAGCATCAGCGGCATCTGGCGGACGAAGCTCTGGTCCGGCACCTTCACGATGCGGCGGAGCGAGGGGTAAGCCCGCCAATCCGCACGCGGCGGAACGGCCGGCTTTCAGGCCACCTCCGCCCCTTTCAGGCCACCTCCGCCCAACGAACGCCGGCGGCCGCGCTTGCCATATCCGGCCCATATCCGGCAAGGCCTCGCGGCCCCTCCCGTCCGGAAGGGGCGCGCGATCCCGCGCTCTCAGGCCCGCGCCTTCAGGCGAGCGCGCCGTGGCAGTGCTTGTATTTCTGGCCCGAACCGCAGGGGCATGGCGCGTTGCGGCTGATCTCCTGCCCGGCATAGGGATTGGCCTCGGCCGCGCCGGCGGCCCCTGCCGCAGCCATGGCCGGCATGCGGGGGATCGTCGTGGTGATGAAACCCCGCGTGCCCGCGTCCACGTCCGCGCTGTCGTCCTCGCCGGTGAAGGGATCGATATGGCTGGTGAGGAAGTCGGGCAGCTCGGGCAGCGGCGGCGGAGCCGGATTCTGCATCTGGAACTGCACGCGGCTCACCGTCATGGTGACGTCCTCGCGGATGCTGTCCAGCATGCGCTGGAACAGGGCGAAGGCCTCCTGCTTATATTCGTTGAGCGGCGTCTTCTGCGCATAGGCGCGCAGATGGACGACCTGACGCAGCGCATCGAGCGTGGCGAGATGTTCCTTCCAGTGATGATCGAGATTCTGGAGCAGGATGCTCTTCTCGATCGACCGCCAGGTCTCCGGGCTGAGGTCCGCGATCTTGGCGGCAAGCTTTTCGTCCGCCTGCCCGATGAGCCGCTCGACGAAGATCTCGGGCTCCACCGCCTCTTCCTGCAGCCAGGCGTCGAAATCGGGCGTGAGGTCCAGCACCCGCTCGGTCTCGGCCTTGAGCGTCGCCATGTCCCACTGCTCGGGATAGGTGCCGTGCGGGCAGGAGGTGCTGACGATCGCGTTGATCGTCTCGTGGCGCATGTCGGTCACCACATCGCTGACCGTCTCGGCATCCATGATGTCGCTGCGCTGCTCGTAGATGACCTTGCGCTGGTCGTTCATCACGTCGTCATATTCGACGACCTGCTTGCGCTGGTCGTAATTGCGCTGCTCCACCTTCCGCTGCGCGGTCTCGATCGCCTTGGACATCCAGCGCGAGGGCGGCAGCGCCTCGCCGTCCTCCAGCGACGAGCGCATCATGCGGGCGAAGAGCGTGTCCGGCCCGAAGATGCGCAGCAGATCGTCGTCGAGGCTGAGATAGAAGCGGCTGAGGCCCTTGTCGCCCTGACGGCCCGAGCGGCCGCGAAGCTGATTGTCGATGCGGCGGCTCTCGTGCCGCTCGGTGCCCAGCACGAACAGGCCGCCGGCTTCCAGCACCTTCTCGCGCTCCGCCCTGATCTCGTCGCGGATGCGGGCGATGGCCGCCTCCCGCTCGGGGCCTTCGGGAATGCCCTTCAGCTCGTCATCGACGCGGAATTCCAGATTGCCGCCGAGCTGGATGTCGGTGCCGCGCCCGGCCATGTTGGTGGCGATGGTCACCGCGCCCAGCCGCCCGGCCTGCGCCACGATATGCGCTTCCTGCTCGTGGAAACGGGCATTGAGCACGCTGTGGGGCACCTTCTCCTTCTTGAGGAAGTCCGACAGCAGTTCGGATTTCTCGATGGAGACCGTGCCGACCAGCACCGGCTGCCCCTTCAGCTGATGCTCCTTGATGGTCCTGGCGATGCCGGCGAACTTGTCCTCCAGGCTCTTGTAGAAGAGATCCTCGTCATCCTGCCGCTGGATGGGCAGGTTGGTGGGGATGGTCACCACGTTCATCTTGTAGATGTCGTAGAATTCCGCCGCCTCGGTCGCCGCCGTGCCGGTCATGCCGGCGAGCTTGGGGTACATGCGGAAATAATTCTGGAAGGTGATCGAGGCGAGCGTCTGGTTCTCCGGCTCGATATTGACGCCTTCCTTGGCCTCGACCGCCTGATGCAGCCCGTCCGACCAGCGGCGCCCGTCCATCATGCGGCCGGTGAACTCGTCGATGATGATGACCTTGCCGTCCTTGACGATATAGTCGATGTCGCGCCGGAACATGAAGATGGCGCGCAGGGCCTGGTTCACATGGTGGACGACCTGCGTATTCTCGAAATCATAGAGATTGGCGCCCTGCAGGAGCCCGGCATTCTCCAGCATGCGCTCCACCTTCTCGGTGCCGTCCTCGGTGAGGACGATGCTGCGCTGCTTCTCGTCCTTCTCATAATCATCCTCGGCGAGCTGCTTCACCAGCGCATCGACGGCGATGTACATCTCGGACTTGTCGTCCGTGGGACCGGAAATGATGAGCGGGGTGCGCGCCTCGTCGATCAGGATCGAGTCGACCTCGTCCACGATCGCGTAATTGAACGGGCGCTGGACCATCTGCGCGCGCTCATATTTCATATTGTCGCGCAGATAGTCGAAGCCCAGCTCGTTGTTCGTCGCATAGGTGATGTCGGCCTCATAGGCCGCGCGGCGCTCCTCCTCGCCCAGATTGGGCACGATGACGCCGGTGGTGAGGCCCAGGAAGCGATAGACCTGGCCCATCCACTCGCAGTCGCGGCGGGCGAGATAGTCGTTCACGGTGACGACATGGACGCCCTTGCCCTCCAGCGCGTTGAGATAGGTGGCGAGCGTGGCGACCAGCGTCTTGCCCTCGCCGGTGCGCATCTCGGCGATCTCGCCGCGATGGAGCACCATGCCGCCGATCATCTGCACGTCATAATGGCGCTGGCCGAGCGTGCGCTTCGCCGCCTCGCGCACCGTGGCGAAGGCCTCGGGCAGCAGGTCGTCGAGCGTCTTGCCCTCGTCGAGCAGGGCGCGGAACCTGACGGTCTGGCCGGCCAGTTCCTCGTCGCTCATGGCGGAGATGGCGGGCTCGAAGGCGGCGATCTGGTCGACGGTCTTGCGGAGCGTCTTCACATAGCGGTCGTTGGACGACCCGAAAATGGTCTTGGCGAGAGCGCCGAACATGGCAATTTCCATTCTGAAATGAGTAGCTTACGCCCAGCCCATAAGACCGGGAGCGAACAGGCGCGCAGGCGCCGGCCGGGCCGCGCGGCGGCCGACCGCAATCCCGATTATTCGAGCCAGCTCTGCTTGAAGGCCGCGAGCGCGAAAGGCGAGGCCGGCGACGGGGCACGCCCGGCCGGCGGATTGTCGCAAGGCAGCGCAGCGGCCGAGGGCAGCGGCTGGACAGGCCGGCGACGGACGATCGCCGCCGCCTCGCCCGCCTTCGCCAGCGCGGCATAGGCGCTCGCCTCCACCTGCGCGCGTTCGACCGGCCGCTCGCCCGACACGAGGCCGGTCAGCGACGCCAGAAGCGCGGACAGGAGGATCATCAATTGCAAGCGCAAACCACTCCGCAAGATGCGACGCGCACCACATAAGGCGCGATGAGCCGTTCGTCTACGCCATTGGGGATTAATGGAGGGCGAATGGGAGGGCTCACCTTTCAAGACGCCATGTAACCGTGCGTTCCACACGGGAAGGAATCGCCTTGGCCTGTGCATCGATTGCGGGTTGGAAAAGCGCCCCTTCAAGAGCCGCATGACAGGCCGCTCGATCAAGCACCGCATGTCCGCTGCTCTCAAGCAGATAGCAATGCTCCACATGCCCCGACAAATCGATTGTCAGCGCAATGCGCGTCGTGCCTTCCCATTCATGGCAAATCGCCTCGGGAGGATAATCCTCGGTCGCAATCCAGTCCGCTGCATTTTTGGCGCGCGCGGCGACTGCTCCGGGCGGCAGGGTTCTGAGTGGCGCCGGGCCGGGGCTGATCGTCGAAGCCAGGCGATCGGTCGGACAGATATCCGCCGCACCTCCGATCCCTTCCCGCGCATTCTGCATCACCTTGCCGATACGACCGGCAAGATCGCCCACTGAACGGCGATTGATGACGAGAGACAGGAAGAAGGAGAGGCCGATCAGAAAGGTCATGCCGAGAACCATGTCCATCGCCTTCCCTCTCATGGAATTGCCCCAATTCGGTCGACCAGCACCCGATCAGAGAGAACCGAAAGGTCGATGGCGGGTCAAGGTCGATTGACCATGATTTCGGATGCGCTATCGCGCTCCCATGACTGACATTTCCCCTCTCGCCCGCCCCTTCCCCGCCTTGCCCGCCATCGCGGGCGCGACGCCGCGTGTCGCGCGGGCGCGCTACAAGACGTGGGACAGGTGCGACCTCACCTATGTCGAGCTGGCCGAGGGCACCAGCGTCGCGGGGGTGTTCACGCGCAATGTCTGCTGCTCGAGCGAAGTGGAACTGGGGCGGGAGAGCGCGGCCGGCGGGATCGGCCGGGCGCTGGTCGTCAATGCCGGCAACAGCAATGCCTTCACCGGCTATCGGGGCCGCGCGGCGGTGGACCAGATCCGGGATCAGGTGGCGGCGCATCTGGGCTGCGGCGCTTCGGACGTGTTCGTGAGTTCCACCGGCGTGATCGGCGTGCCGCTGCCCCGCGACAAGGCGCGGGCCGGAGTCGCGGCGGCGCTCGATGCGGCGCCCTGTTCATGGGAAGAGGCCGCGCGGACGATCGGGACGACCGACACATTTCCGAAGGGCGCGGCCGCCAGCGCGGTGATCGGCGGGAAGACCGTGCATCTCTCCGCCATCATCAAGGGATCGGGCATGATCGCGCCGGACATGGCGACGATGCTCGGCTATATCTTCACCGATGCCGCCATCGCGCCTGCCCTGCTGCGGGAGATGCTGGGCGCGGCGAACCGGCGCAGCTTCTCCTGCATCACGGTGGACAGCGACACGTCGACCAGCGACACGGTGCTGCTCTTCGCGACCGGCAAGGCGGGCAACGCGCCGCTCGCCAGCATGGACGACCCCGGCGCCGACGCCTTCCAGGCCGCGCTGGAGGATGTATGTCTGCAACTGGCGCATCTGGTGGTGCGGGACGGCGAGGGCGCGCAAAAGTTCATCGAGATCGAGGTGACGGGCGCGGTCGACGATGCGAGCGCCCGGCGCATCGGCCTCTCCATCGCCAACTCGCCGCTGGTCAAGACCGCCATCGCCGGCGAGGACGCCAACTGGGGCCGGATCGTCATGGCGGTCGGCAAGGCGGGCGAGCCGGCCGACCGGGACAGGCTCGCCATCCGCTTCGCCGACCATTGGGTCGCGAAGGACGGGCTCGCCGTGGCGGATTATGACGAGGCGCCGGTCGCCGCGCACCTCAAGGGGCAGGACATCCGCATCGGCGTCGACATCGGGCTGGGCGACGGGCGGGCGACGGTGTGGACCTGCGACCTGACGCATGGCTACATCTCCATCAACGCCGATTACCGGAGCTGATCCGATGGACGCGCTCGCCGGCGAGGTCGCGGCCCTCATGAAGCAGGTGGCGGCGCAGGTGATCCTGCCGCGCTACCGGAATCTTTCCGCCGAGGATGTGGAGGAGAAAGGCGTCGACGATCTCGTCACCATCGCGGACAAGGAAAGCGAACTGCGCCTGAACGAAGGCCTCGCCCGGCTGCTGCCCGAGGCGGGACTGGTCGGCGAGGAAGCCTGCGCGGCCGATCCGGCGCTGGTGGACAGGCTCGCATCCGGCCTCAACTGGCTGGTCGATCCGATTGATGGAACAGGTAATTTCGCGGCGGGCAGGCCGCCCTTCGGGATCATGGTCGCGCTGGTCGACGGGGGCGAGACGCAGGCCGGCTGGCTCTACGATCCGCTGACGGGACGCCTTTGCCACGCCGCGCGCGGCAGGGGCGCGACCATCGACGGCGAGCGGGTGACCGCGCGCACGAGCGGCGCCGCGCGGCCGGTCGCCGGACTCTCGCTGCTGTTCATCGCCCCGGAGGACCGGCAGGGGCTCATCGACCGCGCGGCGGGGCGGCTCGACATGGTCGACATTCCCCGCTGCGCCGCCGAGCAGTATCCGCGCATCGTGCTCGGCGCGAACGACCTCGCCCTGTTCGAGCGCACCCTGCCCTGGGATCATGCGCCCGGCGCGCTGTTCGTGGAGGAAGCGGGCGGCCGGGTCGCCCGGCCGGACGGCACGCCCTACCGGCCCGACCAGAAGGCACGCGGCCTGATCGCGGCGGCCTCGCCGGCGATGTGGGAAACGGCCGCGAGAGTGCTTTTCGGATAGGAAGCAGCAACACGCACCAGTGCTCCTGCGCAGGCAGGAGCCCAGGACCCAGCCGAAGGACCCTGACGCCCTGGGCTCCTGCCTGCGCAGGAGTACCGGAAATGGCGCGGGCGCATCGGCCGGCGCCGGCGGCAAGTGCTCGCAAGGGGCGACCATCAAAAAAGGCGGCCCCTCGGAGCCGCCCTTTCCTTTTCGGATCCTAACCCCGCCGATGCGCGATCAGAGCTCGCCTTCGAGCCAGCCCTTGAGCGCGCTCTTGGGGGCCGCGCCCACCTTGGTCGCGGCGGGCGCGCCGTTCTTGAAGAGGATCATGGTCGGGATGCCGCGCACGCCATATTTGGCGGGGGCGTCGGGATGCTCGTCGATATTGATCTTGGCGACGGTCACCTTGTCACCCAGTTCCTCGCTGATCTCTTCCAGAGCCGGCGCGATCATGCGGCACGGGCCGCACCATTCGGCCCAGAAGTCGACCAGAACGGGCTTGTCGGCCGCGAGCACATCGTCGTGGAAGCTGGCATCGGAAATCGCCTTGGTCGCCATGGTGGCCTTACTCCTCGAAACTGTCGGTGCGATATCTAATGGGCCTGCGCACCCGGCTCAAGGGCATCGCCGGACAAGATGTGCTCCGCGCCCTCAAAGCGCGGCTTGTGGGCGTCCAGCAGCGCCGGCGGCAGGTCGATGAGGCGCGGCCCCGCGCTGTAGAGCAGGCTGATGCGCTGCGCCCGGCCGGGGAAGATGACGGCAAGCGCGGCGGCATAGGCGGCCATCTGGCGGACATGGGCAAGCGGCACGTCGCCCGGCGCGGCGGGGATATGACGGCCGGTCTTGAAGTCCACGAGATGGACCTGCCCGGGCGTCACCAGCAGCCGGTCGACCGTGCCGGCGATGACCTGCCCGTCCACCACGGCCGCGATCGGCGCCTCGGCCAGCGCATCCGGCCCGAACAGGGCGGCGTGGGCGGGATCGTCCAGCACGGCGAGCGCATGATCGATCAGCGCCGCGCGCGCGGCCTCGTCGAGATCGCCCGCCTGCCGGGCGAGCCAGCGGGCCGCCGCCTCGCCCCGCTCCGCCACCGGCAGATCCGGCAGGCGCTCGAACAGGGCATGGAGCAGTCGGCCGCGCTCGGCCGCGCGGCGCATCGCGGCATCGGGCGGCGGATCGGGCACATCGTCCTCGATCGCCGCCGAGGGCGCGAGCGGACGCGGCGGACGCGCCTCGACGGGCGCGGGCGCGCGCAGCCAGGGCGGCAGGGCGGGCACCAGCTCCGCGGCGGCACTGTCCTCGCGCGGCCGGGGCCGGGCGGGCGGGTGCCGATCGCGACCGAGCCAGACCAGCCCCTCGCCCCAGGGCTCATGCACCGACCGCCCGGCGCCGAGCGCCCGCATCGCCGACTCCACCGCCGCATGCCAGCTCTCTTCCGGCACCACGCCTTTCGCGCGGCTGCCCAGCGCGCCGGTGATGACGAGCTGCTCCTGCGCGCGCGTGAGCGCCACATAGAGAAGGCGCCAATGCTCCTCGCGGTCAGTGCGCCCGGCTTCCTCGATCGCGGCGGCGATCCGTTCGCCCGCCTCGCCCTTGCCGGGGCGCAGCAGGGGCAGCACGGCCTGCTCGCCGACCGGCAGGGCGATCGCCTCGGCCGGGCGGCCGCGGCCCGGATCGAAGGCGGCATCGGCCAGGATGACGATCGGCGCCTCCAGCCCCTTGGCGCCATGCACCGTCATGACGCGGACCATGTCGCCGGTCTCGGCCAGCTCGCGCTTGATGTCCGCATCGCCCCGGTCGAACCAGTCGATGAAGCGCTGGAGCGAGGGATGATCGTCATTCTCGAAGCCGAGCGCGGCATTGAGAAGCTCGTCGATCGCGTCGCGCGCTTCCTCGCCCAGCCGCGCGACAAGCCGGCGGCGGCCGTCCATCGGCCCGGTGAGGATGGCTTCGAGATAGCGATAGGGCGTGGTCAGCTCGGCCGAGGCGAGCAGCGCGCGGAGCGGCGCCAGCAGCGGCGCCTCCAGCGTATCGCGCAGATGGCCCCAGAGCGCGCGGGTCTTCGGCCGGAGCGCGCGGGCCATCAACGCCTCCTGCGTCCAGCCGATGAGCGGCGAGACCAGCAGGTTGGCAAGATTGAGATCGTCCTCCGGCTGCACCGCGAAGCGCAGCGCGGCGAGCAGGTCGCGCACCGCGAGCGGCGCCTGCAGGCGCAGACGATCGACCCCCGCGACCGGCACGCCCGCCTCATAGAGACGCGCGACGATCAGGCGCGAGAGCGCGCCGCGCGCGCGCAGGAGGATGAGGACATCGCCCGGCCGCGCGGCCCGGCCCTGCGACTCCAGCCAGAGCGGCGCGGCGGGATCGAGCCAGCCGCGCACCATCCGCGCGATGCGCTCGGCATGGCGGCGCTCATGATCGGCCAGCCAGTCCTCCTCGCCCTCGGCGGGCGCCTCGTCCGCCGGCTCGCCATCCTCGTCCGCCAGCGGTCGCGCGACGGTCGGCGGCAGGAGCAGCACCCGGCCCGGATGAGCGCGCGCATAGCCATGGCGGGCCGGCGGCGCATCGAGCCCGAACGCGCCGGCGCCCAGATGGTCGATCACGCCATCGACAAGCTCCAGCACCGCCGGCACGGACCGGAAGCTGGTGCGCAGCGGCAGGTCGCGGAAGGGATGATCCACGCGCTCGGCCGCCGCGCGGAAATCGCGGAAGGCATTCAGGAACGCGTCCGGGCTGGTGCCCTGGAAGCCGAAGATCGCCTGCTTGGTGTCCCCCACGACGAAGACGGTGCGATGGACCTGATCCTGATCCGGCTCCACATCCAGGAACTCGCCGGCGATCGACCAGACGATATCCCACTGCGCCCTGTTGGTGTCCTGCGCCTCGTCGACAAGGATATGGTCGATCTGCTGGTCGAGCTTGAAGCGGATCCACTCTGCGATGCCGGGGCTGGCCAGCAAAGCGCTCGCGCGGCCGATCAGATCGTCGAAGTCCACCGCCCCGTTCTGCCGCTTGGCCTGGGCATAGGCGCGCGCATAGGCCCGGCCGGCGACCAGCGCCTGCGCCGCGCGCCGCGCGAAGGCGACCTGCCTGCGCAGATCGAGCAGGCGCTGGATGGTCGCGCCGCACGTGCCGGCCAGCGCGACATAGTCGGGCTCGGCCGCGATCAATTTCATATTGGCGCGATTCCTGACCTCGCCCTTCTGCGTGAGCAGCACGGCGAACAGCGTCTCCAGCGCGCCCGCCCGCCCGTCCGGCGCCTCGGCCAGCCAGCCTTCCGCCGCCTCGACCGCCCGCATGCCGCTCGCCGTGCCCCAGGTCCGGTTGGCGGCGGCGATCCGGCGCAGCGCAGCCACCGGGAAGACCGCGTCCGCGCAGCCCTCCGCCAGCACCGTCTCGATGTCGCCCTCGGGCAGATCGAGCAGGGCAAGGAGGAAAGCCGTCACATCGTCCGGCAGCACATCGAGCGCGCGGGCGGCCGGCACGCAGCGGGCGAGATAGGCCAGCGTGCCCTGTTCCCCGAGCCCCAGCGCGAGCGCCTCGATCGCGCCCGGCACGCCTTCGTCCCCCTCCCGCCCGGCCGCCTCCAGCATCGCGATCAGCGCGCCGCGCGACAGCTCTGCCTGCCCCCGGTCGTCGAGCGGGCGGAAGCCGGGCACCAGCCCCGCCTCCAGCGGAAAGGCGGCGAGCAGCGACTGGCAGAAGCTGTGGATGGTCTGGATGCGCAGGCCGCCGCCGGTCGCTTCCAGCACGTCCGCGAAGAGCAGGCGCGCGCGGGCGATGGCGGCATCGCCATTGTCCTCGCCGAGCGCGAACAGCTCCCTGCGCAGGTCGCGGTCCGGAATCTGCACCCAATGTGCCAGCCGGTTGTGGACGCGCTCGGCCATTTCCGCCGCGCCCGCCTTGGTGAAGGTGAGGCACAGGATGCGCTCGGGCGCCACGCCGCGCAACAGCAGGCGCAGCACGCGGGCGGAGAGCACGGCGGTCTTGCCCGTGCCCGCCGAGGCGCTCACCCAGCGATGCGCGCGTGGGAAGGAGGCATCGGCCTGATCGTCCGTCAGCGGCTTGAGGGGCCCGAATTCAGCCATCGGCCGCCTCGCTGTCCCCCGCCCCGCCGCGCGCGAACCATTCATCCAGCCGCATGAGCTGGTCATAGTCGGTGAAGACCGGCGCGTCCGAATGCGGCCGGGCGTGGAAGGGCTCGTCGCCGGTCAGCCAGCGGGCGGCCGCCTCGTCGAAAAAGCCCTCGACCATCGGCAGGAACCGCTCGGTCACGATGCGCTTATGGGCGCCGGCGGGGTCGGTGATCGGGCGTTTGAAGCCGAATTCGCCATTCTGCGCCTTGGCGAGCTTCCAATATTCGAAGCCGGAGACCGGCGTGCCGGCCGGCACCTGCGCGAAGCCGCCATCTCGCGCGATGAGCCCAAGCAGGCCGAGCTGGAGCGAGAAGCCGGCCTCGACCTGCCGCACGCTCGCCGTGGCGCCGCTCTTGTAATCGACGATGGCGATCGACCCGTCCGCCAGCCTGTCCACCCGGTCGGGCTTGCCGGTGAGGGTGATGCCGCCGCGCGCGATCTCGCCCCATTGCTCGCCGAACAGGATGATGCGCCCCGCCTCCGCCTGTGCCGCAACCTCGGCCGCCACCCAGTCGAGCGCCGCGAGCAGGCGCGGCTGCCAGAGCGCCCGGAGCAGCGGATGCGCCGAGGCCGCGCCGATCATCTCGCGGGCCAGCGCCGCGAGGCGCGCGGGATCACCGCTGCCCTCGGTCATCCAGCGCTCCAGCACATCATGCGCGCGGGTGCCGCGCCAGGCCGGGCCGGGATCGGCATCGACCGCCTCCAGCGTGGAGAGACGCAGGATGCGGGCGGCATAGAAGCCGTAGGGATCGGCGCGCAGGCGATCCACATCGGTGACGGCGATCCGCGTCGGCCGCGCGCTCGCGGGCGGGCATGGCGCGGGCGCGCGATAGAGCGGCGCGGGCGCGTCCGGCCGGTCGATGCGGCGGGCCAGCGCGATCAGCGCCTCGTCCTCCACCCAGCGCGCGCCGGTCATGGCCTTGAGGCGCAGCCAGAAGCGCGAGGCGACGGTCGGCGCGCTCATGTCCCGCCGGGCGCGGGTCAGCAGGACCTGCGGCGCGCCGAGCCCGTTGGCGAAGTCATGCGCCGAGAGGCCGATGCGGTAATCCAGCCCCGGCAGGCCGAGCGCGCGGCGGATGCTCGGCGCGAGCCACGGGTCGGGCGACGGCAGGCCGGGCCAGACGCCTTCGTTCAGCCCGGCGAGGATCATGAGATCGGCCTGCTGGAGCCGCGCCTCGATGAGGCCGAGGATCTGCACGCGCGGATGCCCGCCCTGCGGCGGCCGCACCGCGACCGCGCCCAGCATCTGCGCCAGCATGGCGACGAAGCCGGCGGGATCGGCCAGCGCGGGGCCATGGGCGGCGGCGGCCTCCGCATCGGCGAGGCATTGCGCGGCGGCATGACCCTGATGGCGCGCCCAGGCCTGATCGCCGGTGAGGACCGAGGCGGCCTCGCGCAGCGCGGCGAAGAGACCGGGCAGCGGCGCCCGCTCAGCCGCGAACGCCTGTTCGACCGGCGCGAGCAGGGCCGCGACCTCGGGCCACCAGTCGCGCACGGTCTCCCGCGCTGCCCGAAGGCGCGGATTGTCCTCGCCGATGCGCGCGGCAATGCCGGCAAGGCCCGCGGGCGGGCGCGGACCGCGCAGCAGCAGATCGAGCGCGCGCACTTTCTCCAGCCAGCCGACGCGCCGCTCGCCGGCCATGACCAGCGGATGCTTGAGCAGCGCCAGCAGCGGCACGGGCGCGAACCCTTCGGCCCCGGCCTGCGCGATGGCGAGCAGCAGCGTGCCGGGCGGAAGCTGGGCGAGCGGCCGGCCGGCGCTGTCGTCCGCCGCGATGCCCCAGCGCGCGAGATGCGCCGAAACGCGCGTCGCAAGATCGCGGTCCGGCGTCACCAGCGCCGCCGTGCGGCCGGGCGTCTCCACCGCCTCGCGCAGCGCGATGGCGATGGCCTGCGCCTCCTCCGCCGGATTGGCCACCTCGATGGCGCGCACATCCTTGAGCGAGCGCTGGGCGGGCGGCACCTCCGGCCAGATGCCGGTGAGGCGGGGCGGCAGCATGGCATTGCTGATCGCCTTGCCGCGCCCCGCGCGTGCGTCATGCTCGCTGCCCCAGCGCCATTGCGCCACTTCATCGCGATGGACGCCCATCCGGTCCAGCATCAGCTTGAGCGCGAATTGCGGATGGGATTCGTGCGGCCGGCCGACCGGCTCCCGCCCCGGCTCGGCCGGACGGACGGGGCCGATCGCCTCCCACTGGGCGGCATCCAGATGCAGATCGAGATCGGACAGGACGACCATGCCCTGCGGCATCCGCGCGACCGTGCCGAGCAATGCGGCGATGGCGGGCGCGGACGTCACGACGCCGGCCGCGACGACGAACCGCTCCGGCGGCGCCGCCCGCCAGCGCCGCGCGACATGATCGAGCAGCCGGTTGCGGCGCTCGGCCAGATCGATCCGCCCGCGCCGATCCAGTTCCGCATGCCACCGGGCCATGAGGTCGGCGAACGCGCCGAAAGCCTGCTGCCAGTGGCCGGACAGCGCCTCCGGCTCCAGCGCCGCGAGATCGGCCGGCTCCTTGCGCTCGACGATGAGCTGGTCGAGCGTGCGGGCGAGCGCGGTGGCAAGGCGGAAGGCCTCGCCGATCTCGATGGGCTCCCCTGCCCGCCCGCGCTGGGCCTGGACGAGCCGGGTGAGGACCATCAGCCGCTCGGCGGGCGCGATGGCCGGCGGAATCTCCGCTTCCGCGCCGATCGGCGCGAGCGCGCTGCCCAGCGTTTCGTCGAGATCGACATCGCCGATCGGCACGAGGCGCGGGAGCAGCAGCCCCCCTTCGGATGCGCGCACGAACGCGTCGCGCACGGCGCGCACGGCGCGGTTGCCGGGCAGCAGGATGATGCCGCGCGCCAGCGCGAGACCGCCGTCCCGCCGGCCATGCTGCGCGAGCAGGCCGGCGACCAGCGAATCGGCGAACGCGCGATGCGCGGGGATGGTGAAGAGCGCGGGCGCGGCCCGCTCAGCCATCGAGCAGCGCGGCCTCGACCAGCGGGATCGCCGGCGGCGTGCCGACATCGAACCACAGGCCGGTGTGCGAGAGGCCATAGGCCCGGCCGGCGGCAATGGCGCGATCCCAGAAGACGCCGGTCGAGAAGACGTCCGATGGCGGATCGACGATCAGCCGGGGCGAGATGATCTGCAGGCTGCAATAGACGAACGGC
>Ga0182743_1001736_pt1 | contig 20585 bp, 13 predicted proteins | sample eDN3rd30CKraftOP_FD_128522 | JGI IMG/M metagenome (GOLD analysis project Ga0182743, IMG submission 128522) | Enriched Organic Plus compost microbial communities from Emeryville, California, USA - eDNA 3rd pass 30_C Kraft OP (version 2) (version 2) ... | reverse complement strand
GGCCGCGGCCGTCAACTGCCCAGTTATTGCGGGAAGCGCCGCGGTTGGGCGATTCGCCGCTGTTCAATCGCCCACTCGCCGCCGATTTTTCCGCCGGTGGAGAGTTCACCAGTCTATGGCGTGTGAATCGCCCGGTGAGCGCGTCAAAAGCTTCCGCCAGCGGGCAATCCATCCGCCTGTGACTGGTGAATCGCCCACATCGCTGTCCGCGCTGCGGCGATCGGGCAGTTCGCCGCCGTCAACTGCCCAGCCGTTGCGGGCAGCGCCGCGATTAGGCTATGCGCCGCGGTTTGGCGCCGGGGCCGCGGCCGTCAACTGCCCAGTCATTGCGGGAAGCGCCGCGGTTGGGCGATTCGCCGCGGTGGGCGCCTGGGCCGCCGCCGTCAACTGCCCAGGCGTTGCAGGCAGCGCCGCGATCGGGCAGTTCGCGGCTGTTGGCCGTCGGTGCCGCGGCCGTAAACCCACCCGCCGTCCGCGCTACGGCGCGATTGTGCAGTTCGCCGCAACCGGCGTTGGTGCCGCGGCCATCAATCGCCCGCCCTTTGCGGACAGCCCGCGATGTGCGATTCGCGCCACGAAATCGCGCTGCGCGATTCCACGGTACCGCACTGGGGCAGTTCGCCGCCGCACAGGCTACCGCTCGGCGCCGCTTCGCATGAGCGCCTGGGTCACCCGTACCAGCAGCGCTTCGGGCTCGTGGCTCAACTGCTTCCAAGTCACCCGCATCACGCGCAAACCGTTCGCGGTGAGCCAGCCGTCCCGGCGACGATCGTTCTCGAAGGCCCGCGTCGTCGAATGGAAGGACTTCCCGTCCACTTCGACGACGAGCCCCTCGCGTCGCCAGTAGAAATCGACCTCGTAGTCGCCGATATGCACATTGGTCTCGGGCGGAGGGAGTTGCGCCCTGCGGATCAGCGCGAGCATCCGTTCCTCGGCTTCCGACCGCGTCAGCGCGGGTCCGGTTTCCCCGGCGAGGATCGCGCGCAGCAGCGGTGCCCCGCGTCTTCCCGCGCGTTTGGCGACCAGGGCGAGGAGGTCCCGCCGATCGAGCAGATTGTGCCGCTCCGCCTGCGCGAGCGCGACTTCCAGATCGCGACTGGCGAGCACGGCCGAAAGGTCGATCAGCGTTCGAATCGGTGTGGTAAGCGGGATTCCTTCGAGCGTGGTCACATCGTCTGGCTGGAGCGCCGTGCGATAGAGCCGGATGCCGGGTCGGCGACCCCGATCCTTTTCCGGCACCGCGACTTCGACCGGCACCGCATCGCCGGGATCCGGGACGAGCCGCCACAGCCAGGCCGCGCTGCGATGGCTCAGGACGGCGTCCGGGCCGCACGCGAGCAGCGCCGCGACTTCACGAGCATACGTCGCCGCGACGGGCCCGACCCGGTAGACGCCGCGGTGCATCAGGCGGAGACGCTTCGCCTGCACCCGCGCGTCGATCGCATGCCGCCTCACGCCCCGCGCCAGCAGTTGCGCGCGGGCCACCACGCCGCGCTGCTCCTCCGCGAGCTGGTCGATCAGATCATCGTCGGCAAACGGCATCGTCGTCTCGCATTCGATTCCCCCCGCTCGTTCCGGCGACGCTTCGAAGTCGGCGGCAGCGGCCCGGTTCCGCAGCCGCTCCCCCGATCACGTCGCGACTCGCGCGAAGGTGCAACCAGCGTGGGGACAACACCATACGCAAACGCGACAGATTTGCGCTCCCGCACCCGTCCTCCCGCGGTACCTCGGACGCGCACCCGGCCAGCTCGCGGCGCCACCTCGCCCCGGCCCCCGTCTTGGTAAGCCGGCCGCGCCATCGAAAGCGCCAAAAGCCGAGGATTTGCAATTCGATCAACCGCGCCGCAGTGTCCAGCATGACCTCCAATGCAGACCCGGCGACGACCGCCGCGATCCCGGTGCTCGAGACCAAGCTGTACATCCCGCGGTGGCCCGCCGGGCTCGTCACGCGCCCGTCGCTGGTCGAGCGCATCCGGGAGGGCGTCAAGAGCAAGCTGGTCGTGATCTCCGCGCCGGCCGGTTCGGGCAAAACGACGCTGCTCGCGGAATGGCTCGGGCCGGATCGCGAGGGCGTTGCGCCGGCGGGGTGGGTGTCGCTGGATTCGGCGGACAACGAGCCCGCGATCTTCTGGGAGTACACGATTCGCGCGCTGCAGAAGGTTGAGCCGGGTATCGGCGCGCGCCCTCTCGCGATGTTGCATGCGCAGGTTGCGCCCTCGGTTGAAGTGCTGACGACGCTCATCAATGAAATCGACACCGTCGACCGCGACATTATCCTGATCCTCGACGATTACCACGTGATCGAGTCGGCGGCGGTGCATACGGGGTTGACGTTTTTCCTCGATCATTTGCCGCCGCGCATACACATCGTCATCGCAACGCGTACGGATCCGCTGCTGCCACTCGCGCGGATGCGTGCACGCGGCGAAGTGACGGAGCTGCGCGCATCGAATCTGCGATTCAACGCGGACGAAGCGTCGCTCTTCTTCAACCGCGTGATGGCGCTCGAACTGTCGGCGGTCGATGTGGCGAAGCTCGAGTCGCGCACGGAGGGCTGGATCGCGGGGTTGAAGCTGGCGGCGCTGTCGCTGAAGAACCACGATGACGTGCGACGCTTTATCGATGCGTTCTCCGGCGACAACCGCTACATCGCCGACTACCTCATCGAAGAGGTGCTGCAGAATCAGCCGGAAGCTGTACGAAGCTTTCTTCTGCATACGTCGATGCTCGAGCGGTTGAGCGGCCCGCTGTGCGACGCGGTAACCGGCGAGGAGGGATCGCAGGCGCTGCTCGAGAAGCTCGAGAAGAGCAACCTGTTCGTGATCGCGCTCGACGACCGGCGCGAGTGGTATCGCTACCACCATCTCTTCGCCGAGGTGTTGCAGGCGCATGCCGCGCGTCACGATCGCGAGCGTGTGCGCGAACTGCATCGGCGCGCGATTGTGTGGTACGAGCGCAACGGGTCGATCAACGATGCCGTCGCACACGCGGAGCGCGCCGCCGATACGGAGCGCGTTGCGGCGTTGCTCGAGTGTGCATGGCCCGCGATGGACCGCAGTTATCAAACAGGCCGGTGGCTCGCGCGAGCGAAGGCGCTGCCCGATGCGCTCATCCGCACACGCCCCGTGCTCGACATGGGCTACGCGTGGGCGTTGCTGAATGCGGGTGAGCTGGAAGCGGCTGACGTGCAGCTGCGTCAGGTCGAAGCGATGCTCGCGCAGGCGGATGTAGCATCGACCGATGAACTGACTGTCGTCGATGCGACGCGATTCCGTTCACTCCCGCGCGAGCTCGCGATGGCGCGCGCCTATCACGCGCAGGCGCGCGGCGATACGAGCGGTACCATTGAGCACGCATGCCGGCTGCTCGAACTCGTCCCGAACGACGAACACATCGCGCGTGCGACGGCCGCCGCACTGCTTGCGCTGGCATATTGGGCAAGTGGCGAACTCGAACCTGCGTACCGGACGTTTGCCGATGCGCTGGCCCATATGCGGCACAGTGGCAAAGTGCTCGATGCGGTTCGCGGCACATTCGTGCTCGGCGACATCAGGACGATCCAGGGGCGCCTGCGTGAGGCGGAACGCATCTACCAGTCAGGGCTGCAACTCGCGGCAGAGAACGCCCACGACGGAGTGCCTGAAACCGACGAGCTGTACCTGGGCTTGAGCGAATTGCACTATGAACGTGGCGACCTGCAGGAGTCGGAGCGGCTGCTGCTGTCGATCGAACAGTCGGCGCCGCAGACATCGCATGTGAACAACCGGCAGCGCTGGTGCACGGCGATGGTGCGCATCGCTACAGCGCATGGTGACTTCGACCGCGCGCTGCAACTGCTCGCGGATGCGGAGACGCATGAACGTCGCGATCCGCTGCCGCGAATACGGCCGATCGCCGCGCTGCGTGCACGCATCCACATCGCGCAGGACAGGCTCGTCGATGCAGCGCGATGGGCGCGTGAGCAGCGCATCGACGAACACGATGAGCTCAGCTACATGCGCGAGTTCGAGCACATCACACTCGCGCGTGTGCTCTTCGCCCGGCATCGCATCGAACACAATCCGGTTTATGCGCAGCGGGCAGTTTCGCTGCTGGAGCGACTCACGACGCACGCGATGGCAAGCGGTCGACTGGGCAGCGCGATCGAAACGCTCGTGCTGCGGGCCCTCGCCCATCACGCGCTGAACGACACACGTGCCGCACTCGACGCCATCGCGACTGCACTGGAACTGGCCGAACCGGAAGGGTACCTGCGCGTTTTTCTCGACGAAGGCATCGCGATGCGTGACCTGCTGCGGCAGGCAACCGCGCGTGGAATCGCGGGTGCGTACACGCGGCGCGTGCTCGCGGCGTTCGATGGACCCGTTTCACCGGCGCCGGCTGCAGAACCGATCGCAGCCGCACCTGCTTTATCGCAGCAGCTACTGACGCCGCGCGAACTCGAGATTCTCCGACTCATCGCGGTCGGCATGAGGAACCAGGAGATCGCCGATCAGTTGTTCATCAGTCCCGCCACCGTGAAACGACACATCGCAAACGTGTACGAAAAGCTCGACGCGCGTCATCGCACGGAAGCGCTCCTGCGCGCACAAATGCTGAATCTGCTGTAGGCCCGCGCACGCGCGTGCGCCATCACTCCACGGCACCCGCGCGTCAGCAACAACCCGCGGACACGGCCGTCAGCTAAGACTCCGCTGCAATAACTCGTCAGCAACAACCCCGCGGCGCACGCGCGTTCTCTGCACCCCCAGGCCCAACCCCAACTACACCTTTCGGCCGAGGCGGCTACTCAGGCTGCCCGCCAGTATTGCAGGCATGAGCGGAATCGAAGATGGAACTGTACCGCCCCGCGACCCGGAGCGGACCCGCGCGGGCGCGGACCTCGTGCTCGTACGTGTGATGAGCCTGCGCACATCGACAGAACGTCGCTTCGAGGTTGTGTTCGCTGGCGTTGTGGAGGCTGTAGGCGTGGCCGTCGATGACATCGTAACGGGGGATGCGGTATTCGGCCGATGCGAGAGCGCATTCGCCGGTTACGTCTGCGCGCCGCGGCACCGCATCGCCCTCAAACCCGCCTCACTTTCCTTCGATGAAGCCGCCGCCGCGGCACTCGCGGACTACACCCTCTGAATACACCCGCAAATACACCTTTCGGTCGAGGTGGCGAACGGGCGGGTTCCGCACATTGGAATCGAGCGACGTGCTCAACGATCGCAACCACATTTCAGGGGGAACAACGCATGTCCGGCTTCACTGCATTCTCGACCGCCGCAGCGCGACGCCTCGCCCGCGGCATGCGCACCATCGCACGCATCACATTCACGGTTGCCGGCGCGACAGTCATCCTCGGCGCAACCGCGCGTGTTGTCGATGCGCAGACCGAGCCGTCACACAAACGCGGCTGGGAATTCATCGTCAACAGCGGGACCGTCGTGCCGACGGGCGATCAGCGCGATGCGATCGCACGTGGCAAGCTGACCGCGGCACAGCTCTCGTATGTCGTGCATCCTGCGCTCGCGATCACCGCGACGGTCGGCTGGGCGCGCAGCCGCGACATCGCCAGGGTCGACGATCCGAAGCTCGATGTGTTCACGTACGACCTCGGCGCCGAGGTCCGCGCACCGCACCAGGCGCTCGGTCGGGGACTGACCGTTCGCCCCTTCGCCGGGATCGGCGCTGGCGCGCGCAGCTACAACTACCGGAGCCTCGACGTCGACGCGACCCACAACCTGGCCGCGTACGCCAGTGCTGGCGGCGAGGTGGGTGTTCGCCGCGTGCGACTGCGGGTCGAGGCGCGTGACTACGTGACCGGCTTCAAACCCCTCGCCGGCAACGGCCCCGCCGCGACGCGTAACGACGTCGCAATGATGCTCGGGCTCCGCCTCTCCACGCGATGACGATCATGACACCATCACGCGCCACAACAACCGTGACCCCGTCAGGCCACGGCCGCACCGTGACCGCGTCGCGCCGTTCCGACTGGTTGGTCCCTGCCGGTCTGGTGCTGCTGAGCCTCGTGCCGGCGATCGCCGGCACATCCAGGCTCGCCCAGCTAGCGAGCGGTGCGGAAGTCACGCCTGCGAATGCACGCTTCTTCGCGATGCCGCTGCCCGTCGTGCTGCATATCCTGACGGCGATTCCCTTCAGCATCATCGGGGCGTTCCAGTTCGCACCCGCCTTCCGTCGCCGCAACCGCGGCTGGCACCGCGCTGCCGGTCGTGTTCTGGTCGTGTGCGGAATGGGCGCCGCGCTTTCGGGTTTGTGGATGGCGCACTCCTATCCCTGGCCGGAGGGCGATGGCGAGATCCTCTACGTGCTGCGCCTCGTCTTCGGGTCCGCGATGGCGCTGTCCATCCTGTTCGGCATCGACGCGATTCGTCGCCGCGATTTCGCCACGCACGGCATCTGGATGGCGCGGGCCTACGCGATCGGACTCGGCGCAGGCACCCAGGTGCTGACGCACCTGCCGTGGTTCGTCCTCGTCGGCAAACCGGATGAACTGAGCAGGGCCGTGATGATGGGAGCCGGGTGGGTGATCAACCTGATGGTCGTGGAGCTGGCCCTCGCCCGCAAACCCGGCAGACGCGCAGCATGACTCCGCCAGCCTGGTCGCGGGGGTGCCGCGCGAGGACGGCGCGAGGGTGGCCCCGCGAGGGTGGCCGCGACGCCCCGGCGCGGCGTCAATCGCCCAAATGATCTGCGTCGCGAAGCAATTGGGCGATTCACCGGCCCGAGCGTGCGGTCAATCGCCCACACGATCTGCATGGCGACGCCACTGGGCGATTCACCGGCCCAAACGCACGGTCAATCGCCCACTCAGGGCTACTTTTCCAGGCGAGTGCGGACTTGACCACTCATGCGTGGGTCAATTGCCCGAACGCTGCGGGCAGGACCGGCGCGACCGGGCATTCCATCCGGTACCAAATGGTGAATGCCGCACTCACCTTCCCAGCTCGCACCCATTGGGCGATTCACCGCGGCCACATCCCGCACTCGCACTCGCACCCGCACCCGCCATCCCGCCATCCCGCCATCCCGCCGACCCGCCGTGCCCACACCCACACCCACACCCACACCCGTAACCCCGTAACCCCGTAACCCCGTAACCCCGGAATCCCAGAATCCCAGAATCCCAGAATCCCGGAATCCAGAATCCCAGAATCCCAGAATCCCGGGACCCGACTGCGGCGGCTACAGCCTGTCAGGCGAGCGTGGCAATTCCGGAATCGGATGGGCACCCCGCCAGCAGGTGCGCGACCACGTCGGCCGCGGCATACTCGACGCGACCGCCGAGGAGATCCGCGACGCCCTGGAGCTCTTCCCCGCTGGTCAGCAGCGGCGGCTCGACGTCGCCTCCCGCGCGGACCTGCCCGAGCCCGATGTCTGCCATCAGCGCATTGCACAGGCACTTGCGACCGACCGTGTCCTCCCGACTGCCGCCCTTGGCGACGTACGTGTCGACCGGCTCGGCGGGGCAGCGGTATCCGATGCGCCCGTTGGGCATCCGATACGCGTTGCGAAGATACCCCAGGTCGCAGACACGCTCTCGGGCGTGGTAGACTGCCGCGTCCGAGAGGCTGCCCTCGAGGGCCACGACCTTGAACGGGAACCCCGTCGGCGACGCGAGCGGATCGGTGAAAACATCGACCGGCGCTTGGCGTAACTTCGCCAGGACCTCGCGCCGGTGATCGGGCTGCATGCCGGACTCCGCGCAGTAGGCGAAGAGCGTCCCGACCTGGATCCCGGCCGCGCCGGCCGCCAGCGCCTCGCCGAGCTGCCCGGGCGAACCCATCCCGCCGGCAAGCCAGAACGGCACGCCGAGCGCACGGACCTTCTCGAGGTCGGCTACATCGCGCTCTCCGTAAACCGGCTCGCCGCGCTCGTTCAGGACCGGAGTCCCGCGTGGCGGCGCGTTGTGCCCGCCAGCGGTCGGGCCTTCGATCACGAAACCGTCGACCCGCCCGTTCGCCTTGCGCGCGAGCATCGTCGCGAGCGAATCGGATGCGACGATCGCGAGAAATTGAGGCCGCACCAACTCCGGCGCCGACCGGTCCAGGAACGTCCGTGGATCGAACTGCAGGTGTTCGGCTTCGCCCCCGCGGTCCCCTTCCACATCGAACCGGATCGAAGCGGGTTCATGCGCGGCGAAGCGGTCCAGCACGCCCGGGATCTCCTTCGGGATTCCCGCGCCCATCAGCACGTAGTCGACGCCGGCCAGCATGGCTCCGTACAGCGACGCCAGAGTCGGCATCTGGATCTTCGTGAGCAGGTTGACGCCCACACGACCGCCGTGGCCTTCACGGGCGAGGTGCACCTCGACGAAGTTGGCGAGCACGGTCAGTTGCTGGCGGGCCTTGCTCACCACCTGTTTGTACATCGGCAGCGCCTTGTACGGCGCCCCCGACCGCCCCTCCGGCAGGAAGTAACGACGCAGCACATCCGCGCTGACTTCCGGGAACGGAAACTTCTCCATCGCCCGCCGAACATGCCCGCCGATATCGCCATCCTGCAGTCGACGCACCAGCACACTGTCCAGCGCCGTCCCCGAGACGACCCCCAGCTGCCCACACACTGAAACCGCGCGCGCCAGCCGCCAGTCGGAGATGCCAACTCCCATTCCACCCTGGATAATGAGTGGGTGAACCAGGGCGGTACTCATATCGATCAAATCACTCCACCAGCTTGAATGGTATGCGAATCTCCCCGGGGCCTTGTCGCCACCTGCGTCTGGGCGCCGGACTCGGACGTTGAGGGCTCGGTGCCGACGTACTCGTATCGCGCCTGGACGCCGATGTGTCGCCCGCCGAACCGCGTGGCCCGGACCGCGATGGTCGCCCTGCAGAACCGCGTGGGCCAAGACCCCAGTGACCGCCCCGCAGAACTACGCTGGCCGAGACCCAATGACCGCCCCCTCCGAACCGCGTGACGTGGACGTGGGGCGGTCGCGGCCCGCTCGGCGTGCTCCCAACGACGGACCTGCGAATTGGGCAATGCCGGGGAAAGCATCAGGTTACGTCGATTGGGAGCCACCCGTCTGTAAGGCAGGACCATCATCTCCCGTCAGGATTTGCCCTACCGCCTCGATCGCGATTACGTGTGCCCAACGCAGCGACGCCGCGCCCGCGCCTTTGCCCTGAACGCAGCGACCCGAGCGTTCGCACTGGCGCCGGCGCACCGAACCAGCCTGCGGGTCTCCACTCGGCCATCCCTCCTCAACACCGCCTCTTGAGCGCGCTCCAGCCGAGTTCTGTCCTGGTCAGTCCCGCTTGGAGGTGCCTCATCCCGATGGGTCCCGGGCTTCAGCCTCCGACTGGCAGCGACGCCGCAAGGCGGCCGGATCCCTTACCAGCCCCTTGCCATAGTTAGGTTTGTGCATTAAAACTAATTAGCGGAACATTAGGGATCGAGGAGCATGGCTGGACGTACCATTCGCCTCACCTGGTTGGCTGAGCCGAGGCTGGAAGCCCCGGCGAAGTACCGACGGGCCTGTCACTACGACGCGTACGTGCCGGACCCGCTGGCCGGCATGGACCTGCGCCTTTCGGCCCAGGTGGCAGGAGTTGCGGCCGAGGCCGAGGCGGCGATCCGTGACCTGAACGCGATTGCTCGCCCCGCGCTGGCTCCATTCGCGCGGCTGCTGCTGCGAACGGAATCGATCGCATCCTCGAAAGTGGAGGGATTGCAGCTCGGTGTGCGTGAGCTGGCGAGGGCGGAAGCGCGAATGGAAACCGGCGGTCGGGTAGCCCCGACCGCGCTGGAGATTATCGCGAACATCGAAGCGATGGAGCTCGCGATCGAGGAAGCGGCGACCAGCGATCGGTTCACTCAGTGTCAGATACAGGCGATTCATCACAGCCTCATGGAGCAGTCATCCGCGGCCCGCGTCGCCGGTCGTGTGCGTACCGTCCAGAACTGGATCGGCGGGAACGACTACAACCCATGCGGTGCCGATTTTGTCCCGCCGCCGCCGGAGTACGTAAGCGATCTGCTGCACGATGTGTGCGCGTACATCAACGATGACGTGCCCCCGCCGATCGTTCAGGCAGCGCTGGTACACGCGCAATTCGAAACGATTCACCCGTTCGACGATGGCAACGGTCGCGCGGGGCGCGCGCTGATCCACGTCGTGCTGCGCCGTCGTGGTGTTGCCCGCGCATACGTGCCGCCGATCAGTGTCATTCTCGCACGCTCCCGCGACCGCTACATCGCGGGGCTGACAGCATTTCGCTCCGGCGATACGGAAGCGTGGATCGAACACTTCGCGGGCGCGGCACTCTCCGCCGCTCACCTCGCGACCGGCTACGTGAACGCGGTACACGACCTGATCACGGAGTGGCGTGCGCGCCTCGCCGATCTGCCGAACGCCCCGCGTGCCGACGCTGCCGCCTGGGCGATCATCGATGAGCTTCCCGCGCATCCGATCGTCACCACGCCGATCGCCGCGGCCGCGTTGAAGCGATCCCGGCCGCAGATCCATCAGGCACTGGACCTGCTCGAGTCGGCGGGGGTGCTCGTTCCGCTTACCGCGGCGAAGCGCAACCGCTCCTGGGAAGCGGAGGGGCTGCTCGACCTCCTCGCGAGTTTCGAGGCAGGCGAGCAGCCGACCTGACCATGACTGACCATGACGGACCATGACGGACCATGACGGGCCGGTTGACCGCGGTTGACCTTCGCCAACGACCGTTCATCGAACCTGCCGGACCGCGCTGCTTCCGCCTCGCGCAGGAGTCGGAGAAGCGTGTATGTTGGGCATCGAATGAGTGAGCCCCACGCCTGAGTACGTCACCGGATGGACTACGACTTCCTCGCTGCGCTGCGCCGTAATCATCCCGCCTGGCGGTTGCTTGCTGCGGACCATGCGCCGTTCATCATCGGCTTTCTGCACCAGTATTTCGTCAAGCCGAATGTGCGCGTGTTGAGCGAGCAGGAAGCGGTGTCGCGACTGGACGACTACCTGCACTTCCTGCGCGAGCGCCTTGGCGACGATGCGCCGGCGCGCGCCGCGAAGGACTACCTCACGCAGTGGGCCGACAACAGCAACGGCTGGGTGCGCCGCTACTATCCGCCGGATTCGGACGAGCCGCACTTCGACCTGACACCTGCAGCAGAGCGCGCGATCCAGTGGCTGCTCGGGCTCGAACAGCGGTCGTTTGTTGGTGCCGAGTCGAGGCTCAGGCTTGTGTTCGACTTGCTGCAGCAGATTGCGGAAGGCAGCGAGACGGACCCTGAGGCGCGCATCGCCGAACTGCAGCGACGCAGAGATGAGCTCGACGCCGAAATCGAGCGTATCCGTGCGGGCGAACTTTCGCTGCTCGATCCGACGCAGTTGCGCGAGCGGTTCATGCAGGCCGCCGACACCGCGCGTGCACTGCTGTCGGACTTCCGGCAGGTCGAGCAGAACTTCCGCGAACTCGACCGTCAGGTGCGCGAGCGCATCACGACCGGCGACGGTGGCAAGGGCGAAGTTCTGGACGATGTGTTCGGCGCGCACGACGCGATCAGTTCATCCGATCAGGGGCGCAGCTTTCGCGCGTTCTGGGACTTCCTGATGTCGGCGGCTCGCCAGGAGGAGTTCACGGCACTGCTCGAGCGCGTGTTTGCTGTCGATGCGGTGGCGGAACTCGAGCCCGATCCGCGGCTGAAGCGCATTCATTACGACTGGCTGAGTGCAGGCGAAGTCACGCAGCGCACGGTCGCACGACTGTCGGAGCAGTTGCGCCGCTACCTCGATGACCAGGCCTGGTTCGAGAACCGCCGCATCATTTCGGTGATCCGCGAAATTGAACAGCACGCGCTCGCGCTGCGCGACGCACCCGTCCAGGAAATCGTGACACACCTCGACGAGACCGGACCGGAGATCGAACTACCGATGGAACGGCCGCTGTTCACACCGCCGCTTCGCCCGCTCATCGAGCAGCAGACGATCGAAGCCGGTGTTGCGGACATCGAAGCCGATGCACTGTACGAACAGTTCTACGTCGACCGGGATCGGCTGCGCGCGCGTTTACGCAGAGCGCTGCAGACGCGCAGCCAGATTTCGCTCGCGGAACTGCTCGACGCGGAGCCACTCGAGCAGGGCCTCTCCGAACTCATCGCGTGGCTCAGCATCGCCGCCGGTGACGGCCTCGGCGTCATCGACGAAAACGAATCGCAGACTGTGCGCTGGTCGGACGTGAACGGCATCACCCGCCAGGCGCGAATGCCCGCGGTGGTATTCGTCGCAGACGGGGAAAGTCAGTGAGTATGGAATCGAGCCTCGCCCCGCCCTCGCTTTCGCCGGTGCTCATCGCGCTGTTCAAGGGCGTGCTGTATCAGGACCAGAACGGCGAGGTGTGGCAGTCGCTGCTGCAGTTGCAACCGCGTGTCCGCGATTATGTCGGCGTGCTCGGGCTCGAACTCGTGCTCGACGAATCGGAAGGATACGCGTACCTGCGGCAACGCGTCAGTGCGCCTGACGAGCCGGAGCTGCCTCGACTCGTGCAGCGACGACAGCTTGGGTATTCGGTCAGTCTGATGCTTGTACTGCTGCGCAGGAAACTCGCCGAACACGATGCCACCGGCGGCGATCCCCGACTCATCCTGTCGCGCGCACAGATCGTCGACCTCGTGCAGATTTTCCTGCCCGGTGGCAGCAACGAAGCGAAGCTGGTCGATCGCATCGAAGCGGACATCAACAAGGTCGTTGACCTGGGGTTTCTGCGCCGACTGCGGGGGCAGGATGACCAGTACGAGGTGCGGCGCATCCTGAAGGCGTACGTCGACGCGCAGTGGCTTTCCGGCTTCGAAGAGAAACTGGCCGCGTATCGCGCGCATCTTTCCAGCGGCAATGGCGGTGATGCATGAGCCACATGCTTGCCGAGCCCGCGCTCGATTTCGCGACGAACGATGCGCGTGCGGGGTTCCGCCTGCATCGCATTGAAGTTTACAACTGGGGCACGTTCCACGAACATGTCTGGTCGCTCGACCCCGGCGGCGACAACAGCCTGCTGACCGGCGACATCGGTTCCGGCAAATCAACACTGGTCGACGCGATCACGACACTGCTCGTGCCCGCGCACCGCATCACGTACAACAAGGCTGCCGGCGCGGAGACGCGAGAGCGCACCCTGCGCTCGTACGTGCTCGGGTACTACAAGTCGGAGCGCGGCGAAGCGGGGCTGGCCGCGAAAGCGGTCGCGCTGCGTGATCACAACCATTACAGCGTGATCCTTGGTCACTTCTACAACGAGGGTTACGATCGACACGTCACCCTCGTCCAGGTCTTCTGGATCCGCGACGCGCAGGGGCAGCCGGATCGCTTCTACGTTGTAGCCGATCGCGCGCTCACCATCGCGACCGATTTCGCCGGCTTCGGCACCGATATCAAAGATCTGCGCAAGCGCCTGCGCGCCGCGAAGAATGTCGAACTGCACGACAGCTTCCCGCAGTACGGCAACGCATTTCGCCGGCGATTCGGCATCGAGAACGACCAGGCACTCGAGCTGTTCAATCAGACCGTGTCGATGAAGTCGGTCGGCAACCTCACCGAGTTCGTGCGCGGGCACATGCTCGAACCGTTTGCGATCGAGCCGCGCATTCAGGCACTGATTACCCACTTCGATGACCTCGATCGCGCGCATCAGGCGGTGCTCAAGGCGAGGAAGCAGATCGGCTCGCTCGAGCCGCTGGTTGCGGATGCGGTGCGACACGCCGAGCTGGTCGACAAGGTCGAGGAACTGCGTCAGTGCAGACAGGCACTCCGCTTCTGGTTTGCCGAACTCAAGAGCACCCTGCTCGCCGAACGCATCGAACGACTGGATGCTGAGATCAGCCGCTGGTCGGCGCGGGTGAATCGTCTGGCCGAACAGCAGCGAGCGTTGAACAGCGAACGCGACCAGATCCGCCAGGCGATCCGCGACAACGGCGGCGATCGCATCGAGCGGCTGCAGCTCGACATCGAACAGCTCCAGAAGCAGCAGGCGGACCGCCGACGTCGTGCGGATGGTTACGGCGAAGTCGCCCGTCAGCTCGGGCTGCCCGAGGCACGCGATGAGATGGTGTTCCGCGCGAACCTGCGCGAAGCCGAACGTGCACGCGCGGCGCTCGACACTGAAGAAGCGGACGTGCAGAACCGGCTCACCGAAATCAACGTCGCGCTGCGCGCGCACGAGAGCAGCCGCGCGGAAGTCGAAACGGAACTCGCATCGCTTCGGAAACGCCGTTCGAATATTCCGGCGCATATGCTGTCACTGCGCGAACGCTTGTGTGCGGAGCTCTCGCTTTCCAGCGATGCCATCCCGTTCATAGGCGAGCTGTTGCAGGTCCGCGATGGCGAAGGCGACTGGGAAGGCGCAATCGAACGATTGCTGCACAACTTCGGCCTTTCGCTGCTCGTTCCCGATGTGCACTACGCGGACGTTGCACGCTGGGTCGATCGCACGCAGCTACGCGGGCGGCTCGTCTACTACCGCGTTATTCCGCGTCGCGACCAGCGCCGCATCGAACTGCACGAACAATCGCTCGTACGCAAAGTCGCGATTCGGCCCGAGTCCACCTTCTACGGCTGGCTCGAGCGCGAACTCGCGCATCGCTTCGATTACGCATGCTGCACCGACCTCGACCAGTTCCGGCGGGAGAAGAAGGCGATCACGCGAGCGGGGCAGATCCGGGCGGACGGCGAGCGTCACGAGAAGGATGACAGACACGCACTCGAAGATCGGACCCGCTACGTGCTCGGCTGGAGTAACGAAGCCAAGATCGCCGCGCTGTTGAAGCGCGCCGCCGACATCGGCCGGATCCTCGAAGCCGAACGGCGGAAGCTCGATGATGTCTCGCGTGCGCAGAAGAGCCTGCGCGAACGCGCCGCATCGCTCAGCCAGTTGAGCGTCTACACCGACTTCACCGAACTCGACTGGCGCCCGCTCACACTGCAGATCCAGGTGCTCGACGAGGAGCGCAGACAGCTCGAGACCGGATCGGACATCCTGAAGTCGCTCCAGCAGCAGCTCACGGTGGCGGAAGAGCGGCTGGCCGAGGCTGATACCGAACTGCAGAACGCGCGGCGCGAGGAAGCGATCGCGGACGACAAGCGCACGAATGCCCAAACCATGCTGGCCGACACTCGCAGCCTGCTCGATGTGATGCCGGATGAAGCGAAGGCGCGCTATTTCCCGCAGCTCGAAGCCATGCGGGACGATGCTCTCGGTGAACACCGGCTGACCGTCGAATCGTGCGACAACCGCCAGAGCGACATGCGCGAATGGCTGCAGGCGCGCATCGACGCCGAGGACAAGCGTGTCGCGACCCTGCGCGACCGTGTTATCGATGCGATGCGCCGCTACAAGAATGACTGGCCCATCGAGACCAGCGAAGTCGACGTCAGCATCGCATCAGCACACGAGTACCGCGCAATGCTCGATGCTCTGCGCGCCGATGACCTGCCGCGCTTCGAACAGCGGTTCAAGGCACTGCTCAACGAGAACACGATCCGCGAAGTCGCAAATTTCCAGGCCCAGCTCAACCGCGAACGCGAAGAGATTCGCGAACGCATCGCAACCATCAATGCGTCGCTCCGCCAGATCGACTACAACCCGAACCGCTACATCTGCCTGCTCGCCGAACCCACACAGGACGTGGATGTACGCGAGTTCCGCGAGAGCCTGCGCGCCTGCACCGAAGGCGCACTCACCGGCTCCGATGACGAGCAGTACTCCGAGTCGAAGTTCCTGCAGGTGAAGGCGATCATCGAGCGATTCCGCGGCCGCGAAGGCCAGACCGACCTCGACCAGCGCTGGACGCGCAGAGTCACCGACGTCCGCAACTGGTTCGTGTTCTCCGCCTCCGAACGGTGGCGCGAAGATGACGCCGAGTACGAGCACTACACCGATTCCGGCGGCAAGTCCGGCGGCCAGAAGGAGAAGCTCGCCTACACCGTTCTCGCCGCGAGCCTCGCCTATCAGTTCGGCCTCGAATGGGGTGAGCAGCGCTCGCGCTCGTTCCGCTTTGTAGTGATCGACGAGGCGTTCGGCCGCGGCTCCGACGAATCGACCCGCTACGGCCTCGACCTTTTCCGCAAACTCAACCTGCAGCTGCTCATCGTGACACCGCTGCAGAAGATCCACGTCATAGAGCCGTACGTCGCGAGTGTGGGCTTCGTGCACAACGAAGACGGGCGGCATTCGCGACTGCGCAACCTGAGCATCGAAGAGTACCGCGTCGAGCGCGCTGCGCGAAGGATGCAGGCCGATTGATGAGCTGGACGACGCCGGCCGATATCGTAGCTGCGATCGAGAAGCGCTGGCAGCGCGGCGACATCCTTGCCGCGCGTGTTACCGGCGTGCCGCTGTATCCACTGCATGTACGGCTGAAACAACCGACCGCGCGCGATATCGCCAACCGCTTCGGCGACGTGCAGGACTGGGCGCGTGCCCTCCGAAACGCGAGTCGCGAAGTTCAGGGCATCGGCTTCGATTTGCAGTTCGAAGAACTACGCAGTCGTGTACACGGAAGGAACACGTTGCCAACTGCAGCGGTTATCCCGACCGAAGCCGATGCACTGCGGATGATCCGACGCAGTGCAGCCGCGGATCGTTTCCAGGCGCTCGCCGATGCAACGCTCGGCCGCTTCCCCGCCCTGCGAGACTGGCTGACCAGACGACCACTCGTCGCGCTCGAACACGCGGACGCGTGGCCGCGTATTATCGCGGTGCTCGAGTGGTTCTCGCGCAATCCGCGCCCGGGCATTCACCTGCGACAGATCGATATCCCGAACATCGACACCAAGTTCATTGAAGCGCATCGCGGACTGCTTGGCGAACTTCTCGACATCGTGCTGCCCGAACACGCCGTCGATCGCACCGCGGTCGGCGTGCGCGCGTTCAATACACGCTACGGCCTGCGCGGCGACCCGCCACTCGTGCGCTTTCGACTGCTCGATTCCGCACTCTACGTGCACGGCCTCTCTGACATCTCTCTGCCGCCCGACCAGTTCGCTGCGCTCAATATCCCCGTGCGCCGCGTCTTCATCACCGAGAACCGAACGAACGGGCTCACCTTCCCCGACTGCCCGGGCAGCATGGTGATCTTCGGCCTCGGCTACGGCCTGGACCGCCTCGCCGATGTGCGGTGGTTGCATCATACCGACGTATTCTACTGGGGCGACATCGACACGCACGGATTCGGCATCCTGAACCGCCTGCGCGCCGCGCTGCCGCACGCGCAGTCACTGCTGATGGACCACGCCACACTCGAAGCGCATTCGGAAATGTGGGGAATGGAACCGGAGGAATACCGCTATACCGGCGACGCAACCAGCCTCACGACCACCGAGCGTAATCTGCTCGAATCGCTGCAAACCGACCGCTACGGCCCACGCGTCCGCCTCGAACAGGAACGCATCGGTTACACATGGATTCGCGCTGCACTCCGTGAACTAACTCCGAACCACGAATGCTTTTCGATGCGGCCCGAGTACTGAACCGAAGTCTTGCAGTCCTCGCCCTCTCCGCCCACTCCGGTCCAGGAAACACGCGTCCGATCATCGCTCGCCATCCGCTCGAACGAGCGCCTGGCCGAGTCGCACCAGCATCGCTTCCGGTTCGCTGGTGAGCTGGTTCCAGGTCACGCGCATTACCCGGATGCCGCTCGCGGCGAGGGAGCTGTCGCGGCGGCGGTCGTTCTCGAACGCGCGCTTTGTCGAATGGAACGCGTGACCGTCGACCTCCACCACTACCCGCTCGCGTCGCCAGTAGAAGTCGACCTCGTAACTGCCGACGCGGACGTTCGTCTCCGGCGCGGGGAGTTGCGCCTTGCGGATCAGCACCAGCAGCCGCTCCTCGGCTTCCGATCGCGCGAACGCCGGGCCAGTCTCCCTGGCGAGGAGCATGCGCAGTAATGGCGTGCCCGGCTTTCGCGTCTGCTTCGCAAGCCGCGCGAGGAGATCACGCCGGTCCAGCAGATTCAGTCGCTCCGCCTGCGCGAGCGCGTTTTCCACTTCGCGAGTCGGCAGGACCGTCGCGATATCAACCAACGTGCGGACTGGCGTCGTGAGCGGGATTCCGTCGAGCTGTGTGACCTCATCGGGCTGCAGACTCGCGCGATGCAGTCGGATGCCAGGCCTTCGCGCGGGCCAACCGTGCGGAACCGTGAGATCGACAGGTCGCGCATCGCCTGGATCCGGTATGAGCTTCCACAGCCAGCCCGCGTTCCGATGGCTCACCACGGCGCCTTTTCCGCACGCGAGAATTCCCGCGAGTTCGCGCGTATACGGCGCCTCGACCGGACCGACTCGATACACTCCGCGATGCAGCAGATGCAGGCGCCCCGCGCGCACCCGACCGTCGACCACATGCCGCGTCACTCCCCGCTCCAGCAGTTGCGCGCGTGTGACCACCCCGCGCTGCTTCGCAGCGATCCTCTCGATCAGATCCTCACGGGCGTACGGCATACCGGTTCATCTCCCTGCGACGCTGTGTCCTGCGTCGACGACCATTGCCTGCTCTCGCGCGGCGCGCGCCTGGCCCGCGGCCGCTCCACCGACTCGCGCGAAGGTGCGCGCAACGCGCGCGCGATGCCATGCCTGACGCGGACAACACGATAGCGTGGCAGGTCGTCGCTAATCCGCGCCCCCTCAGCCGACCGCACGCCCGCACCTCCGGGCTATGCCCGATTCGGTTGGCGTCCTCCGCGCTGCCGCGAAACGCACACACCCCGCGGGGACCGCGCTGATTGTGCGATCCGCGTACTCCGGCCTGCCGCGAACCGCACACACGCTGACGCAACCGCGCCGATTGTGCGATCCGCGTACTCCGGCCTGCCGCGAACCGCACACACGCTGACGCAACCGCGCTGATTGTGCGATCCGCCTGCCGCCAAACGCACAGGTGCGATCATTTTCCGGATACGTGTGCGGTTATGCGGACATAGTCGGCTCAAAGGCACAAAGTTCTCGACCGACCTCGGAAGTTTGTGCAGTTTCTCCGCCTGGCTCGACATAAGTGCACACGCTTCATCCACGGCGACGGGATTGTGCGATTCACGCATTCCGCGCTGCCGCGAATCGCTCACCCGCGTCCGCAATGATGCCGATTGTGCGATTTGCGGCCGCGCGCCGCACCCGCGACCCCCGCGACCCCCCCGCGACCCCCCTGCGACCACCGCGACCACCGCGACCACCGCGACGCCCTGCGACCACCGCGACACCCTGCGACCACCACGCCCCACGACCGCGTCCGAATCCCGAACGCCTCGGCTTGCGTAAGACTTGCGGCCAACTACCCTGACCCCTGACGATTCGCAGACGATGACGCCAACCAACGCCAAGTGCGCCCGACTCGCCACGATCGCGTGCCTCACCGCGACCATCGCCGGCTGCGCGGACGACAGCCCGCTGCTCCACACCCCGTCGCAGGTGGGGATCGCGCCCGCGCCGGCCTTCGCGGAGGCCGCCGACTCGGCCCGCGCCGCCGCGCGCCGACTGATCCGCGAGGACCACCTCCCCGGCCTGTCCCTCGCCATCGCGCGGAATGGGGAGATCGTCTGGACCGAAGCCTTCGGCTGGTCCGACCTCTCGCAGGAGACCCTTGCGACGACGGAGACGCTGTACCCCGTGGGGAGTATCTCGAAGTCGCTGACCGCAACGGCGGCGGGTCTGCTGTACGAGCGCGGTCGCCTGGACTTCGACGTGCCGATCCAGACGTACCTGCCCGATTTCCCGGAGAAGAAGTGGCCGATCACGACCGGCCAGTTGATGGGGCACATTGCCGGGGTGATTCGCTCCGATGGGGTGGCCGAGACGCTTCGGCAGTCGCAGTGCGCAACCGCACGGGAGGCGATGAAGGCCGTGGCCGACGACACGCTGGTTTTCGAGCCCGGGACGCGGTGGCAGTATTCGAATTTCGGCTACCAGCTCGTGGGCGCGGTGGTCGAAGCGGCGGCGGGCGAGCCGTACCTCGAGTTCATGGACCGCGAGGTGTTCACTCCTGCGGGGATGGAGCAGACCGTGCCGGACCTCGGCGATGAGTCGGGCGAATCGGTGAAGTATGACCGAGCGGCGTACAGCGCGCTGCGACGCGGGCACGACATCGACATGAGCTGCCCGATGGCGGCGGGCGGTTTCCTGTCGACGCCGAGCGAACTGGTGGAATTCGGGCTTGCCATGACGAACGGGCAGTTGCTCGACAGCGCGACGCTTAATCTGTTCTGGACCCCGCAACGACTGAAATCGGGCGCCCCGACGGCGTACGGCTACGGCTGGAATGTCCAGAACGTCGCGCTCGGCAATGACGATGCTGCGAACACGCGCAGCATTGCCCATGGCGGAAGTGTGCTCGGCGGACGCGCATACCTCATGATCCTCCCCGACGAAGACATGGTCGTGTCCATCATGACGAACTCCGACGGCGACGTGTCATCGCTGGCGCGGAAAATCGCCGGCTTCTTCCGCGATTCACGCAAGTAACGCAAACGCGCCGGTCACCCCGGCGCCCTGCTGCTCACGTCCGAGTCACCATCGCGCCATCGCGCCATCCCGCCTCCCGCCTCCCGCCATCCCGCCATACCCGCCATACCCGCCATACCCGCCATCCCGCCTCCCGCCATCCCGCCAT
>Ga0182743_1001730_pt1 | contig 20648 bp, 16 predicted proteins | sample eDN3rd30CKraftOP_FD_128522 | JGI IMG/M metagenome (GOLD analysis project Ga0182743, IMG submission 128522) | Enriched Organic Plus compost microbial communities from Emeryville, California, USA - eDNA 3rd pass 30_C Kraft OP (version 2) (version 2) ... | reverse complement strand
GGCGGCAGACCTTCCGCCAGCTTCTTCTTGATCTTCTCCACCTCGTCCGGCTCCGGATCGAGGGTGAGCGACTGATCCCACTGGAACTTCGCCTCACGCTCGCGGCCGACGCGCCAGAGGGCATCGCCCAGGTGATCGTTGAGGACCGGATCCTGCGGCTTCAGCTCGACGGCGCGCTCCAGGAAACGCACCGCCTCGGCGTAGTTGCCGAGCTTGAAGTGCGCCCAGCCGAGGCTGTCGACGATGTAGCCATCGTCGGGCTTCAGGGCGACGGCCTTCTCGATCAGCGACATGCCCTCCTTGAGGTTCACGTTCTGATCGATCCAGCTATAGCCGAGATAGTTCAGTGCCAGCGGCTGATCGGGATAGAGCTCGAGCGCCTTCTTGAGATCGGCCTCGGCGGCCGGCCAGTTCTTCAGGCGCTCATAGCAGGTGCCGCGCGAGTAGTAGATGCTCCAGTGCCGCTTGTCGGGCTTGGGGATCAGCTTGATCGCGCGGGTATAGACATCGGCGGCCTCGTCGTAGCGCTTGCGGGCGCGCAGAATGTTGCCGAGCGCATCGAGCGGCTTCAGATCGTCGGGCTCCTGCTTCGCCAGACGGTCGAGGATCTGTTTCGCCTCATCGGCCTTGTCGAGCGAGTTGAGGTCGAATGCCTTGCGGATGTCGATCGCCGACTGCAGCGCCGTCCCGGGGGGGATGCGGTCGTAGGCGTTGATGGCATCCTGGTAGCGCTGGCCGCTCTCGTAGGCGCTTGCGAGCGCAGCGAGCGCGAACGGATGCTTCGGCTCGGCGTAGAGCGCGAGCTGCAGATAGAGGACGCCCATGCTGAGACCGCCCTCGCTCGTCAGCGCCTCGCCGAGGCCGTAGAAGACCTCCGCGATGCCTTCGCTCGGCGTCGAGACCAGCAGGTCGACCTTCTTTTTGCCGGGAGCGATCGCATCCTGCAGCTCGCGCACCAGCACGTGCGGCTCGGGCTGCGTGCGCTCGGCCTGCATGTTCAGGATTTCGTTGGCGCGCTTCAGGTTGCCGTTCCGCGCGGCGTGGCGCGCGAAGGCGAGCGCGATGCGCAGCGTCGTTGCATCCTGGCGCATCGAGTGCTCGTAGGAAGCGGTCGCCTCCTCGGTGCGGCCCAAAACGTCGGCGATCAGCGCCTTGTGATAGTTGAGATAGAACTGCGCCCATTCGGCCTGGCGCGGCATGGCGAGCAGATTGAGCGCGCGCTGCGCATTGCCGGAGCCGGCAGCGGCCCAGGCGCGCGCCAGCGTGCTCGTCAGTTCGCCGATAGGACCGTCGCTCGCCTTGCGGAACTCCTCGTCGGCCTTGGTGTAGTTGCTGCGCTTGAAGGCATCGAGGCCCAGCAGCAGGTGCGCCATGCGGTTGTCGGCGTCCTTGGCGACGAGCTGGCGGGCGAGCGGCACCGCGCGCTCCCAGTTACCGGCAGCGGCCTCGGTCTGGAAAGCCTGCTCGATCAGCACGGCATTGTTGGGATCGAGCTGCAGCGCGCTGCGATAGAACGTGGCCGCGCCCGTGCTGTCGTTGGACCCCTTGGCGAGGTTCGCCGCCAGGTAGCTGCCCAGCAACGAATGCGCTCTCGTTTCGGTGGTGAAGTCGTTGGCGGCCTGCGCGGCGCTGAGACTAATGACAAAGACGCCAAGGGCGGTTGCCGTGGCGTGCAGCAGCTTGCGAAGGCTGGACGGCATTCAAACTCATCCTTTGGAGGCAGCGTGGGCCGATTCCCGCAACGGTGCAGCCTAACAAACAACGCGGCGATTTGGCGACACCGGCACGGCGGGTAACGTTGAATCCGGAAATTCCCGCCGTGACTTATTCACACATAGGCAAGCGAGCTAGGTACCTCACATTCCGGCATAATTGGGGCCGCCGCCCCCTTCGGGGCACACCCAGGTGATATTCTGGCTCGGATCCTTGATATCGCACGTTTTGCAGTGGACGCAGTTCTGGGCGTTGATCTGGAAGCGTGGCTCGCCGTCCCCTTCGGTCACGATCTCGTAGACGCCGGCCGGGCAGTAGCGCTGCGCGGGCTCGGCGAACTCGGGCAGGTTGATCGCCACCGGCACCCGCGGATCGGTCAACTTGAGGTGAACAGGCTGGTTCTCCTCGTGGTTGGTGCCGGAGAAGGACACGCTGGTCAGCCGGTCGAACGTCAGAACGCCGTCGGGCTTGGGATAGGCAATCGGCTTTGCATCCTGCGCCCGCTTCAGCGTGGCGTAGTCGGGCTTCCTATGCTTCATCGTGAAGCGAAGGCCGCCCGGGATCAGCGTGTTCAGCCACATGTCGAGGCCGCCCAGCGCGATGCCGAGCAGCGTACCGAAGCGCGACCATAGCGGCTTGGCGTTCCGTACGGGCTTCAGATCCTTGGCGATGTCGCCGTCATAGACAGCGGTTTCGTAGGTTGCCAGCTCATCGTGGGCGCGGCCTTCCCCGATGGCGGCGAACGCCGCTTCGGCGGCGGCGATGCCGGAGAGGATGGCGTTGTGGCTGCCCTTGATGCGCGGCACGTTGACGAAACCGGCCGCGCAGCCGAGCAGCGCGCCGCCCGGGAACGTCAGCTTGGGGATGGACTGCCAGCCGCCCTCGGTGATGGCGCGCGCGCCATAGCCGATGCGCTTGCCGCCCTCGAACGTGCCGCGGATGGCGGGGTGGGTCTTGAAGCGCTGGAACTCGTCATAGGGCGACAGGTACGGGTTCTCGTAGTTGAGGTGCAGCACGAAGCCCACGGAGACGAGATTGTCGCCGTAGTGATAGAGGAACGAGCCGCCGCCGGTGCGGTTGTCCAGCGGCCAGCCGAACGAGTGCTGCACGAGGCCCGGCTGGTGCTTTTCGGGCGCAATCCGCCACAGCTCCTTGAGGCCGATACCGTATTTCTGCGCCTCGCGGCCCTCGGTGAGCTTGAACTGCTCGACGAGCTGCTTCGTCAGCGATCCGCGGGCGCCTTCCGCCAGAAAGGTATATTTGCCGCGCAGCTCCATGCCCCGCACGAAGGCGTCGGTGGGCGCTCCGTCGCGGCCGATGCCCATGTCGCCGGTCGCGATGCCGACCACGGCGCCCGCGTCGTCGTAGAGAACCTCGCTGGCGGCGAAGCCCGGGTAGACCTCCACGCCGAGTTCGGCCGCCTGCTCACCCAGCCAGGCGCACAGCGCGCCGAGGCTGACGATATAGTTGCCGTGATTGCTCATCAGCGGCGGCATGAAGATGTTCGGCAGGCGCAAGGACTTGGTGGCCGTGAGGAAATAGAACCGGTCGTCGCGCACCTCGGTCTCGATGGGCGCGCCTTTCTCCTTCCAGTCCGGAATGAGCCGATTGAGGCCCTTCGGATCGATGACGGCGCCGGAGAGAATATGGGCGCCGACCTCGGAGCCCTTCTCGACCACCACGACCGAAAGCTCTGTTTCAGCCTCGGCGGCGATCTGCTTCAGGCGAATGGCCGCGCTCAGGCCGGCAGGGCCCGCGCCCACGATGACGACGTCGAATTCCATCGCCTCTCTGGGCGGCAGCTCGGCTGCAGTCTCGGCCATCTTCCGTGTCACCTCGTGTCGTGCGAAAGCTTCTAATCTCTCTAAAGTGGTCGTAGGTCTCCCGGGGCGGCAGCGTCAAGCGCCGCGGGGCCGCAATTCAGGGCCAATGGTGGGAGATGTGACGGCGCGCGCGCTATTGAGCGGGCCGTGCAGCACTATATGGTGCTGCGCCATGGGTTCTGACAGCGCTTCCGACAAAACACCCGAGACGACCGCTCGCCTCGCCGCCGGGCGCATCCTCGCCTGGTATGCGGCGATGGGTGTCGATGCGGCGCTGGCGGAAGAACCGGTCGACTGGATGGGGCGTGGCGAGGCTGCGCCCGGCGCTCGCTTTTCCGTGGCAGCGGCTGTGGGCAGCGCACCGGCCGTGGCGACCAAACCCGCTGCGGCGGCAGGTCCCGCTCAACGCCGGGCCTCGGCTCCGAACCCGCCGCCTGCCACAGCTCCACGTCAGGGGTACGCGCCCGCTTCCACGGCGCGGCCAACGCACGCGCCGCCGGCGCGGCAGTTCAGCGGCGCGCCCGCGGCGCCCATCATGGCCGAGCCCCGCGTCAATCTGTCGAACGTGGCCACGCTCGCCGATCTCGGCACCGCGCTTTCCGCTTTCGACGGATGCGGCCTAAAGGCGACCGCCAAGAACCTGTGCTTCTACCGCGGTGCCGAGCGGGCGCCGCTGCTCATCGTCGGGGAGGCGCCGGGGCGCGACGAGGATCTCGCTGGCAAGCCGTTCGTCGGCCGCGCAGGCCAGCTCCTCGACAGGATGCTCGCCGCCATCGACATGGGTGAAGCGAACGTCCACATCACCAACATCGTCTATTGGCGCCCGCCGGGAAACCGCACACCGACGCCACAGGAGGCTCTCGCCTGCCGGCCGTTTCTCGAGCGGCAAATCGCGCTCGTTGGGCCGAAGGTGGTGCTGGCGCTCGGCGGCTCGGCGGCGAAGCAGCTGTTCGACGTGCCGGACGGCATCATGCGCCTGCGGGGCAAGTGGCGGATGCTGGAAGCGGGGGGACAGGAGATCAAGACCATGGCCACGCTCCATCCCGCCTACCTGCTGCGCACACCCGCCGCCAAAGGCATGGTTTGGCGAGACCTGCTCGCGGTCAAGGCGGCACTGAAGGCCTGAGCCTACATCCGTTCAACTCCAAGGGGTTGTTATGTCCATTTCCAGGATCGACGAAAGCTTCGCCTTCAGGCCGCTGCGCATTGCAACGCTGACGGTTTCAGATACGCGCGACCGGGCCTCCGACAAGTCGGGCGACACGCTGGAAGAGCTGATCGGGCTCGCGGGGCATACGCTCGCACAGCGTCAGATCATCACCGACGACGTGGAAGAGATCCGGGCGCTTGTGAAAAGCTGGATCGACGATCCGGACATCGATGTCGTCATTACGACCGGCGGCACCGGCTTTACTGGACGGGACGTAACGCCCGATGCCGTGCGCCCGCTGTTCGAAAAAGAGATCGAGGGTTTCTCGGTCGTCTTTCACATGCTCTCGTTCCAGAGCGTCGGGACGTCGACGATCCAGTCGCGCGCGTGCGGCGGCGCGGCAAACGGCACGTACGTCTTCTGTCTGCCGGGATCGCCGGGCGCGTGCCGGGACGCGTGGAACGGCATCCTCAAGTATCAGCTCGACAGCCGTCACCGGCCCTGCAACCTCGTCGACATCATGCCCCGCATGAAGGAGACGAAGGCGTAGAGGACGATCGCTTCTCTTCGAAGCGCGATGCGGCTCCAGCCTTATGAGACCGATGATTCACGCTTCGGACTGGTAGGGTCCGAAGCGATCGCTTCAGTAACTGGCTTGACCGCGCGCGACCGCCGCCCGTTCGAGGGCTGCATTGGTGCCATCGAAGATGGCCGAGGCGACCTGACCGCTGACCGCGAGCGCAAGACCGATGACGACGAAAGGTACGCCGACCAGCACACCCAACGGCAATCCCATGACCACCGCCGAAAGCTCGGTGACGAGCCCCGCAACGGCGGCGATGACGCCGACGATGCCCGTCAGCAACGTCAACCAGCCGATGCCGCTGAGCGTATGGGCTGCAAGCTGAGCGATGCGGAAGCGAGGCTCGAACGCGGGCTGCTGCGCGCCGGCGCAACGGCGGGAAACGATCTGCGGCAGCGTGCCAGCCCCTTCCGCGTGGTGGTAGTCATCGGAAACGTTCTCGGGGCCGCTCGCCTGATAACCGCGCTGATCGCCGCGGGCCTGGCCTGGCGCGGGCTGCGGCGGCTGCTGTGCCTGCTGCGGTCCACCCGCAGCATCGTCTCCCTGGGCGCCGGCTTCGCGCCCGCGCGTGACGCGTGCCTCCCCCCAGCGCCACTCGGCGATGCGGAAAAGGCCTTCGCGCGCTGCCTGCGCTTCGGGCGTATTCCCATGCTGCTCAACGAGGTGCCGATAGAATTGTAGGGCATAGTCCATCTTGCCCTCGGCCTCGGCGCGCTTTGCGGCCTGAAGAACCTGAACGGGCGTGAACTGCACCTGCGTCTGCGCCATGGAAGTGACCCCCTGCGTACTCACCTAAGCGATGCATACCTACCACTGTCAAATACGAATGTCCGCTCCACGCGGATCGAGAAATATCGAAATCCCAAACGTTGCTAACGGCGCTCCGGGGACCATCGCACCCTGCCCGGCTATCGTGCGCAGACCGGCGTGCGTTGAACGACGGTGGGCCGTCTGCCGTGCGCGCCCCGCCGATTGCGCGACGGCATCGCGACCGTTCGGCTGGCCGACACGCGTTGCGCGGGTCATGGCACCGGCACGCGTCCCGCGAGGCCGGCGGCAGGGGCGCAAAGCCCGCGGACATGACCCGAACCGAAGTGGCGGTCACAGCTTTCACCCCCGTAAAGCGCTGATCCAGGACAAAAACATCGAACTCCGGCGGCGAAATTACGACCGCTGAGGAATTTGCCGCGGGGCAGATGATTCCTGAGGAGGCTGGGAGCGGCGAACCGTGGCTTGGCCGGGCCCTTTCAGCCCTTCGGAGAAGCGAGCCGCCTCAGCCGGCGCCTGCCGGACGATGGCGAGGGCCTGCCTGCCATTTCAGTTGGCTGGACCGCCGATTGTTGTTCTTGTTTTGTTCTGCCTGGGGTGTTATCGTCAGCCATCCCTGGCGAAGGTCGTGTGCGTGCGCCAACCGGTGCCGGCCGAGTAAGCGGAGAACGATTTGGTACGGCAGCAAAAAGAGTTCCCGAAACCCGTCGCAACACCCGGCGGTCTCGTCGATGACGAGCGGCGGCGCGGACGGGGCGCACGCTCCAACCATACGGGCCGCTTCGAAGCGGAGCGCCGGGAGGTGTTCGACGACGGCTGGGAGGGTCTTGCCGACCTCGACGCTTTCAAGACGACGGTATTCGACGACCCTGCGCGCACCATCATCACGCGCAACGACAGCCCCGACATCTCATTCGACCGCTCGATCAATCCCTATCGCGGCTGCGAGCACGGCTGCATCTATTGCTTCGCGCGGCCGACGCACTGCTATCTCGGCCATTCGGCAGGGCTCGACTTCGAAACCAAGCTCTATGCGCGCACGAACGCGGCGGCGCTGCTGGAGAAGGAGCTTTCGAACCCACGCTACACCCCCGCGTGCATGGCCATCGGCACCAATACCGATCCGTACCAGCCGATCGAGCGCGAGCGAGGTATCATGCGCTCGGTGCTGGAGGTGCTGGATCGGACCAGCCATCCCGTCGGCATCGTCACCAAGTCGGCGCTGATCACGCGCGACATCGACATCCTTTCGCGCATGGCGGAACGTCATCTCGTGCGCGCCTGCATCTCCGTGACGACGCTCGATGCGAAAATCGCACGCGCGATGGAGCCGCGCGCGCCGACCCCGCAACGGCGGCTCGATGCGGTGCGCCAGCTCGCCGAGGGGGGCATTCCGACAACGGTCATGGTGGCACCCATCATTCCGGGGCTGACCGATCCGGAAATCGAACGGATCCTCGAGGCGGCAAAGGAGGCCGGCGCGCGGTCGGCGGGCTATGTGATGCTGCGCCTGCCGCTCGAGATCGCGGCGCTGTTCCGAGAATGGCTGGCGTCGGAGTTCCCGGACCGCGCGGACCGGGTCATGCACCTGGTGCAGGGAATGCACGGCGGGCGCGACTACACATCGGAATTCGGAATCAGGCAGCGCGGGTCCGGGCCCTATGCCGCGCAGATCGGCATGCGCTTCCGGCTGGCCGTCAAACGGCTCGGCCTCGACGCCGACCGCTCGGAATTGCGCACCGACCTCTTCCGGCGCCCCGTGCTCCAAGGGCAACAAATGCCACTTTTCTGAGAGTTTTCCTCAGGCTGAAGCGCAAGTCTCTTTGACTTGCGGACCCGGGCGGCGGAACTTCCCCCGATGGGGAACGATGCCGCCGAGCTAAGACCGCGACCGACCTTCGAGCTGGAGGCGGCCGAACTGCAGCTGCACGGCGGCCCGGTTGCCGGTGTCGACGAGGCGGGGCGCGGGCCGCTTGCGGGCCCGGTGGTTGCCGCGGCCGTCATCCTCGATCCCGAACGCATCCCCGATGGCATCGACGATTCCAAGGTGCTCGATCCTGAGACGCGGGAGGTGCTCTACAGGCGCATCCGCGCAACCGCCATCATCGGCGTTGGCGTCGCGGACGTTGCGATGATCGACAGGATCAACATCCTGCACGCTACGATGTGGGCAATGGCGCAGGCCATCTCGCAGCTCCCGCAAACGCCGAAGCTCGCCGTCATCGATGGCAATCGCGCGCCGAAGCTCAATTGCCAGTCGCGAACGGTCGTAAAGGGAGATGCCCGCTGCCTCTCCATCGCGGCCGCTTCGATCATCGCCAAGGTCACGCGTGATCGCATGATGGTGAAGCTCGGCGGGCAGCACCCCGAGTACGGCTTCGAGCGCCACAAGGGCTACGGCACGGCTGAGCATCACGCGGCGATCAAGCGGCTCGGCGTGACGGTGCATCACCGCCGCTCGTTCCGCGCGGTGCAGCTTGCGCTCGGCCTCATCACTGTGGACGAGACAGCAGCGGCCTTGCCGGAAGAAGAGATCGCGTAAGCCACATTGCGCCACACGGGCAATGCCGTTACCGCGATTACGCCCAGAACGCTTTAATCGCCTCGGCCTCGCGCTTCGCGCGTTCGTATCCAATATGAATGGCCGGCGAGATCTGCTTCGGGTCGAGCAGATTGACGTCCGGCGGATCGGCCTTGATCCATAGCGTCTTGGTGCCGACCGCCTCGATCTGACGGATGTTGTCAGCGATCGGATGGGGAATGCCGGTGAGAAACGGCGGCTTCAGGCCGTCGTTCAACGTGACGATCAGCGCGCGCTTCGAGCCCGCGACGAGATCGACGTGCGCCGGATTGGAGCACATGCCGCCGTCCATGCAGTAGCGCTGGCCGAGCAGCGTCGGCCCCATCACGCCCGGCAGCGAGGAGCTCGCCGCGGCGCCGTGGGCGAGGGGGATGCCGTTCTTGTGCGCGGTTTCCCGCGAGACGACGACGCGCTCGCCGGTGTAGCAGTCCACGGCGGTCGTATGCATCTTCGCCGCGGGCCAGGCGGTCTTGCTGTCACCGGTGAGGAATGCCGCGACGCGCTCCACCGCCGATCCGTTGAGATGATTGTCGGCGGCCAGCGCGGCATGGCCGATGATCTGCCGCGTGGCGAGCGAGCCATCCTTGGCGGCGGCGTTGATCTTCTGCGCCCGCTGCTGGCTCGCGTTGGGATCGCTGACGGGGGCAAGGCGCGCGAAAAGGCCGGGGAAGTGGCCGAAGAAATCGAACTCGTCGCGCAGCCGATGAAAATGGCCGCTCGCCATCGACGAGCCCGCGTACGATCCCGCCGACGTGCCTACGATCATCTCGGCTAGAGCGGACGCGTCGATGCCCTGCTCGAGCAGCCCATGGAAGAACCCGCAATACCAGGCGACGTACCATTCGCCGCCGCCGCCCAGGACGAGCGTGCGATCGAGCCCCGTTGCAAGCGGCGAGGGTCCGGGGGTCGCGGCGAGAGGCACTGCCAGGCCGTCGGCGAAGAGGCTCGCATCAAGCTCATCGGCCAACTGCGTAAGATGCTGCGTGTCGGCGGCAGCATAGGACGGCGCGGAGCCGAGCGCGGCGGCTACGGGCGCGAGCGCAGACACCTTGAGGAAGCTTCGGCGTTGCATCGTTGTCGGTCCTCCGGATGGGGTGACACCTTCTTCGCCGATTTCCACTTAACGCATCCGCAAGATGGACGATCGCTTGCAGAAAATTTCGCATCGCCGGAAATTTGGTTGTATAGATTCCCAACGAGTCCAAGTGCTTGATTGGACTCGTCTCTGCATCGGCAACCGATAAATCGCTGGCCAAAGGACTCCGCGCGCCGCTAGACTCGGGTGGCTCCGGCCTCTCCGGAGCGCAAAATTTCCCCTTGTTCGAAGTCTGTTTGCGAGAGTTGCGTACCCATGGTTCTGCGTCGTTCCCCCGCGGCCGCTCCGGCCAATCGCGTCATCGTCGGTGATTGCATCACCGCTCTGAAAAAGCTCCCCGACGCCAGCGTCGATCTCGTTTTCGCAGACCCACCCTACAATCTGCAGCTCGCGAACGATCTCATGCGTCCCAACAATACGCGCGTCGACGGCGTCGACGATGCGTGGGACAAGTTCGCCAGCTTTGCCGACTACGACAGGTTCTCGCGCGCGTGGCTCGCGGAGGCGCGCCGCGTCCTGAAGCCGGACGGCGCCCTCTGGGTCATCGGCTCCTATCACAACATCTTCCGGCTCGGTGTCGCGTTACAGGATCTCGGATACTGGATCCAGAACGACGTCATCTGGCGCAAGGTGAACCCGATGCCCAACTTCCGCGGCAAGCGCTTCACCAATGCGCACGAGACGCTGATCTGGGCGGCCCGCGACCAACGTTCGCGCGCAACCTTCAATTACGAAAGCCTCAAGGCGCTCAACGACGATTTGCAGATGCGGTCGGACTGGCTGATCCCGATCTGCTCGGGCCCCGAGCGTCTCAAGGACGAAGGCGGGCGCAAGGCGCATCCGACGCAGAAGCCCGAAGCGCTGCTGCAGCGGGTGCTGCTCGCAACGACAAAGCCGGGCGATGTCGTCCTCGATCCGTTCTTCGGCACGGGGACCACGGGCGCCGTCGCCAAGCAGCTCGGCCGCCGCTTCATCGGCATCGAGCGCGATCCGGACTACGCCAAGGCCGCAGAGGAGCGCATCAAACGCGTCGTGCCGCTGCCGCCTTCAGCGCTCGAGACCGTACGCAGCAAGCGCGCCGAGCCGCGCGTGCCTTTCGGCCAGATCGTAGAAATGCGGCTGCTCTCGCCCGGCTCGACGCTTTTGGACTCGCGCAAGCGCGTCAAAGCGGAGGTGAAGGCCGACGGCACGCTGGCCTGGGGCGGCAATCAGGGCTCCATTCATCGCCTCGGCGCCATCGCGCAAGGCAAGACCGCCTGCAACGGCTGGACCTATTGGCACTTCGAGGCGGAAGGCAAGCTGAAGCCGATCGATTTGCTCCGCGAGGAGGCAAAGCGGCAGCTCGGGCTGACCGCACCGGTGTGAATGCCGTTGAATAATCAAGGCGCTATCGCGCGCCTGAAAAATTAATGCACGAACGGGCGCCGAGGCTGGACCTTGGTGCCCGTTCGACGTTGTCAACCGGTAATCCGAACAGGGGCGCGAAGACGCAGTGGACGGGCGAAGCGTCTGGGTCTAATTCAGGTCCCCACTCATAAGGCTTATTCCCGGGACAGGTGATGCGTCGTAACGCGATCACAGCCGACCGCCTCCTTGTCATAGGCGCGGGGCCTATCGGTTTAGCGATGGCCGACGCGCTGAAACAGCGTGGCATCGCATTCGATCAGGTGGATGCGAGCGACGGGGTCGGAGGTTTGTGGCGGCACGGCGTTTATCAGGGCGTGCACATCGTCTCCTCGAAAAAGTCTACCGGCTACACCCACTACCCGATGCCGGCGCACTACCCCGATTTTCCCAGCAGCACGCAGGTGCTGCGCTATCTCGAAAGCTTCGCCCACGACCGCGACCTCGATTCCAGCATCGAGGTTCGCCGCAAGGTGGTGCGTGCGGCACCTTTGGCGGACGAAAGCTGGAAGGTGACGTTCGAGGACGGTGAAGAACGCATCTATAAGGGCGTCGTCGTCTGCAACGGCCATCACTGGGACAAGCGCATGCCGCGCTATCGCGGCCGCTTCACCGGCAGCTTCATTCATTCGTCGGACTACAAGGAGCCCAAGCAGCTCCAGGGCCGCCGCGTGCTCGTCATCGGTGGCGGCAATTCAGGCTGCGATATCGCGTGCGAGGCGGCTCGGGTCGGCGCCTCCTGCGACTGGAGCCTGCGCTCGGGCTACTGGTTTCTGCCCAAGACCGCGTTCGGGAGGCCGCTGACCGACCTGCCGATCTGGGGCCTGCCGGTGTCGCTGCAGCGGCTCATCCTGCGCGGGCTGGTGGGGATCTTCATCGGCGACTACCGGCGCTACGGGTTACAGAAGCCCGATCACAAGCTCTTCGAGCGCCATCCGGCCTTCGGCACCGACGTGCTGAACTATCTGCGCCAGGGGCGCATCAAGCCGCGCGCGGACATCGTCCGCTTCTCCGGGACCAAGGTGCATTTCAACGACGGCAGCGTCGGGGAGTACGATCTCGTCGTCGCGGCCACCGGCTTCAACAACTCCCTCCCGTTCCTGCCGAAGAACCTCGTGCCCGTCGAGGACGGCGTCGTACAGGTCTATGGCGGGGCATTCCCCGATACGGTGAAGAACCTTTACGTCATCGGCTGGGCCCAGCCCCGCAACGGCTTCGGCACCATCATCGCGCCGGCGGCGAAGCTCTATGCGGAGATGATCGCCATGCAGGACGAACTGGAGCTGCCGATCGGCTACGTGCTGCGATGCCGCGGGCTGAAGCTTCCGACGACCCATCTCATCGATCCAGGGGCGACGCGGCGCACGATCCGGTTCGCGCACAGGATGCTGCCGCTGCTGAAGCGGCGGGCGCACCGGATCGCCGAGACGGAAGTCCGGCCGGTGTTCGATCCGTCGCGCTTCGAGTTCGACGGCAACGAGGGACCCGTCGCGGTCAATCAGTGACGCGCACCGGCGATGGATCGCCGCGCAGCTGCTGCTGGGTTTTGCCGAAGCTGGAAATGGTCGCGCAGGCCGCCCGCCACTTGGACGGCCTGGAGGCACGATCGCTTTTCTGCGAATCGCGATCCGGCTCTCGTTTTTTGCTTAGACCAATGATCCACGCTTCGGACTGGTAGGGTCCGAAGCGATCATGGTCTTGTTTAATTAGACCGATGATTCACGCTTCGGACTGGTAGGGTCCGAAGCGATCATGGTCTGGCTCTCTTTAAAGCCCAGGGGCTATCAGCGCTGCACGCGCTCGCGGTGCGGCACATCCGTGGGACGCAGCTCGCCGGTGCGCTCACGGTAAGCCAGACCCGGGTAATAGGGGTAGGCGTAGCCCTTGTAGTAGAAATAGTACGGGCCCTGGAAATCCTGCGGCAGGCGGCGGTATTTCACCTCGCCCGAGGGTGTGCGGTAGAACTCAGCCCTCGCCTCCGTATGGGGGACGGTGAGAAATGCCAGGGCGGCGAAGGCCACCGAGCCGAGAGCGATCGTGATCCGCATGTTCTTCCTCGTTGATCCGATGAGGAACACGGAACACCTTTTCCCCCCGCGCCTCATTCTGAGAAAGTAACAACGGTTGCTTAACTAAGGGTGACCGGTATGCCACGCCGCCGCGCCAATAAGCGCCACAGGAGCGGTCATATTGCGGGCGGGCGGCGCCGCTCCGCGGCCATGCGGGCAGGTTAGAGCTCCCGGAACATGACCAGCGCGTCGACGGGCCCGAGGTCGGGATGCCTGAAGGCGCGGGGCAGGCGCCCGACAACCGTAAAGCCGAGCGTCTGCCACAGCTGGACCGCCGGAGCGTTGGAGCTGACGACGAAGTTGAACTGCATCGCCGTGAAGCCGCGGCGGCGGGCCTCTTCCAGCGAATGGGCGACCATGGCCCGCGCGATCCCCCGGCCCCGCCAGGCCGGGCCCGTGGCATAGGCGCAGTTGGCCACATGGTCCCCGCCGCCGCGCTGGTTGGGCGCGAGCGTATAGGTGCCGGCGATGGTGCCTTCGACCTCGGCGAGGAAAACGCTCCGGTCGCCGGTCCAGTATGCCAGCGCCTCCGCCTCCGGCATGTCGCGGGGAAGGGCGTAGGTCGTACCTTCACGGATGATCGGCTCGAGGATCGCCCAGACGGCGGGGCCATCGGCGGCGGCAAATGGCCGGATCGCGGGCGCTTCCAACTCTCCACGCCCCGGCGTACCGGGGAACTTTTTTGTTATCATTGGCGTCCTAAGGTGGAGGCGGCATTCCCCGTTGGTTGCGGAGCAGATGATGGCCGCGCGTGCATACTGGAAGGGTTTCCTGCGCCTTTCCCTCGTTTCGATCTCCGTCGAGATCTACAACGCTGTCGAGACTAAGTCGGAAATATCATTCCGCCAGATCCATAAGCCCTCCGGCCGGCGCATCAACTACACCAAGACGGTGCAGGGGATCGGCGAGGTGAAAAGCGCCGATATCGTCAAGGGCTACGAGGTCGGCACGGATACCTATGTCACGCTCGACCCGGACGAAATCGATGCAGTCAAGCTCGAGAGCAAGAAGACAATCGACCTCGTGAAGTTCGTCGACGCAGCCGAGATCGATCCTCGCTATTTCGAGCGCCCATATTTCATCGCGCCGGCCGACAAGCACTCCGCGGAGGGCTACGTGGTCATTCGCGACGCCCTCAAGAAAACCGGCAAGGCGGGCCTTGCCCAGCTCACCATCGGCGGCCGCGAGTGGCTCGTCGCGATCACCGCGCTCGGAGACGGGCTGCTCATGGAGATGCTGCGCTATGAGAACGAGCTGAAGGAACCGGCGCAGTTCTTCGACGAAGTCCCCGATACCAAGCCCGACAAGGAGATGGTCGATCTCGCCGTAGAGCTGATCGAGCGCAAGGCTGGCGAATTCACCCCGGACGAGTTCGAGGACCACTACGCCACGGCGCTGCGCGCCCTGGTCGACAAGAAGCTCAAGGGCCAGAAGATCAAGGCGCCGCACGAGGAGGCTGCGCCGGGCAGCGCGAAGGTCATCGATCTCATGTCGGCCCTGCGGAAATCGATCGGCGAGGGCGGCAAGGCAGGAGGCGGAAAGGCAAAGTCCGCCCGCTCGACAACCCGGCGCACCCCGGCGCCACGCCGCGGCACCAAGAAGCGCGCTTCCTAGAGCCGTTCTCTTTTCGTCGACTGTCGTCGGCGCCAAGCGAGTGAGCCCGCGAGAAGATCGATGCCCGAGAGAAAAAGCACCTCGCCTTCTCAATCGTCCAGAACCGAAGGCGCCGAGCCGCGCAAGCTTATCGCCTTCGACCGTGAAATCCTGCAGGCGCTCGAGCTTCTCAGCCGCGACTCCATGAAGGACATGCAGGAGCTGGCTGACGAAGCCTTCCGCGACCTTCTGAAAAAGCACGGCCGCCCTGCCGGCTTGAAGGAGGCGCTGCGCCAATCGGCGCGCCGTCTTCCCGCCAACGATTCCAGTGGCGCGGATGTGCAAGGCAAGCCGCTGCCGGACAGCGCCGAAAGCAAGCGCTCAAAGGGCCGCCGCAAGACGCCTGCCGTGCAGCGCAAGGGCTCGAAGCCGGCAACCATTCGCTAGGTGCGATACGGACACCGGCCGGGCTGCTTTTGCGGGCCATTGCAATGGAGACGGCGTTCAATTGCGCCCGACAGCGTTAATTCAGAGCGACAAATTGCAGCGTGCCCATCACCTGCCCGGAGACAGCAAATCGCCATCTCACCGGGCATCTCTCAAGTTAACAAAAAGTATATTGCAGCAGATTGCATCACTTTGAAGACACTAAATATTCCTTCACGAAGCCGGCCATGCAAGAAGCCCCCGTCCCCGTAAGCAACCCAGGGAGGTTTCATGCACGCCCTATCTGTCGGAACGTTCGCCGTGGCTATCGCCGCCATGCTGTCCATCAACGGCGCCAGCGCCCAGTCGGGAATTGCTTCGCACTATTCGGACCTGTCGGTTACGGCCAGCGGCCGCTCATACAGCTCGGGCGCCATGGTCGCCGCCCACCGCACCCTGCCTTTCGGCACCAAGGTCCGCGTGAAGAACCCGCGTAACGGCCGCTCTATCGTCGTCACCATCGTCGACCGCGGACCGTTCGTTAAAGGCCGCGTCATCGATCTGTCGAAGGGCGCCGCCAGCGCCCTCGGCTTCTCGGGCCTGCAGCACGTGCACCTCGCCGTGGTCGGTAAGGGCGGCAAGTAAGCCCACCCCCTCAGGCGTGCCGCGGAGCAATTTATCCCCGCGGCATGTTGAAGCATCGCAAAATGCAAACGCCCTCCGGGTTCGGCCTGGAGGGCGTTTTTCGTTCGCGTTTGAGGCGGTACCGGGGACGTTCAGCCCTGCGGCTATCCCCCTGATGTTGCATCGGCGCTCGACCGCCGCCCGGATTTTGGGCAGCGTGCACACCTAATATTCAATGTTCACCCGGACGATGGGCCCCTAGCCCTAAGGCGCCTGTTCAGGTCGCAGAACAAGAGCCATGTCCGCACTCGCCAAAGCCCTGGTCGCTGGCCGGCACCAGCGTCTCATGTGTCTCGTACTCTTAGCGGACATCTTCGCTGTCCTGCTGGTGATCGGCTATGGCTTCGTGAATTGGCAGGTCGCCAGCCTCGTCGCGCAGGATCAGCAGGCAGAGATCGCCCGCACCGACACCATTCGGCACCACGTCGCGAGAGCCCTCCAGCTCTTGCAGCGGGACGCCAGGGCCCTTCCCTGCTCGCATGCCTTTCTCGCGCAGATGCAGCACATCGCCTTTCTCGCGGACGGCCTCAACGAGTTTCTTTACGCTCCGAGCGGCTATGCGAGCTGCTCCACATCCCGGGCGAGCTTTACGCAGCCCGTATTCCTGGGCGAGGAGGACATCCCTCCCGGCGGCCCCGAAAAGATCAGCTGGCGGCTTCAGCGCAATCTCGGACCCATCGGCCTCACCGACGCAGTCGGAACGATCGCACAGATCGGCGACTTTGCCGTCGCCATCCCGCCCTATGGCAGCGAGAACGAGGTCGGATGGCTGAGCAGGGAGCTCGTCGCCCGCTCCGGCGATCAGGTCTGGACCATCGCCGGTACGGAGAACCTCTATAAGGAGCTGATAAACCAGAAGCCGGAAACGTGGTTCCAGCGTCTCACCACCGTCTCTTCGACCGCCTGCGACGCCCATGGCGTGCACTGCGTCGCCTCCCGCGCCGATCTCATCGGCTGGGCGCGCAGCTCCATCACGATCCTCTCCTCCACGGTGGTGTTGACGGCGATGTTCGCCTGGATCTGCGCTTTCACCATCGTCCGGTGGCTGCGGGATTACTGGTCGTTCGAGGCGCGGTTCCTGCGCCGCCTCGATACGCAATCGGTGCTGGTGCTCTATCAGCCGATCGTCGACATCAACTCCGACGAGATCGCGTGCGTGGAAGCCCTCGCGCGGTGGGTCGACGTCGACGGAACGGTGGTGAGCCCGGCCAACTTTATCGACATCGTGGCGAAAGCCAACCGCACGGCCGAGTTCACGCAGATGGTCGCCGACAGGGCGTTCGCGGACCTCAACGAGCATCCGCCGTGCGCGCATCCGCTCGAGGTCAACTTCAACGTCTTCGCCTGCGACTTCGACAGCGGGCGGCTGCTCAAGATCTTTGCAAAGTTCCTCAATCAGCCGCATCGCTTCCGTGTCGCCATCGAACTCATCGAGTTCCACGACATCGATCTGGAAAAGGCGCAGGCCACGGTCGAGGCGCTCGCCGCGGCGGGCGTCAAAACCTATATCGACGATTTCGGCACCGGCTACTCCAGCATCGAGCGCGTCGCGCGCCTGCCGGTCGACGGTGTGAAGCTCGACCGCTCGTTCGCGATGTCGCCGCCCGACAGCATCATGGGCCGCATGCTCGTGCAGGTGATCGAGATGGTGAAGACGACGGGCCGCTCGATCATCGTCGAGGGCGTCGAATCCCTCACGCGTCTCAACCTGCTCCGTGCGACGGGAATCGTCGGCTACGTGCAGGGCTATGTGATCGCACCGCCGCTCGAAATCGAGGCGCTGCGGGCGTTCATGCTGCGCGGGAACGCCGCTTGGAAAGCGGACGACGTCGCCGCCTGAAATCTTCCGCCGCCGACGCTGCAGGAACGGCCAGCCGGCATACGCAGCGCGCCGTCTCATTCGCCCCTGTTGTTAACCGCAAAACTTCCCCCGACGCCGAAATACGCGCCACGGATGCCGGATAACGGCTTCGTTTGTGGACGGAATGGCGGTTTCGCCATGATTTCAGCCAAAGTCCTGCCACTATGCAGCTAGAGCCGTTTCGACTTTCGTGGAATCGGGGGACGGCTCTACGCGTTTGAGTTTGCGTGCTTCTTGTCGGAAGACCGGTTCCCACTTTTCCGGAAGCACTCTCGTGCAGCCGTCGGAGGATCGAGGGGGATCTGGTGTTTCCCAAGTGCCGTTTTGCCATCGCCGCAGCGACGCTGTCGCTGACCGCCGCGCTATTGGCCGCTCCGGCCGCGCGGGCCCAGACGCCGAGCGCGAAATGCGCGGACGCCGGTGTCGCGGTGCTCGCCTCCCCCAATGCGCCCTGGAAAGGCGCCCCGCTGCGGGTGATCTTCACCGTCGAGAACGCGCTCGATGGCGAGCTTTCACTCGTTGCACCCAACGGCAAGGTCGCCATTGCTTCACGCGAACGCCATGGCGGGCCGCCCTACTTCTGGTTTGCCGAGGTCGCGTCTCCCGCTGCGGGAACCTGGCAAGCAAAACTGACGCGCGATGGCGCGACGACGGACGCATGCGCGACGATCACGCGCCCGATCGAGGTGCGCCGCGCCGCCGCTGCGCCACCGCGGCAGACGAATGCGAGCGTATGGCCCGTGCGTGCTGCTTGGGACCGCTCGATGGAGAACATCTACTCCGCCTGGATCGAGAAGCTGTTCGATGCGCCGCTCGAGGAAGCGCCCTCGTGGAAAGCGCTGCACGAGATCCTGCGCGATCGCCAGCGCAACGCGCTTTTCAATCACCTCGGGCTGGGCGAAGACCAGAAGGGCCTCGTCATCCGGCCCGACTGCGCCGACCTTCCCTATTTCCTGCGCGCCTACTTCGCGTTCAAGATGGGCCTGCCTTACGGCTATGCGAAGTGCACGCGCGGCGGCGGCGGCAAGCCTCCGCAATGCCCGGTGTGGTGGAACATCGCGAACGAAGAGCCGCCGCCGGAACCGCCCGCACCCAAAACGCCACCGCCTGCGGATTTCTTCGGACTGTTCACCGGATCGACGTCGGCAAAGCCACCGCCGCAGACGAAAGTATCGCTGCGGCCGCCGGGGCTGGTGCCCTCGTTCGGCTACTACCTGCGCAACACGGTTGCCAACGGCGTGCACTCCGGCTCCGGACGCACGGCGGCCGACGATGATCGCAGCGATTATTATCCCGTGCCGCTCAAAGCGGAGACCCTGCGGCCGGGCACCGTCTACGCCGATCCCTACGGCCATCTTTTGGTGATCGCGAAGCGCGTGCCGCAAACCGCCGACAGCGCCGGCGTCATTCTCGCCGTCGACGGCCAGCCGGACGGCACCATCGCGCGCAAGCGCTTCTGGCGCGGCAACTTCCTTTTCGCGCAGGACCCTGCCCTCGGCAGCCCGGGCTTCAAGCGCTTCCGCCCCGTCGTCGCCAGCCGCGATGGCAAACTGCGGCGGCTGACGAACGCGGAAATCGCGAAGAACCCCGACTATGCGGATTTCTCGCTCGAGCAGTCGCAGCTCGGCGTTGAGGATTTCTACGACCGCATGGACGATCTCATGTCGCCCGAGCCGCTCGATCCGTTGCGGGCGATCCGTGAAGCGATCACCGCGCTCGACGAGCAGGTGCGCGCGCGTGTGACGTCGGTCGAGAACGGCCGCCAGTATCAGATCAAAGGCGGCGGCGAGGTTTCGATGCCGGATGGCGCGTCGATCTTCGAGACGACCGGCGCATGGGAAGACTTCGCCACGCCCTCGCGCGACCTGCGTCTGCTCATCGCCATCGACGTCGTGCGCGGATTCCCCGAGCGCGTGGCGCGCCGGCCGGAGCGCTACGCGATGCCGAAGGACAAATCCGCCGCCGACGTCAAGGCGGAACTCGATGCGGTCCTCGCCAGCGAGCTCGCCGCGCGCAAGTTCGAATACACGCGCACCGACGGCTCCATGTGGTCGCTGACACTGAAAGACGTCGTCGCGCGCGCCGCCGATCTGGAGATGGCCTACAACATCAACGACTGCGTGGAATTGCGTTGGGGCGCAGCGCCGGACAGCGATGAAGCGAAAACCTGCAGGAAGCGGGCATCGGGCGCACAGCGCCAGAAAATGACCGAGTACCGTTCCTGGTTCAACGAGCGCCGCCGCCCGCCACGCGGCTAATTCTCGGTGAGGGCGTGGGCGATGATCTTGCGCATCACGCTCGGCACTGCGGCAGCGTGGAGATCGCGGCGCGCGATCCACTGGCAACGGTCGGGTTCGGCCCAGAACGTCAGCGTCGCGTCGGCCGGCACAAGCGCACGGTAAACGATCACCTCCAGGCGGAAGTGCGTGAAGACGTGCACCACCGTGCCCGGCACCGCCCACCAATCGGCGCGCACGGGCGCGGTGCGCAGCGTTTCGTTCAAAGGCGGCAGCAGATCGCCCCACTCGCTGCCGGGCACCTCCAGCATGCCGCCCAGCAATCCAGCTTCGGGGCGGCGGCGCAGCAGCACGCGGCCATCCTCGCTCAGCGCGACGAAGGCGTAACCCACCCGCTGCGGGCGTTCGGCCCGTTCGAGCCGCATCGGCAGCGCCTCCGCGATACCGTGGGCGGCGGCGGCGCAATCGGACTGCACCGGACAGACGAGGCACGACGGCCGCCGCGGCGTGCAGATGCCGGCGCCGAGATCCATCATCGCCTGGGCGAAGTCGCCGGCGCGGTGCTCGGGCGTGAGCGTGGCGGCGAGGCGCTTCAACTCCGTCTTGGCATTGGGCAACGGCTGGCGCACGGCGAAGAGGCGCGCGACCACCCGCTCGACG
>Ga0182743_1001729_pt1 | contig 20649 bp, 19 predicted proteins | sample eDN3rd30CKraftOP_FD_128522 | JGI IMG/M metagenome (GOLD analysis project Ga0182743, IMG submission 128522) | Enriched Organic Plus compost microbial communities from Emeryville, California, USA - eDNA 3rd pass 30_C Kraft OP (version 2) (version 2) ... | reverse complement strand
CTGGCTGTTGTCGCTGGCGCGCACGATGTCGTCGGCCGGGATGGCGAACCCCAGCTGCGCAGGCAGCCAGCCCAGCGCGCGCGTCAGAAAAACGAAGGTGTCCGGCTGTAGTAGCGTGGTCGCCCAGACAAAGCGATAACTGGCGGTAGAGAGCATCACCAGCAAGGTGATCAGCGCCGCGCCCAGTCCTGCCAGCCACAGGGTATGGCTGATCGTGCCGAATAGGCTGCGCAAGGCCCCTGCCCGCGCCAGTAGATTCATCAACGCTTGCGGCACGAGGGCTGCGTCTGGGCCTCGTGCAAACTTGCGGGTCGCCCAGAGCCACAGACGTCCCAGGCCTGTGGCCTGGCTGGGGCGCAGTAGAAATGACGCCAGCCAAAGCAAAAAGGTCAACGCATGCAGACCGAGCAGCGTGCCGACCGCCCACAGGACATTAACGGGGCGCGTTCCATCGCCTAATGTGCCCGCTGCTGAACCGATCCCGGCCAGGACAGCGATCAACAACAATAGCAGCAGGCTGATGACTGCGCCCTGACGCCAGCGCCCTATCAGTGCGTCCAGACCCTCACGGCGGCCGAGCCATTGTGCGCGCAGCAAGACGCGGTCTTGCAGAACGTCGGGTCCATTGCGCGCGTGGCGTACGGCGTCGGCGTCTTCGAGAGGCCCCCAGTGTTCTTCGCGCAGGCGTATCGTTTCGGCCAGCCAGTGCGCTTGCCACGGCGGGGTGTTTTCCAAAGCCGTCGTAGGGGCGGCAGGGGGAACCATCAACGAGCGGGGGGCGCGTCGGTCTTGTCAGAGGCGCCAAACCAGTTCTGCAGCTTGACGCTGGCCTGTTGTTTGACTTCGTCATTGATGTAGAACGCCACCGTCGCCAGTGCCGCGGTCATGACGCTCAGGTCATCGGTGTAGCCCACCAGCGGCGCTAGGTCCGGAATGGCGTCTAAGGGCAACACGAAATACCCTAATGCGCCGTAGATGACGCGACGCGCCCATTTGGGCGTATCGGGACTTTTCACGGCGTAATACAGCCATAGGGCTTTTTCCAGTGCCTGCCGACCCGCGGCCGACGCATGGCGTGTCGCCTTGCGCCAGAAGCGCTGGTCGGAATAGGCCTTTTCGTAGGTAGGGTTCGCAGTCGACATGGTGCGTTGGGCGTCAGCCCAATGGTGATCAGGTAACAACCCATTGTAGACCGCCCCGCTGACGTCTTTGTTCGAGGCTGTTGACGGCGTTGCGCGGGACGACCCGTTTACAACATTGCCTAGCGCTGGCAGAAGCATCGCTGATTGCAACTTTGTTGCGTATAAATAACGATCGTTACGTTTAATTTGACAGTTACGTTGCTTGTTGTTTCTTAGAACGTTAAATTTGCCGTTAATAACTCATTTTGTGAAAATAGAAATATTTTGTTTCGTTTGTTCCGCCTATAGCAGGGCTGCCCCGACTGTACAGGTCTACGGGCTTTGCAGAGAGACATCATGATGCTGAAAAAATTGCTCGTCGCGTCCTTCGTAGTCGCCGCTTTCAGTCAGTCCCCTGCCCAAGCCGCAGGCACTTTGGTAGGCCAAGTGGGAGTACAAATGGTCATTGGGGCCGGCTGTACCATCATCAACGGCTCCGTTGCTGGCGGCATCAATCAATGGGGTACCTTGGATTTCGGCACGTATGCCGATTTAACCAACGTGGTGGATGCTCAAACGGTGGGAACGTCGGGCAATATCCAGATCCAATGCAGTACTGGATTGACTCCGGTGTTGCAGGTTAACGCGGGTTTGCATGCCTCAGGCGGTCAGCGCTACATGCAGAACAGCACTACGACCTCGAGCACGATAGCCTATAACCTCTATTCGGATGCAGCGCGTTCCGCATTGATCCAGGCCAACACGCCCGTGGACATATCCTCGGTGTCGACGGGCTCTGCGGTCAATATTCCGCTCTATGGCCGTGTGGTGCCTACCGGGCAGGCAACGCCGACGCCTGCAGCTGGCACTTATATCGATACGCTGTTGGTGACGCTCGCCTGGTGATAGCGGGTGCTTGATGCGCGCGGCGTGCTGTTGATGGCGGCACTGGGTGGAGCGCTGTCCGGGGCAGTACACGCCCAGACCCCTACGGCGACCATCAGTTTACGCGCCATGATTGCGCCGGCCTGCGCTGCGGGCAGTCTGGATTACGGCGTGCTGGACTTTGGATCACACGGCTCGTTGAGCAATCAAGTCGAGGCAAGCAGCAGTGTCGGTGGAGGGACCATTCAAGTCACTTGCGTCAATGGCTTGAGCTATTCGATTCGCCTGGATGGCGGGTTGTATGGCAATGGGACACAACGTTATATGCGAAGCGCTGCAGGTGCCGCGATCTCGTATCAGTTGTTCGGTGATGCGCAGTTCAATGTGCCATGGAACGTCGGTATCGCGCTGAATCAAACAGGCACCGGTTCGCTGCAGCAAATCCCGCTGTATGGCCGGGTGCCTGCGCAGACAACACCGGCGGCCGGAACCTATAGCGACATCGTGCGCGTGACGGTGGAGTGGTAAATCGTGCGGACCTGGCTATGGTTGCTGGCATTGGTTGCGGCGCAAAGTGTTGCCGATCCCTCGCCTATCAGTCGTTCGTTTCAAGTACAGGCGTTCGTCGTGAACGGCTGCGTCTTTGGATCGAGTGGCAACTCGGTGAGCGATTTGGGCACGATCGATTTCGGCACCGTGACGAATCTTTCGCTTGGACAATCCACGTCGAGTACCGCGGGTAATGGTTCCATTGTGCTGACGTGCACGCCCGGCATGACTCTGAATGTCGGTTTGGGCAGTGGCCTGAACAGCGTCAGTACGAGCGAGCGTTATCTCAAACACGTCAGCGGTACGGAGTTGCTGGCTTATCAGCTCTATCGGGATGCTGCGCATATGACTGTCTGGGGGACCGGGGCGCAAGCATTGTCGATTGCCAATTTTTCGGTCGCGACGCAGACCTACGTAGTTTATGCGCGATTACTGCCTCGCACTGGTCTGCCGTCGGCGGGTGAGTATCGCGATACGGTAGTGGTCGAGTTGCTTTATTGAATGCGCCGACTTGCAGGGAGTACAGGATGGCTGGGTGTTTTAGAAAGTTGTTGTGGATCGGTTGTCTGGTGCTGTCGGCGGTGAGCGTCGCATGTGCTGCCAGCGCTGTCCTGATCTGGCCGATCAATCCTGTATTGGAATCAGACCAGTCGGCAACGGCGCTATGGCTGGAAAATCGCGGCAAACAACCGGTGACGCTGCAAGTGCGTGTGTTGGCCTGGGCCCAGGCCAACTACGAGGAAGACTATGCCGCACAAAAGGAGATCGTAGCCAGTCCGCCCTTTGCACAGATCGAGCCAGGCAAGCGGCAATTGGTGCGCTTGGTTCGCCAAGGCCCCCAGCCTGCACGCGCCGAGGATGCCTATCGGATCGTGATCGACGAGGTACCTGCTGCTGCAGCTCAGGCGCAACCTCAGGGTCTGGGCGTGCAGTTTCAGATGCGTTATTCGCTGCCTTTTTTTGTGACTGCCCCCGGCATCTGGACTCAGCCGCGCAACGATGTAGAGCGCGATCCCGCCACAGCAACACAGCCGAAGCTGAACTGGCAATTGACTACCGTGCACGGCGCGCGTTATCTCGAGGTTCAGAACACAGGTACGGTGCATGCGCGTTTGAGTCGAGTGCGTTGGACGGGCGATGGCGCAGAGGCCGTGCTCAACAACGGGTTGCTGGGGTATGTGCTGGCCGGTCAGCGTATGCGTTGGAAATTGCCGCCTAATGTGATGCCCAGACCGGGAATGCGATTGTCGGTACAGTTGGCAGACAACACGTCGCCCGTTGAAGTTCCTGCACGCTGAGCCATGCTCGGGCGACGGCGATTTTGGATCGCGGTTTGGTGGTTCGGGATTCTGTTGGTTACTCAGAGATCGTATGCGGCCAATGCGTTGCCGCCGGCACCTGGCCCTATTCAGGCGGACGCCGCGATTACGTACTATCTGGGGTTGACCGTGAATGGCCAAGATCGCGGACGTGTCGAGCCTGTGCAACATAGGGATGGCCATTTCCGGGTACAAGCGGCAACCCTGCGCAGCTTGGGGCTGCATGTGCCCGCGGACGCGGCGGGGTTGGTGGCTGTAGATCAACTCTCTGGTGTGACGGTGGATTACGACGCTGCGCATCAGATGTTGCATCTGAGGGTGCCCGGCGAGTGGCTGCCCAGGCAACACGTGGGCGGTCAAGGGTTGATTCCGCGCGAGCAGGCGCGTAGCAGCCTCGGGGCGTTGTTCAACTATGACGTCTACTATTCTGATCCGGCCCGCAATGCTCGGTCGTATGTGGCGGCATTGACAGAGCAGCGGATATTTGACGGTTTTGGCGTGATCTCCAATACGGGCGTCTATACCCGTTACCTGGGACACGATTCCGAGTTTGGCAGCAGTCAGCGTGACCGCTATGTGCGCTATGACACGTATTGGCGTTACAACGATCAACACAACATGCTCAGTTATCAAGTCGGCGATTACATCAGTGGATCGCTCAACTGGAGCAATGCGGTACGCATGGGAGGGCTGCGGTTCTCGCGAAACTTTGCTGTGCGGCCGGATCTGGTGACTTACCCATTGTTGAATTTCAACGGTGATGCGGCGGTGCCCGGCGCAGTGGATCTATTTATCAACGGCGCCAAGGCCAGCAGCGCCGAATTGCAGGCCGGACCATTCACCCTTTCCAATGTGCCTTATATCAACGGCGCAGGCCAGGCCACCGTGGTGACAACCGATGCCTTAGGACGGCAGGTGACAACGAGTCTGCCCTTTTATGTATCGAACACATTGCTGGCCCCTGGTCTGAGTGATTTCGATCTGTCGGTGGGCAAGTTGCGCCAGGATTATGGATTGCGTAATTTTTCGTATGACACGACGGCGGTGAGCGGTACCTATCGTTATGGTGTCAGCCAGTATCTGACTCTGGCCGCACATGGCGAAAGTGCCACGGGTCTGAAACTGGCTGGCGCGGGGGCGGATATCGGTGTGGGCGTTTTCGGTACGCTCAGCCTTGCGGCCAGCAATAGTCACAGCGACAGTGGCAATGGCCAGCAGTATCTGGCGGGCTATTCGTATTATTCGCGCAGGATTGGTTTGGCATTGCAGCGTGTACAACGTGTCGGTGACTACAGCGATCTGAGCAACGTGAATAGTGTGTTGCGTCCCGCCCGCCGCAGCGACCAGGCGACCGGGACGCTGAGCCTGGATGGATTGGGTACGCTCGGGGCGGGTTATTTCGACGTGCGTGCCGATGACGGCAGCCGTACCCGGTTGCTGAATCTGTCGTATAACCGCTCGCTGTGGGGCAATAGCAGTGTTTATTTATCGTTGAACAAAGAGCTAGGTGGCAAGGACTACAGCGCATTCCTGCAATTCGTGATTCCGCTGGGCCAAGGCGGCATGGTGAACGTCGGCGTGACGCGCGATACGCAAAGCCGCTATAGCGAACGGGCGATATGGAGCCGGGCGGTTCCCAGTCAAGGCGGCGTGGGATGGAACGTGGGCTATGGTGGTGGCGCGCAACATTATCAGCAAGCTGATATGACGTGGCGCACGCAGGGCATGCAAATCCAGGGCGGCTTGTATGGTGAGCGCGACAACTATACGCGCTGGGCCGATCTGAGTGGTTCGCTGGTGTGGATGGATAACGCGGTCTTTGCCAGCAACCAGATCAACGATGCCTTTGTGGTAGTCAACACAGAGGGATATCGCGACGTGCCCGTGCGGTACGAGAACCAGTTGATGGGCCGGACCGACGAGAACGGGCACCTGCTGGTGCCGTGGGTCGCGTCCTATTACCCGGCGAAGTTCGCGATCGATACGTTGCAGTTGCCGGCAAATGTGCGGGCGGGTGATACCGAGCAGCGCGTGGCGGTCAGCCAAGGCAGCGGATTCTTGTTGAATTTTTCGTTGCAGACGCGCGTGTCTGCAACGGTGACCTTGGTGGATGCCGACGGCCAATCGTTACCGTTGGGCAGTCAAGCGACCGAGCGCAATAGCAAAGTGAGTAGTGTGGTGGGCTGGGATGGCCAGGTCTATTTTGAAGGCTTGCAGGACGATAACCGCGTACACGTCACGACGCCGGATGGCCGGCGCTGTCAGGTCGTTTTTACGCTCGATACGAGCCAAGCGCAGATCGCACAGGTGGGGCCACTGACGTGCGCGCTATCCGCATCGGGAGCTCCGTGATGAAACACGTATTGGCCGGGATGCTGGCGATGGTTGCGGCCTTGTTCAGTCCTGCGGTGCTGGCTGCATGCACAGTCTCTAACGGCATCGCGAACCTGGGGACGTTGAGTTCATTCGCGGTGGCCAGTACGTCGACCACGACACAAAGCAGCACGGGGTTCAAATGTACAGGCAGTTTGTTGTCCATACTGAGCACCAACACGATTGATGCCACACTGAATACCAACGGTAATGCGTTGGGAACCACGCCACGGCTTTACAGTGCTGAAACGGGGGCCTATCTGCCCTACTCCATTTGTAAGGATCCGAGCTGCGGAACGGTTTATAACCTTGGCGCCACCATTCAATGGAGCTCAACCACGTTTCTGGGCATTCTCGGTTTGTTCAACGCGACGGATGGCTCGCTGCCGTTGTATTTGAGGCCGGCGACGGGTATCCAATTGCCCAAGGGGACCTATAAGGACACCATCACGGTGAACTGGGTTTGGCATCTTTGTGCGGCGGGATTACTGGGCGCCTGTGTGTATGATGACGATAATGCTACGAGCACGATCAGCGTGACACTGGAGATCTTGAGTGATTGCTTCATCGACAGCGCGCCAAATGTGAGCTTTGGCAATGCCGCGTTGATCTCGGCGTTCACGCCTGTGACGCAGAATGTCCAGGTGCGCTGCACGCCGCAGACGACTTATAGCGTGGGTTTTGATATGGGCAATAATTCGTCGGGCGGGTGGCGCCGGATGATGAGCGGCGCCAATGCGTTGCAATACAACCTCTATATTCCCGATACCTCGACCGTATGGACCGCTACGAGCACGGTGCTGGGCACAGGTAATGGGGCCACCCAACAGATACCCTATCGCGCCATCATCAACCCCGCGCAAAGCAACGTGCCTGCGGGGACTTACACCGATACCGTGCGTATGATCTTGAGTTATTGAGCGCCTCAGCAGGACAAGACCGCGCCGGGAACGGAGGTGTCTGTATAGGCTGGGCTATCTGAACGACACATCAATCGTCGCCGTGGCTTGGAACGGGCCGATACGGGGCTGGTTGCTCAGCCATTTCAGCGACGCGATATATCCATGTTGGACAGAGGTCCCATTGAACACGCCGATAGGCATCGTATTGTTCATGGCAATGGGGGTTGACGGGGAATTGGCGTCGGCCAGCACGATACCGAAACCGCTGTCGCTGGTGGGCAAGATAGTCGTCTGATCCTGTACAGGATAAGTGGTACTGAAACTGGCCACGAGGGCTCGCGTACTGCACGCGTTGCCGGCATTCTCTCCCGTCATGTTGATCTCGACGCTAAAGGGAACAGAGCGCGCGATGGCGCCGGGTTGGGCGTCGCTCGCAGGGATGCGGCCGAAGTCTACGACGTTGCCGTTGTTCGCGCGTATCTGGATGTCGGGATTGCAGGAAATGAAACGAATCCGCCCCAGCCCGGAAATCGACGCCCGGTAGTTTGAGTTGGGATTGCTGTTCAACCCCCCTACGCCGTCGACTTGAAACAGATCATACGTGTTGTTGTCGTTGATCTGGCCGGTGGCGGGCGGCGCTGCGCCGGTCGCGATGATGTAGACGGAAAACGTGACGGTCACAGTCTGCGAAGTGGCGCAGCTCGACGCCCTGGATCTGTTCCAGTACAGCGAGCAGTTCGTCCTGTTCGCGGGAGGGGACGTGCCGGGGCCGATTTCCAGGCGAGCACCTTTGACGAGCTCATAGTTCACGGATTGATAGGTCACGCCGACCTTGATGGACGGATGAATGTTCGCGACCCGGGTTGCAGGGTCCCAATATAAATAGCTGCGCTCGCCGCCAGGCATATAGGCATCATCTACGCACCGGAACGTGACGGTGAAATTTTCGGAACGCCACAGCAGTTTGCCTGGGGTCAGGTCGCCGGTAGAAACGTAAATATCATCGTTCAATGTGATGAGCCGATTGATGGCCTGGGTCTGCGCGTCTTTGCATGACAAGGCCATTGCTGCCTGCGGCGCCGCCAGCAGCAGTGACGCCGCCAGAAAAACCAGTTTGATCGAGTGTTGGAACATACCTAGTTTCCTTTAATCCTGCCGTCGGGACGGCACAGCAGATCGACGCGCTGGTAACCCGCGCCTGATGTTTTGGTTTGATCGGCGGGCAACGTGCTCAAGTCCAGCAGACACCGCTCGTTGGGTGCGTCGCCCCACTGCACGGAGAGCTGATCTTTGGGCTGTACGCCGCTGACGAAGATCTGGCTCTGCGGACCGACTACGCCGCGATTGAGCCCATCGGCGTTGAACACGTTGGCGCCCAAGGGCAACGATTTACCGCCTGGCAGGCCGCTCTGGATCATCAAACTGATCCCTCGCCGTGTGTCGAAATCGACCTGCACGATAGCGCCGCGTGTGGGCACGACGTTGGCGGCGACTTTGGTGGCGTCTATGTCGCTGCCCAGATCGTCCGTGCGCAGGGCCACGCGGTTAAAACGATACGGACTCATGCCGGAGACAACGGCATAGTCGTTGCCGTCTATGCGTACGCCGGACTGGTTCTCCACACCGATACCTTCGCCTTCGGGGGCATGGACCAGGATCATGGTGCGCTGCAAGGGCTGACTGAGGGTCAGGCCCCCGCCATGAACCATGACGCCGCCACGGACACCCCAGTTGAACTGGCTGTAGGTTTCCGACGCCATTACGCCCGCGCTGATCGCGCCTTTGCTGCCGAGATAATCCACGTTGGCCGCGCTCGAAGTGCCGGCGCCTTCGGTGTGGCCGACATTGACGCCATACGCCAGGCGGTTGTCATCCAGGGCGGTGCCGTTGATCCCGGTGTTGTAGCTGCTGCCGGAGGATCGCGAATGCGTGTAGGACGAGTTGGAGCTCAGGGTCGACGAATCCGATCGCCCTAACGGAATAGAGATGTTGATCCCTACCGTGCGGTCGTTGTAGCCGTACTGGGTGCGCGTGTCGCGCACATACAAGCCGTAGCTCAAGGATTTCATGCGCCCGTTCAGGCCGATTTGAATATTGCGTTCTTTGTCGTTCGAGCCCCAGTATGTCTGGTTGTTGTAGTTGGCATAGAGCGACATCGTGTCTGACAGCCGTTGATTGACTGCCATTTCCAGGCGGCTGCGCTTGTTGTAGTAGCGCGTACTGTATGCCTGACGTTGACGCGACGAAGACCAGCTCGGCGTGCCGTCAGAGAAATCGGTCGGGTCCCAATAGTCGGCTTCGTAATAGCCATTTTTCCAGTTACTGCGTTCGGACGCCGCGTCATTGAAATCGTAATAGCCCGAAGTCGAATAGCGGTGCCCGACCAGGCGGAATTCGGTCCCCAGATCGTTGAGGGATTTGGAATAGAGAAAACGATAACTTTGACCGCTCTTGCTGCCGCCGCTGGCCAGTTCGGTATGCGCAGCAGTCACGTCCAGGGATATCGAGCCGAAACGGCCCAGGCTTTGTGCTGCGCCTAGTGCCACGGCGCTGTAGTGTTCTGCCAGCAGCAGGCCGCCGTACGGCGTCGTGTTTGATTCGAGGCCGCGGGCTACGGTGGCTTGTACAAAATTAGGCCGGTATCCGCTATAGCCGCGCAACTGACCCGCATTCACTTCGAAATTCCACAGCCCGGGCCGCAGCATAGTTTCTACGGCGGAGAACGCTTGCTGATAGCGCTGCGTCGTGCCGTCAGCCTCGATGACGCTGACCTCCAGATTGCCGCTCATGCGATTAGGGACAATGTCGGTGATGGTAAATGGGCCAGGAGCCACGTTGACGGCATAGATCAAGTTGCCATCCTGTCGGATCTCGACCCGTGCGTTGCTGGCGGCCACGCCGCGTACGACGGGGGCGTAGCTGCGTTGGCTATAGGGCAGCATTTCATCATCGCTGCGCAACTGCACACCGCGCATCTGCATGCTGTCGAACACTGAGCTGTCCGTGAATGTATCGCCCAGAGTCAGGCGGCTGCGCAGGGATTGCAAGTCGCGTTCTGCCCAGGCGCTCTGCGTGGTCCATTGTGTGCCAGAGCCCTGGCTTTCATGGCTGACGGTCGCATTGTGGCGAAAGCGCCAAGCGCCCAGATTGATGCCGCTATTGAAAGAGGCAAAAAAGTAGTCCGAATCACCCAGCTGTTTTTGATGGTTGTGGCTGCCAGTGAGGTTGTAGTTCACGAATCCTGCATTGATCCCTTGGTCGCGCAGCGACGGTTGCACATAACCGCGTGGCAACAACACCATGTAGCGCTGCGGAATGCTCAAGTCCAGGCGTTGTTGATTGCCGTTATAGGAGGCGTATGCATCGGGAATGGCAGCCTGTAGATTGACGCAACCTGCCGGCAGGGTGTTATCGCTGCTCGTTGTGGCCGGCAACGCAACACCCCATGAACGCAGTTGCGGTTCGCTCAGGCAAGGCTCGACCCGGCCTGTACGCGTTTTGACGAATACGATGTCTTCGCGTGCCGTTTCGCTGCCGTTGACGTGGACGCTGAAGGGATAGGTGCCAGGCAAAATGGCGCCCGGGCTGGCCAACGTCGATACATCTGCCTCGCGGACGTTGCCTCGTAAAAAGTTGAGATTGAATTCCGGTTGCGCATGCGCAGCGAGGCTGCCGCTCAACGCAGACAGGGTCGCAATGACCGCTTTCGCGGAACGCGAGATGACAACGCCCCTCCGCACCGCGATGCGGACTGTGCAAAGCAAATTAGACATGGCGGATGAACTAGGTGAGGGTCAGGCGATCACGCGTCGACAAAGAGGTACATGCAGCAGGAATGTTCTTCAGTACTAACGTTGCAATGCCACGTCGGTCACTTTCGTTATGCCGCCGTAGTCGTTGATGTAGCTGAAGCTCAGGGGTTTGCCCGCTGCCAGGCGCAGCGTCTGTGCTGGTACGGTCAATGTCTGCCCGGGGGCGATCATGTCTACGTCTATACGCTGTTTGCCGGCGCCTGCTGCGTCTTGATCCTGTATCTGAGAGAACGTAATGTGCAGCGGGCTCGGATTCGTGATGGTCAGCGTTTGCTCGTCGAGCCGCCATTGCAGGGCGCGCGCGGCCTCGTCCAGCCTCATCTTGATCTGGCTCGGGCGGTAAAACAGTTTGATCCGCGTGCGTATTGCGACTTGCAATGTATTTGCGGTCTGCACGCTCGGCGGAATTTCCTGGACGTTGACCCAGAATAGCGATTCTTTGTCGGCGGGCAAGCCCTGGCCGGAATAGATCATGCGAACCAGCGCTTCTTCGCTGGGCGCCAGCCGCATCAATGGCGGAGTGATTGCGATGGGCAAGTTTTCAGGCATGCTCTTCGCGTCACCGGTGTCCAGCCAGGTTTGCACCATGTACGTAGACGAACTCTTGTTTGTGATGGCTACCGACGCGGATGCTGCCTGGCCGTTATAGATCACGCGCGTTGCCTGCACATGGATGGCGGCGTCGGCCGGACCGGACGCCGAAAAATAAAACGCTGTTGTGACCAATAGGCCTGCCATCCAACGGGAGCTGCGATTCAGAATATGCGAGAAAGTCATTGCGGTGTCTTGCGATTGGGCTTGCACTATGCGGCAGGGAACGCGCGACGTTCGCCCCCGCATTGTCACGTCAGACAGGCCTCACGACGGGGCTGCTCGAGTCCGTCATGAGGCCTGATGCCAATTAGCGGTACTCGATCGAGAAGGTCGAGCTCGCGTTGGCTTCACCGGCGGTGACGGCGTTCGCGAACGACTTGTAACGAGCCTTCAGGTTGACGGTCGCAGTGCCGTCTGAGCCGACCGTGACGTAGGCCGGATTGGCCAAGGTCTGGTTGATCGGAAACACGTTGTCGTTGTTGTCCAGGATCTCGATACCGACGCCAGTAGCAACGCTGACTGCCAGCAGTTCAGGCTGACCTGCCGGCGTATTGCCGTCAAAGCGGACGGTGTAGTCACCTGCTTCGCAGTTTTCCAGGTCGATGGTGAAAGCCTTGGAGCTCGACACATCGCCGACGGCCTTGAACAGCGTGGTCGGGTACGTTCCGATCACAACGGTCTGGTCTTTCGTCGCCGTGGTGACATCGCAGGTCGACTGGATGATTTCGCCTTGGAACTGGACGGTGCCGCTAGCTGCATGTGCAGCCATCGGCAATGCTGCCGCCAATGCCAGACCCAAGGTTGCTCGTTTGAAAATAGAAGCCATGATTTCAGTTCACAAAAAATACGCTGAAGTTCGAAGAGGGCAGCATTCCGTAAATCCGGATTTACCCGGCAGGTTCTGGATCTTTAAAGCGCCTAGGCATTGTCTAGAGGCTTCAAAGGCTGTCCTATCCCCAATCTGAGCCATGCCGAATGCAATGACATATTTCAGAGTGGCTAGCGTATCATCTTGATAACAATAGACAATGTTTTGTACTGTCAAGAATGGTCAAGTGTGATCTAAATAGGCCTATATTCTCTGCGATTGCTGAGATTTAGGAGCAAATTAGGCCCGATATAGGCAAATTTGCAAATCTAAAATGAACTTTCCAATGTTCGTCCATTATTCGCAATATTTCATCTGCGAAAAAAACATATCAATTTGTAATTTAAAAGACGGTGAAAATGTATCGATTGATATGAAAAATGGAGGGGGATGAGGCCGTTATGACACGGCGTGATTGGCGTTGATCGCCGGAAATGGACCGTTCCATCGCGACGGCGCATCTTGCTCCCTGCGGGGCGCAATAAGCTCGGATGTTGCTAAAACGCTACGTTTACGCTGCAAGTACTAGCAGGGTAAACAATAAAAAACCCGCCAGGCACTTGCGGCCGCGGGCTGTGTGGACGTGCTGGCACAGGATTGGACTGTGGTGCCGGTGAAAGGAATCGAACCCTCGACCTTCTCATTACAAGTGAGCTGCTCTACCAACTGAGCTACACCGGCAGACGCGCCGCCATGGCAGGCATGGCGGGCGAAGGGTTTGCATTGTATAGGAAACTCGGAGCATGCATGTGCCCGCCCCGCATTTCCACCGGCAAATTCGAAGAATTTACCGATAACGAACGACGTGCTACTTGACGATGGTCAGGCGGGGACGTTTGGGTTCGTCATCATCGCCGTCGCTACCGTCGGCCGGGGCGGGTTCGCCCGGTTCGACGTCCGTGGCATCGGCAGGTACGGCGGCATCATCTGCGCTGGGAGCCTCGTAGGGCTGGACTTCGAAGCCCATGCCTGCACCTGTTTCACGCGCGTAGATCGCACTGACGGCAGCCACGGGTACCCAGACGTTTTCCGCAACGCCGCTGAAGCGGGCTTGGAATTCGATGAATTCGTTGCCCAGCACCAGTTTGTTGGTGGCCAGCGTGCCCACGTTGAGCGTGATCTGCCCATCGCGAACATGCGCCATAGGCACCCGGGTATGCTCGTCGACTTGCACGGTGATGTACGGCGTATAGCCGTTGTCGGTGCACCATTCGTGCAAGGCGCGCAACAGATACGGTTTGGTGGAAGTTTCACCCATCGTACACAGCCCTCCGCTTAGCGACGCATCACTTTTTCAGAAGGCGTCAGTGCCTCGATGTAGGCGGGACGCGAGAAGATGCGTTCGGCGTACTTTTGCAGCGGCGCGGCGTTCTTGGGCAGCTCGATGCCGTAGTGATCCAGGCGCCACAGCAAGGGGGCAACTGCCACGTCCAGCATGGAGAACTCTTCGCCGAGCATGTACTTGTTTTTCAACAGCAGCGGGGCCAACTGAGCCAGGCGGTCGCGGATGGCCTGGCGAGCGGCGGCCAGTTTCTTTTCGTCGGGCTTGCTGCTGCGGTCTTCCAAGGTGGAGACGTGCACGAACAGCTCTTTTTCGAAGTTGTACAGGAACAGGCGGGTGCGCGCGCGCATGACGGGGTCGGCCGGCATCAATTGCGGGTGCGGGAAACGCTCGTCGATGTATTCGTTGATGATGTTGGACTCGTACAGCACCAGGTCACGCTCGACCAGGATGGGCACCTGGCCATACGGGTTCATGACAGAGATGTCTTCGGGTTTGTTGTACAGGTCGATGTCGCGGATTTCGAAATCCATTCCTTTTTCGAAGAGCACAAAGCGGCAGCGTTGCGAAAAAGGGCAGGTGGTTCCGGAATAGAGCACCATCATGGCGGTGAGTCCTTGTATGAAAAGCGAAAGGCCAGCGCCGCTAATCTAGCAAACGCTGGCCCCGATTACCAGGGTGGGGCGGGCGGACAGCAGCCCGATCGGGATTAGGTTGCCGGCCCCGAAGTGTATTGCATAGTCCAGCTGTCCGGTGGGGCGAACTTCAGCGAACGTGTTTCCAATAGGAAGCGTTCAGACGCCAAGCCACCAGCAGGAACAGGCCCAGGAACAACAGCACCCAGACCCCTAATTGCTTGCGGAACAACTGTTGGGGTTCGGCCATCCAGGACAAAAATGCGGTCAGATCGGCCACATCATTGTCGTAGCTGGCCACTTTGGCCGGGTCCAGAGCCTTGAACTTAGCCTCAAGTGTAGCGTGTCCGTGGAAATTCGCGACTGGCTCGGTCTTGACCTGGGCGTAACCCTGGCTGTCGTAGGTGGTGGTGACGCGTTCCCAGCCGCCGCCCGAGACCTCATGCATGGCCACGGTGGTGAGCTCGCGCGGGCCTTGCAGTTCCCAGAGGACGTGCGGCATCCCTACGTTGGGAAAGACCAGGTTGTTCCAGCCGGTGGCCCGGGCGGTGTCCCGATAGAACGTGCGCAAATAGGTATAGATGTAATCGGCGCCGGTGGGACCCGCGTTGATCGATTTGGCGCGCGCAATGACAGACAGGTCTGGTGGCGTGGTGCCGAACCATTTTTTGGCGTCCTGAGGCGTCATGGCGACATGCATCAGATCGCCGACTTTTTCGCCGGTAAATAGCAGGTTTTCCTTGATCTGTTCGTCAGTCAGGCCGATGTCTTGCAGCTTGTTGTAGCGCATGGAGGATGCGCTGTGGCAGTTCAGACAGTAGTTGACGAACAGCTTGGCGCCATTTTGCAGGGCGGCCACGTCGTTGACACGGTTGGGGGCGGTTTCCAGGGGATAGCCGCCCTCGGCGGCGTAGGCGCCAGTGCACGCGAACATCAACGCGACAGCACCAATCAGCTTCTTGATCATGGTCATTCCGTTTTCGGTTCGTGGGTCAATGGGCATGGAACGTCACGCGGTCGGGAACGGGCTTGAACGTCCCTAACCGGCTCCAGACCGGCATCAGGAAGAAAAAGCCCAGATAGATCAGCGTGCCGATTTGCGACATGAGGTTGTACACGTCGTTGGGCGGTTGCGTACCCAGGAAACCCAGCACCAGGAAATTGACGATGAAAATGCCGTAGAACCATTTATGCCACGTGGGGCGATAACGGATGGATTTGACCGGGGAATGATCCAGCCACGGCAGGAAGAACAGGATGACGACCGCACCGCCCATGGCGACCACACCCCAGAATTTGGCGTCGATCACGCGCAGCAGGACGGCGACGATGATCAGCACGGCGGGGATGGCGATGCGCAGGATGCCTTTCAGGCTGCTCTTGAACAGCAACGCGATCGCGCCCAGGACAGCGGCGCCGGCCAGGATCCAGGTGAATTCGGCCGTGGTGGCGCGCAGCATCGAGTAGAACGGCGTGAAATACCACACGGGCGCGATGTGTGGCGGCGTCTTGAGCGGGTCGGCGGGGATGAAGTTGTTGTATTCCAGGAAATACCCGCCCATTTCCGGGGCGAAGAACACAATCGCTGCGAAGACGATCAGGAAGCCGGCGACCCCCATGATGTCGTGCACGGTGTAGAACGGATGGAACGGAATGGCGTCCTTCGGTCGGCCATATTTGTCTTTCGGACCCTGCTTGACCTCGACGCCGTCGGGGTTGTTGGAGCCGACTTCATGCAGCGCAACCAAGTGCGCAGCAACCAGGCCAATCAGCACGAGCGGAATGGCGATGACGTGGAACGAGAAGAAGCGGTTCAGGGTGGCGTCGGACACGACATAGTCGCCGCGGATCCAGATCGACAGCTCAGGGCCGATGAAGGGAATGGCCGAGAACAGGTTCACGATCACCTGAGCGCCCCAGTAGGACATCTGGCCCCAGGGCAGCAGATAGCCGAAGAAGGCCTCGCCCATCAGACACAGAAAGATGGCGACGCCAAAAATCCAGACCAGTTCGCGCGGCTTGCGATAAGAGCCATAAAACAGCCCTCGCAGCATGTGCAGATAGACGACGACAAAGAACATCGAGGCCCCGGTCGAGTGCATGTAGCGCACCAGCCATCCCCACGGGACCTCGCGCATGATGTATTCAACCGACTGGAACGCGCGTTCGGCGTCGGGCTTGTAATGCATGACAAGGAAGATGCCGGTGACGATCTGGATGACTAGCACCAGCAGGGCCAGAGACCCGAAGAAATACCAGAAATTGAAGTTCTTGGGCGCGTAGTATTCGGAAAGATGCGCCTTCCAGGTTGAGGTTACCGGAAAGCGCCGGTCCAGCCAGCCCAGCAGCCCTGTTGTCTCGACGGTTTTTTCGCCAGCCATGAATGGCTCCTTCTATACGAGGCGTATTTTGCTAAGGTCGGGGTAAAGCAACGCGCAGCGCGCGTCAGGCCTTGTTGTCTTCGTCAACCCCGACGATGATGCGGGTGTCGCTCAGGTATTGATATGGCGGAACTTCGAGGTTATCGGGCGCGGGTTTGTTTTTGTACACGCGACCGGCCAGATCGAAGGTCGAGCCGTGGCAGGGGCACAGAAAGCCGCCTTCCCAGGATGCAGGCAGGCCGCCGCCGCCACCGGTTTCGAAGTGCGCAGTGGGAGAACAGCCCAGATGGGTACAGATGCCCACACAGACGAACAGATCGGGTTTGCGAGACCGGTCTTCGTTTTTGGCGTATTCCGGCGTGAAGCCCGGACGCTCGGAATTGGGGTCCGCGAGATAAGGGTCTTGTTTTTTGATGCCGGCGAGCTGGGCATCGCTGCGGCGCAGGATCCAGACCGGTTTGCCGCGCCATTCGACAGTGCGCATTTGACCAGGGGCCAGATCGGCAACGTCGACTTCGACGGGGGCGCCCGCAGCGCGGGCTTTTTCGGATGGGGCAAAGGTACTAACTAATGGAATGGCGGTCGCTACACCGGCCACACCACCCACCGCACAGGCCGTGGTGACCCAGAAGCGGCGAGAAGGATCTGGTGGCAGGTTGGGATCAACCGCACCATCTTCGTCATGCAACAGCGTATCCTGACTCATCTTCCCATCCTTATTGATGCGCATGCATTACCTGTATAGCATCAGGATTCACGCACGCAGCACCTGTTGTGTGAAACATGTAACAGTGTCGCAACCGCTTATTATAGCGCCTGCCCAGTCACGGGCGAACGACCTAAGGAGTATTCATGAGCAAAGCATCGGGTTTTCTCAAAGAGTTTCGCGATTTCGCGGTGAAAGGCAATGCGGTTGATCTAGCGATTGGTGTCATCATCGGCGCTGCGTTTGGCAAAATCGTCGACTCGATAGTGAAAGACTTGATCATGCCGTTGGTGAATTTCATCCTCGGCGGCTCGGTTGATTTTTCCAACAAGTTCCTCGTTTTGTCTATGCCCGAGGGCTACACCGGCCCCATGACCTATGCGGATTTGACCAAGGCCGGCGCCAATGTGTTGGCTTGGGGCAACTTCCTGACGATTCTTATCAATTTCATTCTGTTAGCGTTTGTGGTTTTCATTATCGTCAAGATGATCAACACGGCACGCCGCAAGCAAGAAGAAGCACCTGCCGCGCCTGAGGCGCCGCCCGAAGATGTGGTGGTGTTGCGCGAAATCCGCGATCTGCTGAAGAAGTAGTCCTCGATGATGCTGGTCCACGGCCGGCACCTCGGCTTGGTGTGACGCATGCCCCTGGCAGGATAGGGGCGTGCGTCATCGTCCGGGCGGTGGGCGTATGGCGTGGGCAGCCGTCGAGGCCGCATTGCCGCGATAGCTTCGGGCGGCCCGCGTCGATTTAGACCGGGTTGTCGATGTCGATGAATTCGACGCGAATGCCGAAGTGTTTTGCCACGGCTTCACCCAATGCCTGGGCGCCATAGCGTTCTGTGGCATGGTGGCCGGCGCCGATAAACCCTGTGCCGGTTTCGCGCGCCAAGTGATAGGTGGGTTCTGAAGCTTCGCCTGTGATGTAGGCATCCGCGCCGGCATCGATGGCATCGGCCAGCATGCTTTGTGCGCCGCCCGTGCACCATGCGACGCGGCGCAGCGGCTGGTCGGGATCGCCGATGAGCAAGGGCTGGCGCCCCAGGCGTTGTTGCACGCGCGCTGCCAATGCTCCCAGTGTGCCCAGGTCTGGCGCATTGCCGAGCCAGATCAGGTCGCCGTGGCCACAAGTAACGGGAGCTCCTGTGTCGTCGCGTTCGGGCGTCAATCCCAGTACACGCGCCAGTTGAGCGTTGTTGCCCCATTCAGGGTGGGCATCTAACGGCAAGTGGTACGCGAACAGGTTGAGATCGTGCGCCAGCATGAGTGCCAACCGGGTGCGGCGAGTACCGCGTACGCGAGGGTCTTCGTTTTTCCAGAACCAACCATGGTGCACGAGGACCGCATCTGCGTTTCGTTCGATGGCAGCGCGTATGAGCGCCTCAGAGGCGGTAACTCCGGTGATAATGTGGCCTACGCGCGGCTTGCCTTCGACTTGCAGGCCGTTGGGACAGTAATCTTTGAATCGCGGCGCTTGCAGCGTGGCATCCAGCCAGGCCGCCAGTTCGCGGGTGTCGATCGTTTTCATTGCCCTACCTTGTCAGGATTATGCGTCGCTATTGGCTGATATTTGCTCAGGCCGTCACGGTGTGTCTGGCCATTTTATTCGTCGTGACTACGTTGCGGCCCGATTGGCTGCGTCTGTCGGCGCCTGCACCAGCCTCCGATGCTGCGAGACCAAGCGCACCTGCCGCGCCTGTCAGTGGTGCAGGTGTACCTGCCGTCATTGAGCCTGGTGTCTCGTCATACTCCTATGCCGTGTCGCGCGCGACGCCGGCTGTGGTGAACGTGTACACCAGCAAGCACGTGAATGTACCGGTCGTGCCATTGCCCGAGGATCCGATTCTGCGTCAGTTGTTTGGCCAGGTGCCGGGCTTGAGTCGCCGTCAGGCGTCCACGAGCCTGGGATCCGGCGTGATTGTGAGCAGCGAAGGCTATGTGCTGACGAACTATCACGTGGTCGAGGCAGCCGATGCGATCGAAGTGGCGCTGGCCGATGGCCGCGCCGGGACCGCGAAGGTCGTGGGAGCTGACCCGGATACCGATCTGGCTGTGTTGAAACTGGCTGACAACTTGCGGCCGCTGCCGGTAGCGGTGTTGGCGACCGACCGCAGTCTGCATGTAGGCGACGTGGTGTTGGCGATTGGCAACCCGTTCGGGGTGGGACAGACCACGACGCAGGGCATTGTGTCGGCATTGGGCCGTAATGGCCTGGGCATCAATACATACGAGAATTTCATCCAGACCGATGCTGCGATCAACCCTGGCAACTCTGGCGGTGCGCTGATCGATACACAAGGCAATCTGGTGGGGATCAATGCAGCGATTTATTCCGAGACGGGCGGGTCTCTGGGAATCGGATTTGCGATTCCTGTCGATACGGCGCGCAAGATCATGGAAGAAATCATCAAGACGGGCGCGGTACGGCGGGGCTGGCTGGGAATCGAGCCGCAAGACATCACTCCCGATTTGGCACGCGCCTTCAGTCTGCCGGCCAATACCAAGGGTGTGGTGATTGCCGGGGTGATTCGTGATGGTCCTGCAGGCAAAAGCGGGCTGCGTGTCGGCGATATCGTTCAGACGGTGGATGATGCCGAGGTGCAGGATACGATGACGCTGCTGCGTTTGATCGCAGCATTACCGCCTGGAGAAAAGGCCACGCTAGGCGTGATGCGCGGCGGCAAGTTGCGCGATATGTCTGTGACTATCGGGACGCGGCCGACACAACCCCGCTGAATCGGAAGAGCGGGCAGGCCGGCGTCCCCATACGGCATCCGGGCTGCGCGAGAAATCGGATCCGTTCAGCAGACGCCTGGTGTTCCGAGCTGGGCATAAACGATACTGCCCCCAGGACGGATGCGAATCCAACGTCTGGGGGCAGTGTTATTGGGGCGTCTGTGTACGGTTACCGTTGTTCGGTGAGGCTGCTTGTATCGTCTGAATCGGTGTCTTTGCTGGTGGGTGTGACCATGCGCGCGACGATCAGGCCGACCTCGTACAGCAGGCACAGCGGGACGGCCAGCATGAACTGACTGACGACGTCGGGCGGGGTGACGACTGCAGCAATGACAAAAGCCCCGACGACGACATAGCCGCGCGCGCTGCGCAGTTTGCTCAATTCGACAATGCCGGTCTTGACCAGTAAGACCACGGCGACCGGGACTTCGAACGTGATGCCGAATGCCATGAACATCGTCATGACGAAGCTGAGATAGGCTTCGAT
>Ga0182743_1001727_pt1 | contig 20668 bp, 20 predicted proteins | sample eDN3rd30CKraftOP_FD_128522 | JGI IMG/M metagenome (GOLD analysis project Ga0182743, IMG submission 128522) | Enriched Organic Plus compost microbial communities from Emeryville, California, USA - eDNA 3rd pass 30_C Kraft OP (version 2) (version 2) ... | reverse complement strand
TCTGGCGCGACGCCGGACCGGAGCGTTGGTTCAAGAAGGACACGGCCTTCGACGAGGCGATCCGGTCGAAGTTTCTCTCGACCTATGAGGCGGCCTCCGCCGGCCGCCTTGCGGACTGGGAGGGGCGTGCCGAAAGCACCCTCGCGCTGCTGATCGTCCTCGACCAGTTTCCGCGCAACATGTTCCGCAACGATGCCCGGGCGTTCGCCGCCGATCCCCTGGCGCGCGCGATCTCGAAGCGGGCCTTGGAGCGCGGCTTCGATCAAGAGGTGCCGGCGATCGAACGTGGCTTTTTCTATCTGCCGCTCATGCATTCAGAGGACATTGCAGACCAGGAGCGTTGCGTGGCGCTGTACGAGGCGCTGGGAGACGCCAACGGGCTGGACTATGCGGTGATCCACGCGGACATCATCCGCCGCTTCGGCCGCTTCCCTCATCGCAACGGGGTGCTCGGCCGCACCACCACGGCCGAAGAGCAACGCTTCCTCGATGATGGCGGTTTCGCAGGCTGATCTCTTGGTTTATCGGATTGATCCAACCCCGTGTTAAGGGTTCTTTGCTAGGCACCGGCCTCCTGGGTGATCTGGCCGCCCTGCCGCGTTTTCAAGCGAAACGGATGTCCGCTTCGCATGATGAAGGCACGAGAACGAAGCTTTCTTCGCCGGGAGCCGTCTCAAAGCGGGACAGCTCCGAGAGGTCCATGTCTTGTCGATCAACGGCTCCACCGATGCCCAGGCCCGCGGCCTCCGCGCTGCCGTCACCACGCTGATCGGACAATTGCGGCACCGATACGCCGACACCAGCCACGCATCCATGGCCCAGCGCTTCGCGGGCACGGCATTCCTGATCCGCGTCCTGAGCGCCGCCCTCGTCTATGGTTCGCAGATCCTGCTCGCGCGCTGGATGGGGACTTACGAGTTCGGCGTTTACGTTTTCGTTTGGACCGTCGCCGTTCTGATCGGTGATCTCTGCGACCTCGGCCTTGCGTCCTCCGCACAACGCTTCGTGCCGGAGTATCGTCAACGCGGCGCGCTCAATCTTCTACGCGGGTTCGTTCTCTACAGCCGTTGGCTGGCCATCGCCAGCGCCTGCATCGTCGCCATCGCCGGCGTGGCCATGATCCTGTTGCTCCAGCCATGGCTGTCCGATCATCTCGTGCTGCCGCTGATGATCGCCTGCGTCATGCTGCCCTTTTACGTGCTCATGCAGGTCCAGGACGGCATCGCGCGCTCCTACGACTGGGTGATGCTGGCGCTGATGCCGCTTTATATCGTCCGGCATGCGGCGATGCTGGCGCTGGTTCTGGTCGCCTATCTCGCCGGCTTTCCAGCCGACGCGATCACCGCGACGGCCGCCGTCGGCATCGCCATAGCGCTCACCGCGATCAGCCAGAGCATCGCGCTCAATCGGCGGCTTCGCCAGGAAATCAAGACCGGCCCCAAGGAGCGCGACCTTCGCGTCTGGTATGCCACCGCGCTGCCGATCTTCGTGGTCGAAGGTCTCTATCTCTGGGTCAACAACACCGACATTCTGGTGCTCCAGTTTTTTCGATCGCCCGAGGACGTCGCCATTTACTTCGCCGCAGCGAAGACGCTGACGCTCGTCTCATTCGTCTATTTCGCGGTGGCCGGCGCCGTGGCTCATCGTTTCTCGGAGTATCACGCCGAAGGCGATCAGGCGCGGCTCATCGAGTTCCTGCGCTCCGCCATCAAGCTCACGTTCTGGCCGTCTCTCGTGGCCACGATCGCCATGGTGGTCGCCGGCCAGCCGCTGCTCATGCTGTTCGGCAAAGGCTTCATGGAAGGTTATCCGGTGATTTTGATCCTGAGCGTCGGCCTCCTGGCTCGCGCGTCGGTGGGGCCTGCCGAGCGTTTGCTGCTGATGGTCGGCCAGCAACGCGCCTGCGCGGCTGTCTACGGCGCTGCCTTTGTCGTCAGCCTGGCGTTGTGCCTTCTTCTGGTTCCACGCTTCGGCATTCATGGGGCCGCGGCGGCGTCCGCCTCCGCGCTGATCGTGGAATCGGCCCTGCTTTTCGCCGTCATCCGACGGAGGCTCGGCCTGCACGCGTTCATCTGGGGGAAAAGGCGACCCGCCTGACGCCGGGCCACCCGCACCGGTCAATCGCATCCCGGCATTGTCCCCCGCGCCATAAAGCTTTAGCCTGAGATCGCCTCGGCCGAACCTTGCTCGGCGGGGCGCGTTTTCAAGCGCAGTGGTTGTTCAAGCGTAACGGTTCAGGTGCGTGCTGTGATCGAAGTCGACGTGGTGCTGGTCAACATGGACGAGGGCACCGCCTATTGCTCGGATGGCATCACGCGCACGATTTTCGAAATGTATGATTGCGACGCGCAGCCAACCGAGGATCCGGAGGATGCGATCGCAGCGGTCGTCAAAGTGTCCGAGGACCAGTTCATCGTCCTTGACCTTTCGGACGATTCGGAGGTTTCCGTCCACTGAGAACTCTCACAAAAAAAACGTGACGGTCACCCCCCGATAACCGCCACGCCAGCAACATTTAACTTTTGAAGAAGCGATCGATCAAATCGCCTCCTTGAGCTCCTTGGCGGCGCGGAAGGCCACCTTCTTGCTCGCCTTGATCTCGATCGGCTCACCGGTGGCGGGATTGCGGCCCATGCGGGCGGCACGCTTTCGAACCTGAAGGATACCAAGTCCCGAGATACGGATTCGGTCGCCTTTCTTCAGATGCTTGGTCATCAGCGTCACAAGGTCGCCGAGAATGGCTTCGGATTGCTTCTTTGCGATCTCATGATCAGTCGCAAGGGAGGCAGCGAGCTGCTTCAGGCTGATGGTTGTCTGCTTCGGCGTTGAGGCCATGATTGTATGAACTCCCTCGGAATCGAATAGCCCTGAATACACACAAATTTGGGGTTCGCAACGCGTGCCTGGGGGAAAAAGCCCGGAAAACCGTGCGTTCAAGCCCCTCGCAAAAGCCGGGGCGATGTGCCCGATGGCTGAAAACCCTTGAATTTCCGCATCATCCGGGCGGTTTTCCCGGCCCGGCAACAATCAACGCCCAAAACACGCGATACTTGGAACCCGGCGCGTAAGCCGTTGCGATTCCCATTCGCGTCGCGCTGTTTTGCAGCATTGTGGCCCTGTGGCGGGGCGAATCGCGCCACCCGGAAAATGCCTCGGCCAGCGTGCGATAGCCCGCCGACACGTTCTCGGAGGCTCCGGCCGGATCGAACCCGGCCTTGGCAATGCGCTGCGTAAACGACCCCAGGACGCGCGGGTCGACCCGGTCGCGTTTGGCCATCGCCTCCGCCTGAGCCTGCGCCAAAGCCATCAGACCTGGATCGACCGCCAGCGCCGGCAGTTTGTTGTTGGCGCGATATCCGGAGATCATGGACGCGGCCATCTGCGCGTCCACGCGTGCATCGGCCCGGTCAAGACTTGCGTAGAACGACGGCCGTTCCGGCTTCTGTTCGGCGGCACAGGCGGCAAGCAGAGCCGCCGCCGCCACGACGGTCATTGAGATCGCAATCCTCACGAGAGCTTCATCCGCATCAGTTTCTCCGCATTGCCAACCATGATCTTGTGGCGCGCGCTCGTGTCGAGATTGAGGTCATCCATGACCTTGATCGTGGTCGCGATCGGTCCGAGCGGCGCGTCGGTGGCGAACACGACGTGGTCGGCGCCGAAGAAGTCGATACCGCACGGCAGACCGTATTTGCCGCCGAACATCGCGGTGTCGGCATAGAAGTCCTTGAAATAGTCCAGATGCGGCCGCTTGAGCGACGACAGCACCTTGGAATAATCCTCGTCGATGGTGCGCGAGCCGAGCACATCCAGACCGGGCCCAACCCGGCCGTCGAAATAAGGGATCATGCCACCGCCCAGATGATGGGTGACGATCTTCAGTTTGGGATGGCGGTCGAACAATCCGCAGAATACCAGCCGGCACATCGCCACCGTGGTCTCGTAGGGCCAGCCGAAACACCACCACATCTCATAGCGCGATTTCTCTTCTGCCGCGTAGTCGGTCATCGCCGACGTGCGCGCAGGATGCATCCAGATCGGCAGATCATGAGCCGCCATGGCGTCGAAGAATGGCTGGAAGCGAGCCTCGTCCAGCGGATGTCCGGCGATATTGGTGAATATCTGCACGCCCTTGGCGCCGAGCGTCTTGATGGCGCGCTCGGCCTCGGCAATCGAGAAGTCCACATCGTGCAGCGAGACCGCCGCGGCAAAGGCCGGAAAGCGATCCGGATGCTTGGCGCAGAGCTCGGCCATCGCATCGTTGCCGACACGCGCAAGCGTCTTGGCGAGTTCGCCCTCGGCAATATCCTCGATGGGCGGGTTCGGCAGCGAGATGATCTGACGATAGTCCCCGATCGTGTCCATCTCCCGGAACCGCTCATCGAGATCGAACAGCTTGCGGATGGAACGCAGGCGCTTACCCATGTTGCCGAGCTTGGGCGAGCCCCGCTCCAACTCCTGAAAGAACCGATCCGGAAAAATGTGGGTGTAGATATCGACGATCATTGAGCCCTCCCTGCGCACCTGTTTCCGTATCGGTGGCAGGCGGCAAGATGACGGCTCCCTTGCGCTTTCGCAACACGATCCGAGCCGTGCGGCCGCAGGGCTCGGCGGCCTTCCCGGCGGATCGCCGGATGCCTCACCTCTCGGGCAGGCCGATCGAATCCGAGGCGGCCAAGCCGCCCATGAGCCGCCGCATCGACGAGCTTCGGCCAATACCAACGGGGCGGTCGCGAAGCGGCCGCCCCTTCAAGCATCATTCGAAAACAGGGATTATCCGCGCACGGACGCCCGCAACCGAGCCATGGCGGCATTGCGGTCGATATTCGCGGCCAGCCGGCGCGCGGGCTTGCGCTCCACCACCACGGCACGCGGCGCGGACGGCGACCCGGCGAAGGTGACGGATTTCACGATATCCTTGCGCGGCGGAGAAAACTTGAGCAACTCCACCCGAACCTCGTCCGGAGGCATTCCGATCAGCGACGCGGCGATTTCGACCTGCTGTTCCAGTTCGTCGGTCAGACCCTGGGCCGCGGCGATAGCCTCCTTGACGGTCGGCAGCTCTCGGCGGACCCGGCGGGGGCCATACTTGGTGTTCCAGAAGCCGTTCGTATTCTTGCTCATGCTCGACTCATTCCATCCACGCGGACCGATCATGGACCGTTTTGTGCGTTGCAGCAAGACATTTGTGCGTTGCAGTAACAGTCCAGCGCCCGCGTGAGACGTAAAAATGTCCAAACCAGACGTAAGGTCGCAACCGGACACCGCCCAACCCGGTTCCGAGTGCAATAAAAAACGCCGGCCCACCGGCCGGCGTCCGGTTTCAGGGGGTGAATGTCTACCGCTCGCTAAACATCACGCCGCCCTTGGACTTGTCGGTCTTGGGCGTTTCGACCAGCGTCACGATCACGACGTCCGGCGACACCCCGTAGTTCTTCACCACCGCGTCGGTCACGTCCTTGCACAGCGCGCGCTTTTGATCCTGGCTCCGTCCCGTGGTGGCGTAGATCACGACTTCTGGCATACGATCCTCCCGTGCTTGCCTGTCGCGGCGGACTATAGCGCGATCGGCCTGCGGCGGAACGGGTTTTCCCAGGCCGGCCAACAATTCGATGGATGAGATCGGCGACAAGAAGCGACCTCACAAATCGAGGCGCGCGGCGCCCTCCCCTTTCCTGCCTCAAAGCGCTAGACTCTCCACCATGCACCTGCAACGGCGAAACATCCTGAAAGGTCTGGCGCTGATGCCGCTGAGCGCCACGCTGTCGCTTGGCCCGTCCGCGTCCGCGCAGATGAGCCGCGCCAACGCCTATGCCTATGCGTTCACGGATCTCGACGGCCGCACGCTCCGGCTCGCCGAATACGCAGGCAAGCCGATCCTGATCGTGAACACCGCCTCGCTGTGCGGCTTCGCGCCCCAATACGCCGGCTTGCAGACATTGTGGACCCGCCACCGCGACAAGGGCCTGATGATCATTGCCGTGCCGTCCAATGATTTCGGAAACCAGGAGCCTGGTGATGGCGAGGCCATCCGGCAAGCGGCCCAGGAGCGCTATGGCGTGAGCTTTCCGATCGCCAGCAAGGTCAAGGTGCGCGGTCCCGAGGCGCATCCGTTCTATCGCTGGGCCGCGCTGGAACGTCCTGGCGAAGCGCCCCGCTGGAATTTTCACAAGTATCTCGTCGGACGCGATGGCCGTCTCGCCGCAAGCTTTCCGCAATCGGTCACGCCCGAGGATCCACGCATCATCGCGGCGATCGAACGCGAATTGCGCGGCTGATCGCGGTCGATCCGATGGCAGGACCAGATCGCATCGAGGGCTGCGCCATCGTCTCGTCCGACGGCATGCTGGCCGATGCGCGGGGCATTCAGCCCGATGCGCTCAAGCCTGAAGCCGATCAGCGGCAGTTCCATGCCACGCTCGAACGGGCCGACGCCGTGGCGCACGGCCGCAATTCGAGCGAGGGCGGCCCGGCGGAGGCCGGTCGCAAGCGGCTGATCCTGACGCGGCGCATCGCGGCCGTTGCGCCTCACCCCGACAATCCGCTCGCCGTTCTCTGGAATCCGAACGGCGCGACGCTCGAGACGGCATGGACAGCGCTTGGCTTGAGCGGCGGGATGTTGATCGTCGTTGGAGGCACTGAGCCGTTCGGCCTGTTCTTGCCCCGCTTTGACTCGTTCGATCTGACACGGGCACCGAAGGTCTCATTGCCGGGCGGCCGGCCTGTCTTTCCGTCAGTCCCGGATCAAACGCCCGAACGGATATTGCAAGCCGCAGGGCTTTCGCCCAGCCCCGAACAGATCCTCGATCCCGCAGACGGCATCACGCTCGTCCGCTGGCACCGGCGTTGAACTCGAAGACGCGCCGTCCGGATATCACCGCTGGGCGCCCCGGCCATGCGATCGGCGCGCTGGTCATCCACAGCCCTAAAACAGCTATTGACTCCGAGGCGTCGGATTTGCAGTGACGAAATGGGGCGAATCAGATGTTATCCACAGCGAGCCATCGACATTCAGTCACGCGGTTCGGCGGCGTTGGAGCCGCACCGCTCACGTCGTTCCTCCCGCGTGGCGTATCAAACTTCATGGGCGGCCTCGGGCCGCCCTTTTTTGTCAGTGCTGGTTTCCGGCCACTATTACCGCTGGGCCTTGGTCACGATGTCCGAAATGAAACGCGGCAGAGCGAACGCAGCCGCATGCAGCTCCGGCGTCCAGTAGCGGGTGTCGAACGAACCAGCCCGCTTGTAGCGGGCCGCGACGGCGGTCGCGGATTGGCGCCGCAGGCTGCGGTTGTCGGTGGCGAAGCCCATCGCCATGAAGCCGCCGATGTAAGTGGGGATCGCCGCCACATAGCAGGTGGCATCGACGAACAGCTTGCCGAGCTTGCGCATGCTGCCCGCCAGTTCCGTGGCCTGCAAAGCCGGCACGCCATTCTGGGTCACGATGACGCCGCCCGGCCGCAGGCTTCGCCGGCAAGCGGCATAAAAGCGCTGCGTGAACAAAATCGCACCCGGCCCCACGGGATCGGTGGAATCGACGATGATGACATCGAACTGCCGATCGCCCTTGGCGACGAAGGCCATGCCGTCGTCGATGATGAGTTCGAAGCGATGGTCCTTGAAAACCGGGCGCGTGAACTCCGGAAAATGCGCCTTCGCGAATTCGACCACCGACGCATCGATCTCGACCTGCGTCAGCCGCTTGACGCCGGGATGCTTGAGGACCTCTTCCGCGATGCCGCAGTCGCCGCCACCGATGATGAGCACGTCGCGGACCCGTCCGTGCGCAAACAGCGGCACGTGGGACATCATCTCGTGATAGACGAATTCGTCCTTGGCGGTGACCTGCGTGGCGCCATCCAGCATCAGCATCTTGCCGAACAGCGGATTTTCGAACAGCAACAAATCCTGATGCTGTGTCCGCTCCTCGTGCAGAACGCGCTTCACAGCATAGCTCGTTCGGAAACCGCTCTCTTGATGGAGCGTCTCCGAAATCCAGCGCTGCTGCTTTTGCTTCCGTTTGGCCATCGCCATCCCGCCATCGAGCCCGATCATTCGTGAGCGGCGGACAGTGCCGATGGCCCGTCCGCCGAACGAATGATCAGAGCCCCTGCCCTCGCAGAAGCTCGCTGACGGCGACGCGCTTGGCCGCGAACGCCTCACGCAGGATCGGCACGCAGGCGTCCGGATCGGCATCGCCGCACATAAACACGTCGAGCGCGGCATAGCCGGCTTCGGGCCACGTATGAATCGAGATGTGGCTTTCCGCCAGCACCGCTACGCCCGACACGCCATCCGGTTCGAAACGATGCAGATGGATATGCAGGAGCGTGGCCCCCGACACCTCGATGCAACGGCGCAGCGTGGCCTCGACGTAATCGATCTCGTTGAGATTCGAAGCGCCGTAGAGATCTATGATCAGGTGCGCGCCGGCACAGCGCACGCCGTTGCGTGTGGAGAAATGATCCACGCGCTCCTCGACCACCGTCGGGGTTTCATCAGTTCGGGCAGCGCCTGGAATGTCCAAGCCCTTCCCCGATCGCAAGAGGGTGTTCTGGCGCATGCCATCCTCCCCAATCGAGAGACCTGTATCCGCGCGCCGAAAACGACCAATGCGGACAGCGAAATGCCGCCGGACCGGTTCCGCAGCGACGGACTGATCCAAACGGCTGGCCCCCATATAGATCACGGGGGCGCGCGTGCAAGGGTTTTCTATGAATTTGCCCGTCTATGGCATGATTTTGGATTTTTCCGCTGAACACTGGATATTTTCCGCCTCTGGAAACGCAACGAAGCCCGACACCAGCACCCGTCCGCCCTCAGAGTCGTGATCGGGGCCGGCTTGACCGCAATCGAAAACTCGCGCCACCCTGGAATCACTCGAATGATGACAGCGGAGCATGAGATGAGCTTTTTCCCAGGCCGGGATCCCGACCCCGGAAACGCCTTTCAATGCAGCGCCATCAAGCAGGTGATCGTGCCGCGCACGGCCGATCTGGGTGACGGCTTCACGGTTCGCCGCGCCTTGCCTTCGCGCGAGGCGCGCATGGTCGGGCCGTTCGTATTCTTCGACCATTTCGGACCGGTCGAGTTCCACGCCAGCCAGGGCCTCGATGTCCGGCCCCACCCTCACATCGGGCTGGCCACCGTGACCTACGTGTTCAACGGCGAAATCGTGCACAAGGACAGCCTGGGCTCGGATCTCGCGATCCGGCCGGGAGAGATCAACTGGATGACCGCCGGGCGCGGCATCGTCCACTCGGAACGCACGGGCGTCGAGCGGCGCGCGAGCGGTGGGAATCTTCACGGTCTCCAGTGCTGGGTGGCGCTGCCGGCCGCGTTGGAGGAAATGGCGCCCGCCTTTACCCATTACGGCACCGATGAATTTCCGCTGATCAGCGACCAGGGCAAGACCGTGCGGCTGATGGTCGGCGAGACCTACGGCGCGCGCTCGCCGGTCGTGACCACCATGGGCACGCTGTTCGCGGACGTCACGCTTAAAGCCGGCGCGTCACTGCCGCTCGACCCGGATTACAAGGAGCGCGCGATCTATGTGGTCGAGGGCAATATCGATATCGCCGGCGATGAATTCCACGAGGGCCAGCTACTGGTGTTCAAGGCCGGCGACCGGATCACCGTGACGGCCAAGACCGACACCCGCTTCGCCATCTTCGGCGGCGAACCGATGGACGGGCCGCGTCACATCTGGTGGAACTTCGTCTCCTCGCGCAAGGAGCGGATCGAGCAGGCCAAAGCCGAATGGACCTCTGGCAAGTTCGATATCGTGCCCGGCGACACCGAAGAGTTCATTCCCCTGCCGAAGCAGTGATCGCCGCCCCGCCTTGACGAGCCCGAACCTTAGCGCGGCTCGGGCAGCAGCAGGAACAGGTCGGTGTCACCTGTCGCCTCGCCGCACCCGGTGATCAAGGCATGCGCCTGGCCACGGTGGTGTGTCTGGTGATTGAAGACATGCGCGATCAGGAGGCCGCGCGGCATCCGCAACTCCCGCTGCGCCGATCCGCTATACCAGGTCTGATCCTGCGCCAGCCATTCATCTGTGACATGACCGGCCCAGGATGAAATCATCTCATCGGCCGCCATGCGCTCCCGATAAAGCGTGTCGAAATCCTCGATCAATGACGCGCTCTGCTTCTGCGCGACCGTCGGCGGCTCCCAACCGTCGAAACGCGACATCCACATCCGATCACCCCAGAGCAGGTGGCAAAGCGTGCCGTGGATCGAACCCCAGAACGCGCCCCGATCGCGCTTGCGCTCCTCGTCCGGAATGCGTTCCGCCGCGGCGTAAAGACGCCGGTTCATCTCGGCATTATAGGCGGCCATGGTCCGGACGAAGGCCGGATTGACGAGAACCTCAAGCCGTTGCGCCATAGCGATCCTCGCGCCGGTTATGCAGCCTTTATTTTTGAGGCAAGTTCAGGCGGATGTGCAACTCGCGAAGTTGCTTCGGCGTGACCTCGGAGGGCGCGCCCATCATCAGGTCCTCGGCGCGCTGGTTCATCGGGAACAGCACGACCTCACGCAGGTTCTCCTCCCCGCACAGAAGCATCACGATGCGGTCGATGCCGGGCGCAAGGCCACCGTGCGGCGGCGCGCCGAGCGACAGCGCCCGCAGCATCCCGCCGAATTTCGCTTCCAGCACCTCCTCGCCATAGCCGGCGATGGCGAACGCCTTGCGCATCACGTCAGGCCGGTGGTTCCGGATCGCGCCGGACGACAATTCGGTGCCGTTACAGACGATATCGTACTGGATCGCGTTGATGCCGAGGATCGTCTCGTGATCGTTCGGATCGAGCGCCAGGAACGTCTCGACATCCATGTTCGGCATGGAGAACGGATTGTGGGAGAAGTCGATCTTCTTCTCCTCCTCGTTCCATTCGTACATCGGAAAATCGACGATCCAGCAGAAATCGAACCGGTCCTTGTCGATCAGGTTCAGCTCCTCGCCGACCCGCGTGCGGGCAGCGCCTGCGAACTTCACGAACTTTCCGGGCGCTCCAGCAACGAAGAAGCAGGCATCGCCAACACCGAGGCCGAGCTGGGACGCGATCTGCGCGGTCCGCTCCGGACCAATGTTGCGCGCGAGCGGGCCCGCGCCGCCCTCCTCGCCCTCGCGCCAGAAGATATAGCCGAGGCCCGGCTGGCCCTCGCCCTGCGCCCATGAATTCATCCGGTCGCAGAAGGCGCGGTTGCCGCCGGTCTTTGCCGGGATCGCCCAGACCTCGTTCTTGGCATCCTGCTCCAGAAGGCCAGCGAAGATCTTGAAGCCCGAGCCGCGGAACGCATCGCTGACGTTCTGCATCTCGATCGGGTTGCGCAGGTCCGGCTTGTCCGAGCCGTATTTGCGCATGGCCTCCGCATAGGGAATGAGCGGGAAGTTCTGCGTGACCGGCTTGCCCTCGCCGAACTCCTCGAACACGCCGCGCAGGACCGGCTCGACCGCGCCGAACACGTCGTCCTGGGTGACGAAACTCATCTCGATGTCGAGCTGGTAGAATTCGCCCGGCGAGCGGTCGGCACGCGCGTCCTCGTCGCGGAAACAGGGCGCGATCTGGAAATAGCGGTCGAAGCCTGACACCATGACGAGCTGCTTGAACTGCTGCGGCGCCTGCGGCAGCGCATAAAATTTGCCCGGATGGATGCGCGAGGGCACGAGATAGTCGCGCGCGCCCTCCGGCGACGAGGCCGTCAGGATCGGCGTCTGGAATTCGAAGAAGCCACCGTCGCGCATGCGCCGGCGGATCGAATCGATGATCGCGCCGCGCTTCATGATGTTGTCGTGGAGCTTTTCGCGGCGCAGGTCGAGGAAGCGATACTTGAGTCGCGTTTCTTCGGGATATTCCTGATCGCCGAACACCGGCATGGGGAGTTCGCCCGCCGGGCCAAGAACCTCGATGTCCTTGATGTAGACCTCGACCATGCCGGTCGGCATCTCCGGATTGTCGGTGCCCTCGGGGCGCCGGCGCACCACGCCGTCGATGCGCACCACCCATTCGGCCCGCAGCGTCTCGGCGAGCTTGAACGCCCGGCTGTCGGGGTCGGGGGACACCTTGGTCAAGCCGGAATGGTCGCGCAGGTCGATGAACAGCACGCCGCCGTGATCGCGGATGCGGTGGCACCAGCCGGACAGCCGCACCTCCTGCCCGATGTCGCCGTCGCGGAGCGCGCCGCAGGTGTGAGTGCGGTAGCGGTGCATGTCTGTCCCGAAAAATCCAAGCCAAATGAAGGGTTGAGGCGCCGGAGAAGCACATGCAGCCCGTCGTTTGTCAAGGCAAGGGCTTGTCCGCGATCAACCATTGCGGCAGCGGACATTTCCTCCCAGAGTGCGGCGGGAACTTGAGGCCAGGAGGTTCGAAATGCCACGCCCGACGATCGCCGCCGCCGACCCCTCGCGCGCGACGGTGCGAAGGGTGGCAGCCCTGCTGGCCGCCTGCCTCTTGCCCTGGAGCATGCTGCCCTGGAGCGCCGCGCTCGCGGACACCGCCTCTCCGACGCTGGAGCGCATCCGGAAGGCGGGCGTGGTCAAGCTCGGCTATCGGGCCGATGCCCGTCCCTACTCCTACCGCGACGAAAAGGGCCGCGCGGCCGGTTATATCGTCAATCTCTGTCGCGAGGTGGCGTCGGACATCGCCGCCGCGATGCGCTCCAAAGTCCGGACGGACTATGTGCTCGTGCCGGCATCAGCTCGTTTCGAGGCCGTGCGCGACGGTCATATCGACATCCTCTGCGATCCCAGCTCGGTCAGTTTGGAGCGTCGCGAACTGGTGGATTTCTCGATCCCGACCTTTCTGGACGGCGCCTCGGCCCTCTCCCGCTCCAATCGGCCCATCGCTCGATTTGAGGATCTCAAGGGCCTGCGTGTGGGGGTGCTGGCCGGCACCACCACGGCGGAATCCCTGCGCGGAGCGCTGTCGGACCTCCGCATCAAGTCCGACATCGTCACGGTCGATGACCATTACGACGGCGTCGATCTCCTGACGGCCGACCGCATCGATGTCTATTTCGCCGATCGGGCGATCATTGCATCCATGATGCATCACCGGCGAATGCCCGGCTTTCAGCTCAGCAAGCAATACTTCTCCTACGAGACCTACGCGCTTGCCTTGCCCCGAGACGACAGCGCGTTCCGGCTGCTCGTGGATCGCACCCTGGCCCGGCTCTACCGGACCGGCCGGATCGAAACGATCATGGCCAAGAGCTTCGGCGCCAATCTCCAGGACGACATGCTGAAGGCGATGGTGCTGATCAACTCTCTCCCTGAACGGTAATGCGCCACCGCCGCTTCTCTCGACTCACTTTGCCGAATTCCGTGCGGCAGGCGGAAATATGCGCCTCTTCGCATCCCTGGGTTGCGTTGGACCTCTCCTAAATCGGTCAAATTCACCACGAATCCGAGGCATTGGGGGTTGATGCGTCCGATCCCCTTGTTTCGGCATGGACTTTTGCCCCAAAAGAACAACTCGACTTTTCACATCGTGTTCTAAGAAGCCGTATGGAACCGCTGACCTCGACACGCGCGCTGGCCGCCGCCTGCGAACGGCTGGCCCGTCATCCGTTCGTAACGGTCGACACCGAGTTCCTGCGCGAGACCACCTATTATCCTCTCCTCTGCGTCGCCCAGATGGCGAGCCCCGACGAAGCGGTGGTGGTGGACACCCTGTCGCCGGACATCGACCTGACGCCGTTCTTCGAACTGATGGCCAATCCGGACGTGCTGAAGGTGTTTCACGCGGCGCGCCAGGACATCGAAATCTGCTGGCACCGGGCCGAGGTCATTCCCACGCCGCTGTTCGACACGCAAGTGGCGGCCATGGTTCTGGGGCACGGCGATTCGATCTCGTACGATCAACTCGTCCAGCGCATCACCGGCGACGCGATCGACAAGTCCAACCGCTTCACCGACTGGAGCCGCCGCCCGCTGTCCAAGGCCCAAGTGCATTACGCGGTCTCCGACGTCACTCATCTGCGCGATGTCTACACCGCGCTCCTGGCCGACCTCGGACGCCGAGGCCGCACGGACTGGATGAAAGACGAAATGAAGGTGCTCTGCTCGCCGGACACCTACCGGGCCGAGCCCGAGAACGCGTGGATGCGGCTCAAGACGCGGGTGCGCAAGCCGAAAGAGCTGGCCGTCTTGATGGAGGTCGCCGCCTGGCGCGAGCGCGAGGCGCAGACCCGGGACGTGCCACGCTCACGGGTGCTCAAGGACGAGACCGTCGGCGACATCGCAATCCAGGCCCCGACGACGCCCGAGAAATTGGCCGGATTGCGCTCCCTGCCGAAAGGGTTCGAGCGCTCCAAGTGGGGCGAAGGCATCCTGGAGGCAGTCAAGCAAGGGCTGGCCCGCGATCCCAAGAGCATTCCGCGGCTGGAGCGACCGCGAGGCGCTCCCAATGGATCAGCGACCGTCGAGCTGCTCAAGGTCTTGCTTCGCATGACGGCCGAAAAGCACGGCGTCGCCGCCAAGGTGATCGCGACGGTCGATGACCTCGACCGCATTGCCGCCGACGATCAGGCCGAGGTCGCGGCCCTCAAGGGCTGGCGGCGCGAATTGTTCGGCGAGAAGGCGCTGGCGCTCAAGCATGGCCGGCTGTCGCTCGCCATCGAGCGCAGCCGGGTGGTCACCGTCGATCGGGACTGACGGTCGGCACCGAAGCGGGTTCAGGCCAGCAAAACATCTCAAAGTATCTTAGGAGACAATGACCGGCTCGCGGCCGATCAGCCGCCCCAGATGCTTGAGCCGGGAGAAGAGCCTTTCGCCCTCCAGCTCAGCCGTCCTGCCCTCCAGGCGCAGCACCAGCCGGTGGCGCTCCACCTTGAGCGGTGTCCGGGGCAGGACACCGGGCTGGGAGGCGGTGACGAGATAGGCCACCCGCAACACGGCGCCCAGGACCCGCGCGCGGTCAAGCATTCGTGTCGAGGCCAGTTCGCGGATGCGCGGCGAAAGCTCCTCGTCATGCAGCAGACCGACATGCCGGAAGAAGACCGACAGCGCCAGATAGGCGCGGCCCGGATGGTCGATGGCCAGGAAGTTGCCGTGAGCGATCACGTTGAGTGATTGCTCACCGCGATAGTCGGGATGCGCGCGCCATCCGATGTCGGCCAGAAGGCAGCCCGCGCGCCTCAAGCGTCGCTCCTCGGCGGTCTCGTCGATCCCCGACGAGGCCATGAAGCGGTCGGTCCAAGTTATCAGCTCTTCGCCATGCCGCGGCGACCGCGAGCGCAAACGATTGAGATCCTGCGCGGCGGCGGTCAGCGCGTCGATCGACCTCTTCGCCTTCGGCAGCTTCGTGTACAGGAGCCCCTCGCGCACGCCGAGCGCGGAGAAGATGATCTCGTCCGGCTTGGCGCGGCGGATGACGTGTTCCATCACCAGCGCCGCATAGGGCAGCAGCGAGCGCCGCGCCTGGGCCACGACCTCGATCTGCATCAACGATTCGGGATCGACCCGGCGCACCAGGCGGCAGAACTCCAGCGCCTCCTTGGCGCGGATCGAATAGCCATGCATGACATGCAGCGGATAGCCGGTCTGCGCCATATGCAATCGTGCCAAGGCGCGCCAGGTACCGCCGACGGCATAGAAGGCGCGGCCCCTCCCCTCTTTCAAGGACAACGGGGACAGCGCCTGCTTGACGAGCTTGTCGGCCTTCTTGAGCGACTTTCCCGAGCGGTCCTGAAGCGCGAGCCCCCCGAGCGGCATGGTCTTGCCACCCTTGATGCGGGTTCCCTGAACCTCGACCAGCTCCAGCGAACCGCCGCCAAGATCGCCCACGATGCCGCTCGGCCGATGAAACCCGCAGACGACGCCGGAAGCCGTCAGCTCCGCCTCGCGCCGCCCCGAGATGACGTCGATCTTGGTGCGGCAGATGCGCCGGGCCTCGGTGATGAACGCCGGGCCGTTGCTGGCATCGCGGCAGGCCGCCGTGGCCAGCACCCACAGCCGCTCGACCCGCATGGTGTCGCACAGGGCGCGGAACCGGCGCAGGGCCGCCAGCGCCGTCGCCACGGCATCGTCGGGCATCTTGCCGCGGGTCTGCACCTCACGGCCGAGCCCGGCCAGAACCTTCTCGTTGAACAGCGGCGTCGGACTGCGTGTGACGCCTTCGTAGACCACCAAGCGGACGGAGTTCGAGCCGATGTCGATAACCGCCACCGGCGGCCCATGATCGAGCCGCCCCTGTGCGGCCGTCTCAGCCTTCCGCCGGCTCCTTGCCGAGCTCGCGGTGGATAAGGCTTCGCGGCGACGAGTCCTTGAGAGATTTCCCACGCCCGGACAAACTTGGGTTGGTCATGAAATACTTGTGGGCGTTGAACGGCTCCTCGCCCACCGTCGCCTTGATACGCACCGAAGTGCCATCGGGCAAGAGATTCCAGCTCTGCTCGTTGTCCTTCAGGTTGGCGACCATGATCTGATCGAGGACCTGCTCGTGAACCGTGGGGTTGAGGATCGGGCACAGCGCCTCGACCCGACGATCGAGATTGCGGGGCATCAAGTCCGCCGAGGAGATATACACCGCCGACTGGGGATGCGGCAGGCCGTGGCCCGCTCCGAAACAATAGATGCGGCTGTGCTCCAGGAACCGGCCCACGATCGACTTCACCCGGATGTTCTCCGACAGGCCGGGAACCCCCGGGCGCAGACAGCAGATTCCGCGCACCACGAGGTCGATCTGAACGCCGGCGCGCGAGGCGCGATACAGCCGGTCGATGATGTCCGGATCGACGATGGAATTGCCCTTCAACCAGATCGCCGCCGGCTTGCCCGCCTTGGCGAATTCGATCTCGCGATCGATGTGATCGACGATGCGCTGTCGCAGATTGAGGGGCGAGATCGCGATCTGCTCCAGCTCCGCGGGCTCGGCATAGCCTGTGATGAAGTTGAAGATGCGGCTGACGTCGCGCGCGATCACCGGATCGGCGGTGAAGAACGACAGGTCGGTGTAGATGCGCGCGGTGACCGGATGATAATTGCCGGTACCGACATGAACATAAGAGCTGAGCGTCCCGCCCTCGCGCTTCACGACCATCGAGAGTTTGGCGTGGGTCTTCAGCTCGATGAAGCCGTAGACCACCTGCACGCCGGCGCGCTCCAGGTCGCGCGCCCAACGGATGTTGGCCTCTTCATCGAAGCGCGCCTTCAACTCGACGAGCGCCGTGACCGACTTGCCGGCCTCGGCCGCCTCGACGAGTTGCCGGATGATGGGCGATTCCGCGGACGTGCGATACAGCGTCTGCTTGATCGCCACGACGTCGGGATCGCGCGCCGCTTGTTGCAGGAATTGCACCACGGCGTCGAACGATTCGTAAGGGTGGTGGACGATCAGGTCCTTCTGCCGGATCGCCGCGAAGCAATCGCCGCCCAATTCGCGAATCCGTTCGGGAAACCGCGGATCGTAGGGAACGAACTTCAAATCCGGCCGGTCGAGAGCGACAAGCTGGGACAATTCATTGAGCGCGAGGACGCCGTCCACGAGAAACATCTCGTCGTCGGATACGCCGAGCGCATTCTGCACGAAGCGGCGCAGGCCGGCGGGCGCCGCCGCCACCATTTCGAGGCGGATCACCGAACCGCGCCGACGCCGCTTGAGCACCGATTCGAACGAGCGGACCAGATCCTCCGCTTCTTCCTCGATCTCGATCTCGGAATCGCGAATGACGCGGAACGCGCCCTGCCCCTGCACGGTGTATCCCGGGAACAGCTTGCCAATGAACAGGCCGATCGCCTGTTCCAGCGTGATGGCGCGGGTGATGGTCGGATCGGCTCCGGGCGGCAGCGTCACGAAGCGATCGATCTTGCTGGGAACGCGGATCAGCGCGTTCATGGCCTTGCCGTCGCCACGCAGCAGATTGAGCGCGATGGTGAAACCGAGATTGGGAATGAACGGAAACGGATGCGCGGGATCGATGGACAGCGGCGTCAGCACCGGAAAAACGTGCCGCAGGAAATGGTCCTCGAGCCACATGCGATCCATACTGCTGACGTCTGAACCATCGACCAGGACAATGCCCTGACCGGTCAGTTCGGCGCGCAGCTTGCGCCATTGCTCCTGCTGGTCGCTCGCCAGCGCGGATACCTCTTCCGAGATGCGGACGAGCTGCTCAACCGGACTCAATCCATCGGGGCTACGGGTCATGACCCCGGCGCGGACCTGACCGCGCAGGCCTGCGACCCGCACCATGAAGAACTCATCGAGATTGTTGGCTGAGATCGACAGGAACCGCAGCCGCTCCAGGAGCGGATGACCAGGATTGGCGGATTCCTCCAGAACGCGACGGTTGAATTGCAGCCAGGACAATTCACGGTTGATGAACCGCTCCGGGCGCGAGGCAAGGGCGCTCTCCTCGGCGTTCGGCGCCAAGGTCGATTCCCCTTCCATAACAGTATCTTGCACGATGTTCATGGGTTCCAGCCGTTTCGCGGCGATCCTGGTCACCATTCATGACGACGTGATGACTATGACGCGCCCGCCTTGAAGTTCCGTCAAGGCTCGCGGAAGCAGGTCGCAGCCAGCGCGCGCGTGACCGGACGCTTCAGGCGAAGGGCCTCCCGGTCGAGCTGGTCCACGGCCGCTTTGGCGGCCGCGAACGAGCGTTCGATCCGGGTGGTGAGATAGCCCACCAGGCTCTCCTCGACGGCAAGCTGACGGTCGGCGAAGAGCTTGACGATCACCGCCCGCAGCAACGTGTCGTCGGGCGCTTCGATCTGCACCACCGGCACGGCCCGCAGCCGCGATGCCAGGTCCGGCACACGGACGGTCCAGCCGACCGGCGCGGTCCGCGTCGTCACCAGGACAAAGGCACGCTCCTCGCGCACCAAATTGATGAGATGGAACAGGGCGCGCTCATCGAAACCGCCCGGCATCAGATCCTCGATCACCAATGCGCCCGTGGCGAGAGCCGCCGGGACCTCGGCGCTCGACAGCGCACGGGCAGCGATGAAGCGCGCGCCGGATATCCGCGCCCAGATCGCCGCCAGATGGCTCTTGCCGGCGCCCTCGGGCCCGGACAGGACCATGATCGGCCCCGGCCAGTCCGGCCAGCGCTCGATCAGCGACAAGGCTGAACGGTTGGAAGGCCCCGACAGAAAGTCGTCACGCTCGAAGCTCTCGATGTGATCGAGCGCGAAGGCCAGTTGCCGCGGCGGCGTTGTCGGAGCGGAGACCGATTCCGGCATGCGTCAGGGCGCCTTTTCACCGGTATAGAGCGGACTTTCCCGATAGCGCTGGGCAAAATAGCGCACCAGAACGCCGATCGCGGCGGCGATGGGCGCGGCCAGCAACAGGCCGACGAAGCCGAACAAATAACCGAAGGCGAACAGCGCGAAAATCAGCCAGACGGGATGGAGCCGCGTGGAGTCGCCCACGAGCTTGGGCACCAGGATGTTGCCCTCCAGGAACTGGCCGAGGGCGAACACGCCGAACACCACCGCGATCGGCGTCCATTCCGGCCAGAACTGGGCGATCGCGACGCCCCCGGCGAGCAGGAAGCCGGTGATCGAACCGACATAGGGAATGAAGCCGATCAAGCCGGCCACGGCACCGATGACCAGTCCGAAGTTCAAGCCGGCCAGCGTCAATCCGATGCCGTAGAAGGTCGCCAGCAAGAGGCACACCAGGATCTGGCCGCGTACGAAGCCGGCGATCGCCCGGTCGATCTCGCGGCCGAGGTAGCGCACGGTTTCTTGCTGCGACAACGGCACGAGACCATCGATCGAAGCGATGAGGCGAGGCCAGTCGGCGACGAAATAGAACGCCACCACCGGCATGACGACCAGAAGGGCAAACAGCGATAATACGGCCTGTCCGCCGGTCCACAGGGAGCCCAGCGCGCCCGCCGCCCAGCCGGAGCCGGCCTTGAGGATTTCACCGATCGACTGTTCGGCGCCCGACAATCCCTCGCCGATCATCCGGCCAAGCCAGGGCCTCGACGGATCGGTCACGAACACCTGAAGCTGCCGGAAATAATCCGGAAGGTTCTCGATCAGGTCCATGAGCTGGATGGTCAGCACCGGCACAATCACCAGGATCGCCGCCAGGACCACGAGCACGAGAAGCCCCACCAGCAGCAGGGCCGCCGCCGTCCGATTGACGCCATGCCGCTCCAGACGGTTGGCGGCCGGATTGAGAAGATAGGCCAGCGCCAGCCCACCGACGAACGGCAGCAGGATGTTGCCAAGTATCCACAGGGCGACGATCAGGACCGCAGCCATGGCGACCCAGACCCAAACCTGCCGCTCTATGACCATTGCTGCGATCCCTACGCCCGAGAAGCACAACCGCCCCGGTCGGTCAGGGTTCCTCGGCGCCCATGTGGCGAACCCATTCGGCGACATAGAAGGCGATCGAAAGCAAGGTCAAGGCAGCCACCAGCCACATCACCAGTGTCAACAGGATGCCGACGTCGAGACCAAATCCCAGCCCTCCGAGGATGAGGCACGCGAACAGGATCTGGGCCGCCGTGTTCAGCTTCGACACCCAATGCGGCTTGATCTGAATGGGATGACCGACCAGCCAGGCCAGAAGGACGCCGCCGACGATCAGGATATCGCGGGAGACGACCAGGATGACGATCCACAGCGGGATGACCGAGGTGATCCCGAGGGTGACATAGATCGAGACGATCAACACCTTGTCGGCCAGCGGATCGAGATAGG
>Ga0182743_1001725_pt1 | contig 20672 bp, 17 predicted proteins | sample eDN3rd30CKraftOP_FD_128522 | JGI IMG/M metagenome (GOLD analysis project Ga0182743, IMG submission 128522) | Enriched Organic Plus compost microbial communities from Emeryville, California, USA - eDNA 3rd pass 30_C Kraft OP (version 2) (version 2) ... | reverse complement strand
GTCGACTTCGAGATGTTCGGCAAGGACCACCAGACCAATGCGCCGATCTACGACCGCATCTGCGAGATCCTGGGCGGGAAGGCTCCCGAGCACTATGTCTACGAGCTCTTCCTCGACGACCAGGGCCAGAAGATCTCCAAGTCCAAGGGCAACGGCCTGACGATCGACGAGTGGCTGACCTATGCCTCCCCGGAGAGCCTGGGGCTGTTCATGTTCCAGAAGCCGCGCACGGCAAAGCGACTCTATTTCGATGTCATCCCGCGCGCGGTGGACGACTATTTCGCGTTCGTGTCGTCCTACCAGAAGCAGGACGAGGCCGCGCGGCTGGAAAACCCGGCCTATCACGTGCATTTCGGCCATCCGCCTGCGGCCGAGATGCCGGTGACGTTCTCGCTGCTGATGAACCTGGTGTCGGCCGCCAATGCCGAGGACCCGTCGGTGCTCTGGGGGTTCATCTCGCGCTATGTCGAGGGCGCGACGCCCCAGACGCATCCGGCGCTCGACCAGCTGGCGACCTATGCGGTCCGCTACTTCAACGACTTCGTCAAGCCGACCAAGGTGTTCCGCGAGCCGACCGACAAGGAGCGCGACGCGCTCCAGGACCTGGCCAACGGGCTGGCGCCGATGGAAGGCTCGACCGATGCCGAGGCGTTGCAGAACCTCGTCTACGAAGTGGGCAAGAACCATCAGTTCGAGCCGCTGCGCGACTGGTTCACCGCGATCTACCAGGTGCTGCTCGGCGCAGACCAGGGGCCGCGCTTCGGCTCGTTCATCGCGCTCTACGGCGTGGCCGAGACGCGCCGGCTGATCGCCGACGCCCTGGCCGGCAAGCTGGTCAAGGCCGCCTGACGGGACGCATATCCCCGTTATTCACACAATTCACAGGCAGGCGCCGGGGAAAACCCGGCGCCTTCTTTGTGGCTGTTTGCGCTCGCGAAATCGTTACAGACGGTCAATAGAAGCTGACCGGGAACCACCTGAGGTAGTACTCGTCGAGCTTGCCGTCGCGGTTGAGGCGCACCAGGGCGTAATCGATGGCCCTGCGCACGGCGTCGTGCCCGGCGGGCTGGGCGATGGCCAGCCCCTCCCCGAACAGGTCCGGCCGGAAGTAGGGCTCGCCAGCGAAACTGCAGCAGCCATCGTTCTGGTTGAGCCAGAACGAGGCGCGCATCGCGTCACCGAAAAACGCATCGGCCTTGCCCTCGCGCACCGCCTCGAGCGCGAGCGTCTCGCTGTCGAACTCGGCCGGGGTGGCGGTGGGGAGGTAGCGCTTCACGAACTCCTCATGGGCCGATCCCTTGCGGACCGCGACGGTCTTGCCGGCAAGCGTCGCCGGCTCGAAGTTCGTCGCGGCGGCGCGCGGGGTCACGAACCGTCCGGGCAGCATGAGGTAGATCGAGGAGAAATCGAATTCCTTGCCCGTCTCGGGCGTCAGGGCCAAGCCGGCAATGAGCGCATCGCCCTGGTTGTCGGCCAGCGCCTTGGCGGCCTGATCCCACGGCCAGGACTGGATGGTGCAGGCAACGTTGAGCTCGGCGCAGATGCCGCGCGCCAGATCGATATTGAAGCCGACCAGCTGGCCGTTCTTGTCACGATAGTTGAAGGGCGGGAAATCGGCGGTGGTCAGGAAGCGGATCGCCGGCACGGCCGAAAGGTTGGGGACGATGTCGCGCGCCTGGGGATCGGCATGATTGGGCAGCGTCTGGCCTGAGGCCATCGACACGGTGAGGGCCAGCACGGCGGCGGTGAGGATCGACAGGATTCGCATGCGCCCTAGGACTTTATCGGTTGCCGTCGAGAGTGCACGGCTTATCGCCCAATTCGCGCCGAAAGGCGAGAGCGGGCGGGCCGCACCCTGTGACTTATGCCAAGTTCGCGCCTCCCCGGCCTGGGCTAGAGTGGGCCCTGGAGGTCGACGCATGGCAGAGCTGGCCGAACTACTGGCCCATGTCACCGGCAGGACGCACGAGCAGGGCGAGCGCATCGCCGCGGCAGCGCGGGAGCTCGGCGTCGACCCGCTCGAGTTCTGCGCGCAGCGCTTCGGGCTGGGGACACGGCTCACCTGGGAGCGCGCCGCGCACTGGGCGGGGCTGGCCTTTTCGCCGGAATGCCCGGCGTCGGTGCTGGTGGCGGAGACACCCAGCCGGCTCGATGCGCTGGCCGAAGTGCGCACCTGCCGCGCCCGGGTCTTCGACCGCGAGATCGTGATGGCGGCGCCGAGCGCGGGGCAGTTCGTGTCGCTGCGGGCGAGCCTGGGGCGCAAGCCGGAACTGGTGCACACGATGTGCGTCGTCCCGCCCCCGGCGCTGCGCGCGGCGCTGGCGGGGCACCATGCCGAAGCGCTGATGGACGAAGCGCGCCAGCGCCTCGCGCGCCGGTGGCCGGGATCGGCGGCGGACCTCGACGTGACGCTGACGGCACGACTGGCGTTCCTCGCCGCCACGCTTGCGATCCTGGTGATGGTGCTGGCGGCGCCCTTCGTGCTGCGCCCCCTGCTCTTTCCGCTGACGGCGCTGCTGCTGGTGGTGCCCGGCGTGCTGCGCCTGGCGGCAGGATTGCCCGGGGCGGTGGCGCCGCCACTGGAGACAGCGACACGCCTGGCGGATGGGGAGCTGCCGGTCTATTCGGTGCTGATCCCCCTGCGCAACGAGGCCTCGATGGTGCCTTCGCTGGTGCGCGCGATGCGGGCGCTCGACTATCCGGCCGAAAAGCTCGACGTCAAATTCGTGGTCGAGGCGCGCAGCCCGGCGACGATAGAGGCGGTGACGCGCGAACTCGGCGACCCGCGGTTCGAGCTGGTCGCCGTGCCCGACGAACGCCCCCGCACCAAGCCCAAGGCCATCAACTACGCCCTGCCCTTCGTGCGGGGCGAGCACGTGGTGGTGTTCGATGCCGAGGATATTCCCGAGCCGGGGCAATTGCGGCTGGCGGCGAGCCTTTTCGCCGCGCATCCGGAGATCGATTGCCTCCAGGCCGAACTGCTGGTGGACAACGCCGACGAGAACTGGCTGACGGCCATGTTCGCGGCCGAATATGCTGGCCAGTTCGGCCTGATGATGCCAGCGCTCTCGCACTGGCGGCTGCCAATGCCGCTGGGCGGGACCAGCAACCACTTCAGCACCAGGGCGCTGCGCGAGCTGGGGGGATGGGACGCTTTCAACGTCACCGAGGACGCGGACCTCGGGGTGCGCCTTTCACGCCTGCGCTACCGGGCGGCGACCTTCGCCTCGCACACGGGCGAAGAGGCGCCGATCACGCTCGGGGCCTGGATGGCGCAGCGCACGCGCTGGATGAAGGGCTGGATGCAGACCTTCATCGTCCACTCGCGCCATCCGCTGGCGTTCATCCGCGATGCCGGCTGGCGCAGTTTCCTCGCCTTCGAAATCTATGTGGGAAGCCTCATCGTCTCGGCGCTGCTGCATACGGCGTTCCTCGCCATCGTCTGCCTGCGCCTGGCGATGGGCGTGCCGGTGTTCGGCGAGCAGTTCGACATCTGGGGGGCGGTGAGCGTGGCGGCGCTGCTGACCGGCTATGGCGGGGCGCTCTTCCTGATGAGCGCAGGGGTGGCGCGCCTGGGCCGGTGGCATCACCTGCTGCTGGTGCCGACCCTGCCAATCTACTGGATCCTGCATTCGGCGGCGACGCTGCGCGCGGCCCATGAACTGGTTGTGCGCCCGTTCTTCTGGGCCAAAACCGAGCACGGACGCACCCGCGTAGAACGACAGAAAGCGCAACTTGCAATGGAGAGCGCCCCCAAGCACTAATTTGCTTAAAGTGCAAATGGGATTTTTCCCCATTCTCATAGGTAGTGTTCCGGAATACTTTTTTCTTCGCCGTCTTTGGAGCAGATGGCGTTTGTTAATTTAAGAATAAGTGGGGGTTCCTATGGACGAGAGCGTCATGGCCGCCGCGATGGCCATACAATCGAGCAACAGCCTTCAGGTCATCTCGGAGATTGCCGAAAAGTTCGCGCAACGCCACGAAGTGGATAAATTCGCGGTCGCCTACGTCAAGCAGGACGGGATGGAGGCAACCGAGTTCGTGCCGCTCTCCAATATCTCGACCGAGTTCCTGGCCCATTACGCCGAACGCGACTACTTCCTGCTCGATCCGCTGGCGCAATATTGCCTGCGCACCACGACGCCTTTCATCTGGGAAGAAACGCTGGCCCTGCGCGACCAGACACCGATCGTCAGGCGCATCTATTCGGAAGCCGCCGAGTTCGGAATGCCCAATGGCATGACCATGCCCGTGCGCGGGTTCGAGGGGCTGCGGGGCAGCGTGACCTTTGCGGGGGAGCGCTCCAAGTTCGGCGCCAAGGAAAAGGTGGAACTGGAAATCCTCGGGCTCGTGCTGCATGCGCGGGTGGGCGAGTTGTGCCACGACATCATGACCAGGGCCCAGACGCTGCGGCTGACCGAGCGCGAGCAGGAAACGCTCAGATGGGCGGCACTGGGCAAGACGTCGGACGATATCGCCGACATCCTGGGGCTCACCAAGCGCACGGTGGACCAGCATTTCGAGAACGCGGCGCGCAAGCTGGGGACGGTCAACCGCGTCCAGACGGTGGTCAAGGCCTTCCGGCACAACCTGATCACGCTCTAGCCGGAAAGCCCATCCAGCGGCGCCGAAGAGGCGGATTTCACGGCATTTCAGTGTTCAAGAGGGCGTTAACCAATGCACTGAGTGCATAGGAATGGCGTCATCCATGCGTCGAAGTTCGTTGATTTAGTAAGTGCACTTATTATATGTGCGCTTATTAATCAGAGATCGGCTCCTCGCAAATGCCCGGAACGTCCACCTACGCCCCGTTGGGTTACCTGCTCCACGACGTCGCGCGCCTCATGCGCCGCCGGTTCGACGAGCATGCCCGCAACCACCAGCTCACCCTGCCGCAATGGCGGGCGCTGGCGCAGCTGGCCCACAGCGACAGCCTTTCACAGGTGACGCTGGCCGGACTGGTCGAGGCCGATCCCATGACCCTGAGCGGCATCATTGACCGCATGGAAGCAAAGAACCTGGTCGAGCGCGTGCCCGACCCGGACGACAATCGCGCCAAGCTCATCCGCCTCACGCCCGAGGGCCGCGCCCTGGTCGAACAGATGAAAGAGCTTGCCGGCCCCATCCGCGACCGCGCCATGGCCGGAATAAGCGACCAAGACATTGAAGCGACCATCCGGACCCTGAGCCGGATCCGCGAAAACCTGAACTCCCAGCCCGTGCCTGTGAAGGAAATGCAATAATGAACGCCCGTGTTGAAACGCCCAAGCCCGGCGAAGCTGAACCGGTGACCAATCCCGCACAGGCCGCCGCCGCGACCGCTGCCCCTGCCGCCACTCCCGCCGCCCCGCCGGCCAAGCCCAAGAACAAGGGCCGCCGGTATCTGCTCATGTTCGGCCTGCCGGTGATCCTGGCGGTCGGCGGTGGCTATTTCTACCTGACCGGCGGCCGCTACATCGACACGGACAACGCCTATGTGCAGCAGTCCAAGGTGTCGATCTCGCCCGATATCGCGGGCCGCGTCGTTTCGGTGTCGGTGCACGAAAACCAGGCGGTCAAGGCGGGCGACACGCTCTTCAAGCTCGATCCCGAACCCTTCCAGATCGCGCTCGACCAGGCCAATGCGGCCCTGGCCTCGGCCCGCGTCAATGTCGAGCAGCTGCGCGTCGCCTATGGCACGGCGCAGGCCAAGCTCGCCTCGGCCCAGGCAACCCTCGAGATCCGCCAGCGCGAACTGGACCGCCAGAGCAGCCTGGCCGGCAAGGGCGTTTCGACCGCCGCAACGGTCGATGACACCACCCTCGCCTTCCAGACGGCGCAGTCGGCGGTGACCCTGGCCCAGCAGGAAGTAGCCAATGCCACCGCAGCGCTCGGGGGCGATCCGGAAATCAAGACCGAAGACCACCCGGCCGTGCGCACCGCGCTCGCCGCCAAGGAAAATGCCGAGCGCAACCTCGCCAAGACCACGGTCGTGGCGCCGGCCAACGGCATCGTGAGCCAGGTGGCCAGCCTCAATGTCGGCCAGTTCGTGGGCGCCGGCACCACCATCGCCAGCCTGGTCGAGACCGGCGACACCTGGGTCCAGGCCAATTTCAAGGAAACCCAGCTCGCCGACCTCATCGCCGGACAGCCGGCCGAGATCACGGTGGACGCCTATCCGGGCCTCAAGCTCAAGGGCCACGTGGACAGCATCGGGGCCGCCACCGGCGCCGAATTCGCGCTGATCCCGGCCCAGAACGCCACGGGCAACTGGATCAAGGTGGTGCAGCGCATCCCGGTCAAGATCCGCGTGGACGAGGATTCGGCCGACGTGCTGCGCACCGGCATGAGCGCGGTGGTGGCCGTGGACACCGGCAAGTCAACCCTGGACAAGATGCTCTAAAATGGCACGCGCTCCGGCAGCACCCGAGCACTTGAGCCCCCCGACGCTCGTCGTCCGGAACAAGGCCATGCTCACCGTCGCGATCATGCTCGCGACGGTCATGCAGGTGCTCGACACCACCATCGCCAATGTCGCCCTGCCGCACATGGCGGCCAGCCTCAATGCGGCCCAGGACGAGATCAACTGGGTCCTCACCTCCTATATCGTGGCGGCGGCGATCGCCACGCCGCTCACCGGCTGGTTCTCGGACCGGCTGGGGCGCAAGAACGTGATGATCATCGCCATCGTGGGCTTCACGGCGGCCTCGCTCCTCTGCGGGGTGGCGACCAGCCTGCCGCAGATGGTGGCGTTCCGCGTGATGCAGGGCATCTGCGGCGCCGTGATCGCGCCGCTGGCGCAATCGATCATGCTCGACATCAACCCGCGCGAAAAGCTCGGGCAGGCCATGGCCATCTATGGCGCCGGCATCATGGTGGGGCCGATCATCGGGCCGACCCTGGGCGGGTGGCTGACGGAGAGCTTCAACTGGCGCGCCGTGTTCCTGGTGAACCTGCCGGTCGGCATCGTCGCCGCCCTGGCCATGATCGTGTTCATGCCCAAGAGCGACACCAAGGACCGCCCGTTCGACTTCTTCGGCTTCGCCATGCTCGGCATCGCGGTAGGCGCGCTCCAGCTCCTGCTCGACCGCGGGCAGCAGGTGGACTGGTTCAACTCGATCGAGACCTGGATCTATGTGGGCCTGGCCATCTCGGGCGTGTGGGTGTTCATCGTCCACTGCGCCACGGCCGAAAAGCCGTTCATCGACCTGGCGATGTTCAAGGACCGCAACTTCTCGATGGGGCTGGTCTTCATCTTCATCGTGGGCATCACGCTGTTCTCGGGCCTGGCGCTGCTGCCCCCGCTGCTGCAGAACCTGATGGGCTATCCGGTGATCGATACGGGCCTGATCATGGCGCCGCGCGGCTTCGGCACCATGTTCTCGATGATCCTGGTGGGCCGGCTGGTGTCGCGGGTCGATCCGCGCCTGCTCGTGCTCTCGGGCACGCTGCTGATGGCCGGCTCGCTCTACTGGATGACGGGCTTCGACATCTCCATGGGCACAGGCCCCATCATCTGGAGCGGCGTGCTGCAGGGCGTGGGCATGGGCCTGGTGTTCGTGCCGCTGACGACGCTGACATTCGTGACCACCAAGCCGGAACACCGGCTGGACGCCACCTCGATGTTCTCGCTGGTGCGTAACGTGGGCTCGGGCGTGGGCATCTCGGTGGTGACCACGGTGCTGGCGCAGATGAACCAGGTGAACCATGCCGAGCTGGCCGAGCGCATCTCGCTCAACTCCCAGCCGGTGCGGGACCTGCTGAGCGTGCCGAGCACGCCGGGGCTGATGAAGTCGATCCTCAATAGCCTGGTCAGCCAGCAATCGGCGATGCTGGCCTATCTCGACGACTTCCAGCTGATGCTCTGGATCACGCTGGCGTCGATCCCGATCATCTTCCTGCTGCGCCGGCCCAAGGCGCAGGTGAAGGTCGATCCGACCCACATCTCCGAATAAGCCTTCAAGGGGCGGTTGCTACGGCAGCCGCCCTTTTTGCATGCGCTTGGGAAAGAAGAGATGGAGCGGGTGAAGGGAATCGAACCCTCGTATTCAGCTTGGGAAGCTGCTGCTCTACCATTGAGCTACACCCGCGACGCGCTTCTTTTGCTGGAAAAGGGCGATGGCGTCAAGATCGTGGGAGGGGGTATGGGCGGAATGGGAGTTGGGCGCGGAAAGTCGCTGCCAGCGGCTTGGATATTTCGCAGGCCGGACCGTTTGAGATGTTTGGTCAGGTCGCGAGTGTCTTTCACGTCGGCGCTTTGCTCCGATCTCTCGTAGTGGTGGTTTCGACCCCATTTCATCGGCTTCCGCTTGGCGTGCCCCATGAGCAGACGTGTCCAACAAATACCTTGTCGCCGCGACCCGCCGCGCCCACTGCTGAGTGCCACTACAACGTGATCTCCTGGATGGCACAGGGAATTGCGTTCGCGCTTGCGAACTGCTCAGAGAATTTCCGCACTTGTGCGATTGTCTCATCCGTATGCCACGTGGTGATGAGGTCGTAGCCATCGGTGCTCGAACCATCGCCTACGATAAGTTCGTCAATGACATCATGCACCCTCTCACAGTCTGGTCCTACCACGCAGACGAGGCGCACCTGGCTCCTCACGCATTCTGAGACGAAGGCGGCCAGTTTGACGGAGTTATGCGGCGGAGCATTAAGGATGATGATCGGCAAATACGCCATGTGAAACACCATACCAAATAGCAGCGGGAATGGCTCCCAACGCGGTCGTTAGGCCGTTCCACGAGACGACCTTAAAGCCGCCAACCAAAAAGTCGCAATGGCCAAAGCGTCAGACGGTCGGTGGTGCAAGACCTTTTGGAGTAAATTCTAACGGGCTTCAGTCTCGAAGGTCTCTGCGAGGCCGTTGCGTGCCGCCTCGAGTTCGACTTTCTCTTTCACGCGCTTCAGCTTGGAGGCCTTCACTCCCAGAATGGTCAGGTACGGCTCTAGCTTGTCAGCTTCACCATCGTCATAGCGGCCCCAACCAGTTTCTCTTAGCCAGTGGTAAAGGGGCGATTGGAAGCTCATAAGGCGGCTGCGTAAGAATTGCTCTTCGCCTTTGGTTACGTTGAAACGAATGATCAGGTTTTGCGACATCACACTCTCGGAGGTCAGCTTCCGCTATAGCTTTGCCGGAAAGCTGCCAGTCTACAACCCACCCGCAAAGGCCGCGCTGCACCTCTCAACTGGCGCCCCGACCACTCCCCTCGCCCAACTCAGCAAGATCGGTCGACCGGGTTTCTTGGGGACCAGCTATTCCGGGCGTCGGGCCTCGAACGTGATCGTCTCGTCGTCACTTCTCGGGGCCCGCGCATGCTCGTAGTTGCCGGAGATCGTGATATCGACAAAGCCGATCGCTCGCAGGGCCAGCGCGCACCATTGTGAGGACCAGCACGATGCGAATTTTGGTCGTTATCGCAGCTTTGACAGTCGCCGTGTGCGCGGTTTACTGGGTCTGGACAGGCCGCCCGTCGTTTCAATGCAATGACCTCGGAGGCAGATGGATTGAGACGACGGGCGAGTGCATCGGCTCACCTTACTGGGAAGAGTTTATAAACAAGTAGTATCGTTGGCGTCCTCGCCGCTGAACGCCGGCCGGACCGCTCCCCACCCCATTGCCGTCATCGAGCGTTCTCCCTCGGAGCCTAAGGAGTTGACGCTCGCCCACCACAGGCGAGGGCATCGGGAAACATAATTAAGTCCGATTGCTTCGCTGTCATTCTGGAAAAGAGAGGGAGCGTCGGAATGGATAGTGAGCGGGTTGAAATCACCGCCGACCTCATAGCCGCACTGCTCCGCGAACAGCATCCCGACCTTGCCGATCTACCGCTCTCTCTCGGCGCGCTTGGCTGGGATAACCAGCTCTGGCGGCTGGGAGATGATCTTGCCGTGCGATTGCCGTGGGCAACAGACGATGCGGATGACTTGCTTCTCAAGGAGCTTAGCCTTCTGCCGGACCTGTCGCTACGCCTGCCCCTTCCCATACCGGTCCCCACGAGGCTTGGGCGACCATCGGAACTTTTCCAACGCAGCTGGATAGTGACCACCTGGGTCCCTGGCGAACCGGCAGATAGAACGCCTGCCGTTGATGGTGATGCGGCGGCCGACAGCTTGGCGGCATTTCTGTCTGCCCTCCATGAACCTGCGCCTCAATCTGCGCCCGTGGGGCGCCATGGGCGGGGCCAATTGCTGCGAGCATCAGGCGAGGGCGTGGCTCATTTCCTCAAGCTGGCTACCGAACGGGGGCTGATAGCCAACCCGGAAATCGTACGCGAGGCATGGGAAGATGCAGCGGGCGCTCCCGACTGGACCGGGCCGGCAACTTGGATCCACGCGGACCTGCACCCGGCCAACGTCTTGACCCACGACGGCAGCTTCTGTGGTGTCATCGACTTCGGCGATCTGTGCGCAGGCGACCCCGCCTGTGACCTGGGCGCTGCATGGCTGTTGCTTCCAGATGGCGCCACCGATCGATTCTATGAAAAGTATAGTCCCAGCGCGGACAGCGCGACGCGGCGGCGGGCGCGCGGTTGGGCATTGGGCAAGGCGTTGGTCTGCCTGATCATCGGCGATGATGGGGTGCATGGACGCCCCGGCGGCAAGGCCACATGGGGACCGCCCGCGCTGGCCGCAATACAGCGCCTCACCGCCTCTTAAGGTCGCGGCCGAAGCACGTTCGTCGTCCGGGTTCTGCGTGCCGAATCCGCCGCCTCGGAAGCAAGCTCCCAAGGCGTTCGGCAAAGTGTGCGGGGTTCCTGCGCTCATCTAAACGACGCAGGAAATACAGACTGTCACTGTGCGACGATCGTCGCTTTCATCATCGGGTGGAAGGTGCAGAAATAGTCGAACGTACCGGCCCCGGTAATGGTGACCGTCGCGCTCTGGCCCTTGGTCAGCCGGCCGGTATCGAACGAACCATCCCTGGCCGTTGCCGTGTGCGGCGCGGCGTCGGAATTGGTGAAGGTCACCGTATCGCCGACAGCGACTTCGAGCGCCGGGACGGAGAAGGACATGTTCCTGATCTCGACCGCATGGTCGGCTGCAAGGACCGGGGTGGCGAGGCAAAGAGCGAGCGCCGTGGCGCTGGCGAGAATGTGACGAAGGGGCAAGTCCGCGCTCCTGGAGCGAAGGTTGATCGGGCATTCAGCGGTAGCCAACCATCCCGAGCCGGACAATGGAGTTTCGCCGCCGTTGCACGCGGCGCGAGCAGAGATGCACGGAGCAACAACAGGGCTGCCTTGGGAGGGGACGGCCTCCCCCAAACTCAGCAAGATCGGTCGAGCGGGGCCGGCCGCGGGAGGGGCATAGAAGGGGGGCCATGGGGAATGCAATGACCGGAACACAGCCCAACTACCAGGCGCGCATGCAGCGCGTGCTGGACTATGTCGAAGACCATCTCGATAGCGAGCTGGATCTGGCGGCGCTCAGTGCGGTCGCCGCCTTTTCCAAGTTTCACTTTCACCGGCAGTTCTCGGCGATCTTCGGGCTCTCGGTGCATCGCTATGTCCAGCTGGCCCGGCTCAGGCGGGCGTCGCAGGCGCTCGCCTGGGATCGCGATGCCAGCGTTACGGACATAGCGATGGATGCCGGATATGACGCGCCCGATGCGTTCGCGCGCGCCTTTCGGCAACGGCTCGCTCAGTCGCCTTCCGCGTTCAGGAAGTCACCCGACTGGTCCTCGTGGCTTGCGGCCTTCGGGCCTTTGGACAACGCGAAAGACAAAATCATGCAGATCATCTTCGAGAAAAACGACGTCGCCGTTCTCACGGTGCCCGACACACCGGTGGCCCTGCTGGCGCACCGGGGCGACCGGGCGAAACTGAGGGAGTCCTCGGAACGGCTCACGGCCTGGAGCGCGGCGGCGGGCCTGGCCCCCGAAACCGGGCGGCCCAGCTTCATGGTCTTCCGGTCCGAAAGGGAGCCGGATGCGCCCGAGGACTATAGCGTCGATCTATGCATCGGCACCGACAGGGCCATCGCGGCGGCGGATGCGCCGGTGACGGCCGGTGTCATCCCCGGAGGTCGGTGCGCGGTGCTGCGCTATCCGGGAAACAGCAACAACCTCGAGCCGGCGGCCCTCTATCTTTACCGCGACTGGCTGCCGCAAAGCGGGGAGGACGCGCGAGACTTTCCCATCTACGCCCGCCGCGCGCTGGTTCCCGTACCCAACGTGCAGGCGCATGAGGTCGTGGTGGAACTCTACCTGCCGCTGAAATGATCGCCCGAAGGCGGGACACCGGCGGCCTGGCCGCCGGTGGTGCCTTGCACTCAGGCGGCTTTGGCGCCGCTCTTGAGGGAGGCCATGTCGATGACGAAGCGGTATTTGACGTCACCCTTGACCATGCGGTCATAGGCCTCGTTGATCGACTGGATGTCGATCATCTCGATTTCGGAAACGATGCCGTGGGCAGCGCAGAAATCGAGCATTTCCTGGGTTTCGCGAATACCACCGATGGTGGAGGCGGCCAGGGTCAGGCGGTTGCCGATCATGCGGCCGGCATTGATCGGGGCGTGCGGGGAAGCCGGGGCGCCGACCAGGACCTGGGCGCCGTCGCGCTTGAGCAGGGCCATGAAGATATCGAGATCATGAGGCGCCGAGACGGTGTTGATGATCAGATCGAAGCTCTTGCGGTGACGGGCCATGGCGGCCTTGTCGGTGGAGACCACGGCCTCGTGGGCGCCGAGCTTTTCGGCATCGGCGACCTTGCCGGGCGAGGTGGTGAACATCACCACTTCAGCCCCGAGCGCGCGCGCCAGCTTGACGCCCATGTGGCCGAGTCCGCCCAGGCCGACAATGCCGACCTTCTTGCCGGGACCGGCGCCCCAGTGGACGAGAGGGGACCAGAGGGTGATGCCGGCGCAGAGAAGCGGGGCGGCGGCATCGAGGGGGAGCTTGTCGGAGATGGAGAGCACGAAATCCTGGTCGACCACGATCTCGGAGGTGTAGCCGCCGAAGGTGTGGCCACCCAGGTGCTTGTCGGGAGCGTTGTAGGTGCCGATGTTGCCCGCTTCGCAGTACTGCTCGAGGCCCTCGCGGCAGGAGGCGCATTCGCGGCAGCTATCGACCATGCAGCCGACGCCGACCGTATCGCCGACCTTGAACTTGGCGACCTTGTCGCCGACGGCGATGACCTTGCCCACGATCTCGTGGCCGGGAATGGCCGGGAACTTGACGCCGCCCCATTCGCCGCGCGCGGTGTGCAGGTCCGAGTGGCAGACGCCGCAATAGACGATGTCGATGCGCACGTCGGTGGGGCCCGGATCGCGGCGGGTGATGGTGAGGGGCACGAGCGGGGTGGTGGCCGAGTTGGAGCCATAGGCCAGAGCATGCGGCATGACTGTCTCCCTGTAACTGCTGGTTCGGATGAGGGCCCGGCCGTAGCGCGTCGGGCGACGCGACCGGTTCGTGCAGCAGCATAACCATCGGCAGATGCCGATCAAGGGTTTTGGTGGCGGGGCGATCATCTCGCCCGGGCTTCGGCCGCTAGCTGGCCGAATAGGCCTTGAAGTGCTTGGAGAGCTTGAGGGTCTGGGCCTGGTAGTTCGAGCCCAGGCCGGCGCCATAGAGGCGGTCGGGCGGCTCGGCGAGGCGCTCGTAGATGAGCCGGCCGATGGTCTGGCCGTGGCCGAGCAGGAACGGCACCTCGCGGCTGCGCACTTCGAGCACGGCGCGGCTGCCGGTGCCGCCGGCGGCCGAGTGGCCGAAGCCGGGATCGAAGAAGCCGGCATAGTGGACGCGGAACTCGCCCACGAGCGGATCGAACGGCACCATCTCGGCGGCGTAGTTGGGCGGGACGTGAACGGATTCACGGCTGACGAGGATGTAGAACTCATCGGGATCGAGGATGAACTCGTCCGAGCCGCGATTGATCAGCGGTTCCCAGAAATCGAGAACGTCGAGCGCATCCTTCTTGTCGACATCGATCACCGAGGTGTGGCGCTTGGAGCGGAAGCCGATGAGGCCGTTGCGCTCGGCGCCCTTGAGATCGATGGAGAGGGCGACGCCCTCCCCCACTTCCTCGTTGGCATCGATCACCAGGGTCTCGGCGGCGTGCAGCGCCTTGTGCTCGGCGATGCCCAGGCGCGTTTCGCCGGAACGGAAGCGCATCTGGGACAGGCGCGAGCCGGTGCGGACGCGGACCGGGAAGGTGCGTGGGCTGATCTCGAGGAAGAGCGGGCCGGAATAGCCGGCGGGAAGAATGTCGAAGCCGCGGGCGCGGTCGCCGATGACGCGGGTGAAGACGTCGAGGCGCCCGGTCGAGCTCTTGGGATTGGCCGCAGCGCTCACGCCCTCGGGCAGATCGAGGCTTTCGAGGAGCGGCACGAGGTAGACGCAGTTGCGCTCGAGCACGGCGCCGTGGCGCAGGTCGATCTCGTGGAGCTTGAGTTCCTCGATGCGGTCGGCGACGGCATGATCGGGGCCCGGCAGGAAGCTGGCACGGATGCGATAGGCGACTTCGCCCAGGCGCAGGTCGAGGCTGGCGGGCTGGACCTGGTCGACATCGAAGGGGCGGCGCAGGGCGATGGCGCCGTCGGCGGCCAGCAATTCGATGAGACGGGCGGTGAAAATGCCCTCTGGCCAGCTTTTATCGGTGGTCATTGGTCCCCGCCTGCAGATGTGAAGTTTGTGGATACCCCCCTCCCCGCCTCCCCCGCAAGGGGGCAGGTGCCGCACGGGCCGGCGGACGGGGCAATACCCCCACTCTTGTTCCACGAGGGGAGGAGGAACTGCCAGCCATACGGGCGGTCTCGGTCGCGCACCGATTTTCGGAGTGCTTGACCCTCGGCGGCAAGAGGCATAACAAACGGCTCGGTGGTGATTTGGCCGGTCTGATTGCAGCCACCTAAAACAAGTTGCTAAAGGAACCGTAGGGAGCTGGCCACTCGCGCCGGCTCTTTTTGTTTTTGCGGGACTAGTCCATGACCAAGCAGAACAACCCCCTCTTCGACCCCAAGAACCGCTCGGCGGAAACCTCGCTGGTGCATGGCGGCATCGAGCGCAGCCAGTTCAACGAGACGTCCGAGCCCATCTACATGACGTCCGGGTACACGTATCCGGAATCCGCCTATGCCGAGAAGCTCTTCAAGGGCGAGATCGTCGGGCACAATTATTCGCGTTTCTCCAACCCGACCGTGGACGTGCTCCAGAAGCGCATGGCGCTGCTCGAAGGCGCCGAGGATGCGCGCGCGCTGGCGACGGGCATGGCGGCGGTGACCTGCGCGGTGCAGAGCCAGGTGCGGGCCGGCGACCATATCGTGGCCTCGCGCGCGCTGTTCGGCGGCTGCCGGTTCGTGGTGGAAGACTTCATGCCGCGCTGGGGCGTGAGCTCGACGCTGGTCGACGGGCGTGACCCCGAGAACTTCCTCAAGGCGATGCGGCCCAATACCAAGCTCATCTTCATCGAGACGCCGACCAACCCGACGCTGGAACTGGTCGATATCGAGGCGGTGGCCAAGATCGCCCATGCGGGCGGAGCCAAGCTCATCGTCGACAACGTCTTTGCCACCGCGCTCTACCAGAGCCCGCTCAAGCTGGGCGCGGACCTGGTGACCTATTCGGCCACCAAGCATATCGACGGCCAGGGCCGGGCGCTGGGCGGCCTGATCCTGGGCAGCAAGGAGCTGATCACGGGGGACGTGCATACGTTCATCCGCCAGACCGGCCCCTCGATCAGCCCGTTCAACGCCTGGGTGATGCTCAAGGGCCTGGAGACGCTGCCGCTGCGCGTGCGCCAGATGACCGAGAACGCGACCAGGATCGCCGACTTCCTGGGCGATCACCCCAAGGTCAACCGGGTGATCTACCCGCACCACAAGAGCCACCCGCAATACGAGCTGGCCAAGCGCCAGATGAAGGCGGGTTCGACCCTGGTGGCCTTCGAGGTCAAGGGCGGGCAGGAAGCCGCGTTCAAGCTGGCGGACTCGCTGGCGGTGATCCTGATCTCGAACAACCTGGGCGACGCCAAGTCGATCATCACCCATCCGCGCACCACCACGCACCAGCGCCTGACCGAGGAAGTGCGGCTCGAATCCGGCATCACCCCGGGCATGCTGCGCATCTCGGTGGGACTGGAAAATGCCGACGACCTGATCGCGGACCTCGGCTACGGGCTCGACCAGATCTGAGCGCGCCGCGGGCCTACTGGAAACAACGAGGGCGGGGACGGTTCCCCGCCCTTTGCTTTTGGGGTGCCGGAATGCGCAATATTGCGCATTACCAAGATTTAAGCTGGCTTACCGACCGCTAACGCGACGCTCAACGTTCAAGTGCCTATATAGAACGTAGTATTCGGGCGAGAGGATCGGGAAGTTGGCGGGCAAAGTTCGCAAGCGGAAATCGTGGTGGCGGTGGATCATCGCGATAGTGGTGCTGGCAGGATTGGCCGGGGGCGCGTGGTATTACTTCGGGCGCTCCCAGGCTGAACCGGCGCCGCCGACCGTGGCGGTCACCCGCGGCGATATCCAGCAGACGGTGCTGGCTTCGGGTTCGCTCGAGGCCAATTCGGTAACGAGCGTCGGCGCCCAGGTTTCCGGGCGGATCGAGACGCTGCACGTCAAGCTGGGCGATACCGTCAAGAAGGGCGACCCGATCGCCGATATCGACTCCCTCGACCAGGAAAACGCGGTCAAGTCCGCCCAGGCCGCCCTCGCCAACATGAAGGCGCAGCGACTGGGCAAGCTTGCCGACCAGACGCAGGCCCAGCAGACGCTGACCCGCACCGAGCAGCTGCTCAAGCAGAACCTCAAGTCGCAGGCGGACTATGACAGCGCCAAGGCCGCGGTGGATGCAGCGGCGGCCTCGCTCGCCGCGCTCGATGCCCAGATCAGCCAGGCCGAACTGGCCGTGGACTCCGCCAACCTCAACCTGAGCCGCACCAAGATCACCTCGCCGGTGGACGGGACGGTGGTGGCGGTGCTGGTGAGCGAGGGACAGAACATTTCCTCGGCGCAGAACTCACCCACGATCGTCAAGGTCGCCGATCTCGACACCATGGTGATCAAGGCGCAGATCTCGGAAGCGGACGTGACCCGCGTGCAGCCGGGGCAGAAGGCCTATTTCACCATCCTGGGCGAACCCAACAACCAGATCGAGGCGACGCTGCGCTCGATCGAGCCAGCGCCCGACGCCATCAGCACGGCCGACAGCGGCATCTCCTCGAGCGACAACGCCATCTACTATAATGGCCGGTTCGAGGTGAAGAACCCCGACCACAAGCTGCGCATCGCCATGACGGCCAAGATCACCATCGTGCTGCAGGACGCTCCGGACGCGCTATTGCTCCCCTCTTCCGTACTCGGAACGGCGAACCGGCAGGGCAAGTATTTCGTGCGGGTGCTCGACCCCAAGACCGAGGAAGTGACGCCGCACGAGGTGACCGTGGGCATCAACAACAACATCAATGCGCAGATCACCGGCGGGCTCAACGAAGGCGACCTGGTGGTGGCCACCGGCGTCAGCGGACTGGCGCGCCAGAGCGGCACGAACACGACCGGCGGCCGGTTCCGCGGTCCGCCCTCCCCCTTCGGGCTCTGAGCCATGAGCGCACCGCTAATTTCGATCTCCAAGCTCCGGCGCGAATTCCGCAACGGCGAGGAAGTGGTCGCCGTTCTCAAGGACGTGGACCTCACCATCGAGCGCGGCGAGATGATCGCCATCATGGGCGCGTCCGGCTCGGGCAAATCCACGCTCATGAACATCCTGGGGTGCCTGGACCGCGCCAGCGCGGGCACTTACGAGTTCGAGGGCCGGGACGTCGCAGCGATGGACGCGGACGAGTTGGCGGAGCTGCGCCGCGAGCATTTCGGCTTCATCTTCCAGCGCTACCAGTTGCTGCCGGACCTGGATGCCGTCCAGAACGTGGAAGTGCCGGCCATCTATGCCGGCATGGAAGCGGGCGCGCGCCAGGAGCGCGCCGTCGACCTCCTCACGCGGCTGGGGCTGGGCGACCGCCTCGATCACCGGCCGAGCGAACTTTCGGGCGGCCAGCAGCAGCGCGTCTCGGTGGCGCGAGCGCTGATGAACGGCGGCGAAGTGATCCTGGCGGACGAGCCGACCGGCGCACTCGACAAGAAGAGCGGCGAAGACCTGATGGCGCTGCTCGAGGAACTGCATGCCGACGGGCATACGGTGATCCTGGTAACGCACGACCAGAACGTGGCCAGCCGCGCCGAGCGGATCGTGGAGATCAGCGACGGGCGCATCATCGCGGACCGGCGGCAGGACGAGGGCGCCGCGGCGCGCACGGTCGATCCTCTGGCGCGGCCCAAGGCCGGCTGGCGCGAAGGCTTCGACCGCGGCATGGAGGTGGTGCGCACCGCCGTGCGCGCCATGCGGGCGCACAAGCTGCGCACGTTCCTGACCATGCTCGGCATCATCATCGGCATCGCCTCGGTGGTGTCGGTGGTGGCGCTCGGCCAGGGCAGCCAGCAGGCGGTGCTGGCGCAGATTTCCTCGATCGGCACCAATACGATCACCATCGCGCCCGGCAGCGGGTTCGGCGACCGCACGGCGGGCCGCATCAGGACGTTACTGGCAACCGATGCCGATGCACTGGCGCGCCAGCCCTATGCGGACAGCGTGACGCCGCGCGTCTCGAGCAACGGCACGGCGCTCTTCGGGAACCTTTCGGTCACGACCTCGATCACCGGCGTAGGCCCGGACTATTTCCGGGTGAGCGGCACGACGATCTCACAGGGATCGAGCTTCGGCCAGCAGAGCGTGGACGAACGCGCCCAGGATGCGGTGATCGATACCAATGCGGTTTCGGCGCTGTTTCCGAACGGGGAAAACCCTATCGGGCAGGTCATCGTGATCGGCAAGGTGCCGGTGCGGGTGATCGGGGTGGCGACGACATCGGGCTTCGGGCCGGGGGCGAGCAACGCCAATGTCTACCTGCCCTACACGACGGTGATGGACAGGATCCTGGGCCGGAACTATCTCTCGGGCATCACCATACGGGTGGCCGATACCTATGACATGGATACGGCCGAAGCCGAGATAACGGCCCTGCTGGTCACGCTGCACGGGGGCACGCAGGACTTCTTCCTGCAGAACTCGAACACCATCCGCGACACCATCCAGTCCACATCGCAGACGCTGACCCTGCTGATCTCGGCGATCGCGGTGATCTCGCTGGTGGTGGGCGGCATCGGGGTGATGAACATCATGCTGGTGTCCGTCTCCGAGCGCACCAAGGAAATCGGCATCCGCATGGCCGTGGGCGCGCGCGGGGGCGACATCCTCCAGCAGTTCCTGGTCGAAGCGGTGCTGGTCTGTTTCATCGGCGGAGCGGCCGGCATCGGGCTGTCGTTTGCGGTGGGCGCCATCGTCAAGCAGTTCGTGCCGACGATCACGCTGAGCTATTCGCCGCTCTCGATCGTGGTGGCGGTGCTGTCCTCAACGGCGATCGGGCTGGCCTTCGGGTTCTTCCCGGCGCGCTCGGCCTCACGGCTCGACCCGGTGGATGCGCTGGCGCGGGAGTGAGGGCGTCAGCTCCCTCCCATTTCGCCAGGCGAGGTTCTGAGGATGGAAACGAAAAGGCCCGGATCCCTCCGGGCCTTGTCATCTTCAGTGTTCGGTTTCGAACTCGTGCGGCTTGAAGTGGTAGGCCGCAGAGCAGAACTCGCAGACCACTTCGATCTCGCCATCGACCGCCATGTCCTGGCGCTCCTCGGCGGTGAAGTTTTCGCGCAGCATGGATTCGACGCGCTCGGCCGAGCAGGTGCAGCGTTCTTCCATGTCCATGGCCGGGAAGACGCGGACACCCGTCTCGTGGAAGAGACGGAAGAGCATACGCTCGGGGGAAAGCTCGGGGTCGGCCAGTTCGGCATCCGAAAGGGTGCCGAGAAGGGCGCGGGCGGTTTCCCACTTGTCGTCGGCCGGCCTGTCGTCGTTGTCGAAATTGCCGTCGCCCGGCAGATCGCGAACCACACCCATGCCGTGCTCGGGCAGGAACTGCAGCAGGACGCCACCGGCACGCCATTGCGGACGCGCGTAGCCCTTCTCCGAGTATTCGGCGACGGCGAGGCGGACCATGGTGGGGATCTGCTCGGACTGCTGGAAGTAGGTATGGGCCACTTCCTCGAGCGACTGCCCCTCGAGCGCGACGATGCCCTGGTAGCGTTCGGTGTGGGCACCCTGGTCGATGGTCATGGCCAGATGGCCATGGCCGAGCAGTTCGCCCGGCCTGGTCTTGCCCAGTTCGGAAGCCTTGACGAGCGCATCATGGTCGAAGCGGGCATAGCCGCGCAGGCCATCGGGCGCGTCGAGATCGACGACGATGAGGTTGACCGGGCCATCGGTCTGGGTCTGCAGGATGAAACGCCCCTCGAACTTGAGGGAGGAGCCGACCAGCGCCGCGAGCACCACCGCCTCGCCCAGGAGGCGCGCCACCGGAGCGGGGTAGTTGTGGCGGTTGAGGATCGAATCCAGCACCTCGCCCAGCCGCACGGAGCGGCCACGGCAATCCAGGCCTTCCAGAGTGAACGGCACCACGACATCGTCGCCGCTTTCGGGGCGATCGAGGCCGAGCGTGGACAGCAGAGTTTCAGCAGCCATTAAAGCGTTTCGATCCCGAACACCCAGCACAGGATCGCCTTTTGTGCGTGTAAGCGATTTTCGGCTTCATCAAAGACAACCGATTGAGGCCCATCAATGACCTCATCGGTAACTTCATCGCCGCGGTGAG